>JAEEGF010890622.1_pt1 | contig 17024 bp, 10 predicted proteins | sample 9134171 | NCBI WGS metagenome assembly JAEEGF01 (sample SAMN16246542, study PRJNA631951) | gut metagenome | biome: gut microbiome; feature: rumen; material: AP-attached | host: Bos | place: Iran: Karaj | collected 2018-10 | reverse complement strand
TGCTGGAATAAAAGATTTCTTTTTGAGTTTATCCGGAAAGTTGGTATATCTTGGTTGTGCCACCTTTGGAACGGCATATATCGGTGTATATTCACTTGTTAAGAGATCATTAAAACGTGATATGTCTGCTTTCTATATACTTTTGTCTGTATTTGCTGAATTCATGGTAATGTGTATCTATGTTATCAATAGTGCCAGTATTTACAACAATAGATATGATATCTTTTTCCATGGAAGATACTTTGATTTTGTTGTTCCAATTCTGATAGCCTTTGGGATGATAGAACTTATATATGGCGAAAACAGTATTAAAAAGATGATCGTTTCAGGTATTGTATTTGCTGTCTCATTAGTGGTTGCTACCATTATCGTAGCTGTAAATGAAACGCATTTTTCCAATCCGCATGGCCTTATCATGATAGGTATGTGTCTGTTTTTGGAAGAGAAGAATGTTTCTCCGTTTTTTACTTTATATGCAGAATCTATTTTTGCGGTGGTGGTATGTGTCGCTATTTTATTGCTGATCAGGTTCTGTAAAAAGAAAAGCAATTATGTTTTTCTGATAGTTATTTTGCCGCTTATGGTATTCCTTGGTCATGACGCCAGCAGTAAATACAATCTGCGTTACCAGATTCAGTACCAGGGTGATATGATGGTAGCAGATGCTGTTCGGGATTTAAGAAGCAATGGCAATAATGATGAACTTGTGTTATTCTATACCGGTGGTACCAAGTACGCTACAACCATTCAGTTTGGACTTCGGGAAGAGAAAATCCATATAGAATATGTGGATGATGAGGTCCTTGAAGATGAGAATCTTTTAAGGGCGTATGTTGAGAAACTTCCGGATAATAAGATATATCTGGCGCGACGTTACGAGACTATCAGTGATGTAATGGCTGAGAGATTCGAAAAAGTATGGGGCTCCGGCCACTACGATGTATATTGTAAATAATTTTATATGAGAGGATATATAAGTAATGAAACTGATAATTCAGATCCCATGTTACAACGAGGCTGAGACATTAAAGGTTGCACTTGACGACCTGCCAAAGCACATTGATGGAGTTGATGAGATTGAGTACCTTATCATCAACGACGGCAGTAAGGATGATACTGTTAAGGTTGCAAAGGAATGGGGCGTTCAGCATGTGGTAAGCTTTACCAAGAACAGAGGTCTTGCCAAGGGATTTATTGCAGGACTTGACGGATGCCTTCGCTGCGGCGCGGATATCATTGTTAATACCGATGCTGATGACCAGTACAAGGGCGAAGATATTGAGAAGATTGTTAGGCCTATTCTGAACGGAGAGGCAGATATTGTAATTGGTGCAAGACCTATAGATGAAACAGAGCACTTTTCTTTTATAAAGAAGAAACTTCAGCACCTGGGAAGCTGGACTGTTCGTAAGGCTTCCAAGACAGATATTCCTGATGCTCCAAGTGGATTCAGAGCCTATAGCCGTGACGCAGCCATGAAGATGAACGTAGTCAATGACTATACCTATACTCTTGAGACTATAGTTCAGGCTGGTCGTGAGAAGATTCCTATGACAAGTGTGCCTATCAGAACCAATGGAGAGCTCAGACCATCAAGACTGTTCCACAGTATCTGGGGCTATGTAAAGAAATCAATGCTGACAATTGTAAGAGCATATGTAATGTACAGACCGCTTAAGGCCTTTACTCTTTTCTCTTTGCCCTTTACACTTATTGGTTTTGCTATTGGATGCAGGTTCCTGTATTTCATGTCTCAGGGATCTTCAGGCGGACATGTACAGTCACTTATTCTTGCCTGCACACTTATTATCATAGGTGTTTTGATCCTTATTATGGGTGTTATGGCAGATACAATTGCCGCCAACAGAAAAATTTTGCAGGATGTTCAATATCACGTTAAGCGTATTGAATATGGGAGGACAGATGAAGAAGACAAATAAGATAATTTCTTATGTAATGGGTGTTTTTGCGGCACTGGTATTTACCACAGCTGCTTTTCTTTCCACAGGGTTTGAAGCTTTGGCCGAGAATACTGAGCTGGTTCCCACCCAGAACTACGAAGGCCGACTCATGAGCCTTACAGATAATGTAAATGCTTATGATTCCAAGAGCACAAGTGGCAATGTTGTAAAAGAGTACTACTCAGGAGATATGGTTTTCATGGTAGATGAAGATGATGAGTGGTACACCATTCTTTTTGATGACCAGCTTCTTTATATCGCAAAATCTGCCAATCCGGATGCAGCCATATTGCTTGCTTCTGATACAGAGGCCTTGGATGCAGAGCTTGCCAGAAAGGCCAAGAACGATGAGGCCTGGATTGCTTCCTTTAACAGTCAGCTCAGAGCCATGAGAAATGCCAGAATCTGGCGTGTGAGCATTATTATTGTTATTATTGCGCTGGTAGCTTTCATTGTTTATAAGGGCGTTAAGGAAAACGGCGGCAAAGACAATAAAGATAAAAAGTAATTGTAATATTCATTGCAACATAGCAGAAAATACCTTAAAATAAAAGCTGTATGTTTGGCAAAACAGGCATACAGTTTTTTTGATGCAATTTTTTATAGGTAGAGAGTAGATGTTTAAGAAAAAAGAAAACAAGAAGTTAATACAGCATACCGAGCCTGTACATGAACCGGTAAGCATCACAGATGGAAAATCAAGACGCATTATCAGTAGTGATATTCCAAATGAGGTTGAGTCGGAGGAAGACATCAGCTTTATTGACGTGTCCAAAAAGTCTAAGCCTTCCAAAGATAGAAAAAAGAAGGCTCAGCAGAAGCCCACAAAGAATTACATCATAAATCTTGATGAAGATTTTGAGGATCTTGATGCCATAGAGGATACTCTTGAAAACCGTGAGGTGAAGCCTGTTGAGGAGCCTGTGGCTGAACCTGAGCTTGAAGTTTATCCTTCAGTTGATGAAGAGGCAGAGCCTGAACCGGAAGTTATGCCAAAGGCAGAAGATGAAGCTGAGTTTGAACAGGAATATGATGAAGAACCTGAGGCGGAGGATTTGATTGAGGAAGAATATGAGCCTGAGATAGAGACAGAATCTTTTGACCTTGAAGAGGATTCTCTTGAGGAAGATGCTTTAGAGGAAGATTATCTTGAGGATGATATCCCCGAGGAGGAATTTCAGGAGGAATCCGCGGAAGTTTTAGCCGCAGAGGATCAGGAAGCAGAAGCGGAACGCTCTAAGGAAGCCAGAATGGAGGATGTCAGAAACGCCATTAAGGCCAGCAAGTATTCCAAAGAGCACGATGGTAAAGCTGAGCAGAAGGCTGACGTTACTGACAAGAAGATAGATAAGGCTTTCAAGAAGAATATAAGCGGTTGGAAAGAAAAGATTCTTTCTCTGAAAGAAAAATATTTTGGAGATATGACCTGGAAGGATTTTTGGACCAGGATAAATCCACCATCACCAAGTGGTGTGGATACACAGACGGACTATATCATGAGAGTCCTTGTTTTGCTGTTCCCGTTGTATATCTATGAGACAGGCGGATTCATGGGTGTCACCGGCAAGGATATCCTCTTGGGTATAGTTATTCTTGTTATGGCTCTGTGGTGCGCTTTCAGAGCAGTAAGAATAAATCTGTTTAAAAATGCTGTGAGCTTATCGGGTGCAATGGCCATAGCGGCGTCGTTTTTTGTAGTTGTTATAGCCTTTATTGTTCAGGTGGTTAAGATCAGTACTGATGTGCCACATACTTATCAGTATCTTGGATGCTTCCTTTTGGCATTCTCTGCCATGTTTGTGGGCAGATGTTCAAGATATTATCTGCAGCTGTTTGTTGCATCAATGTCACTGATATATATAGGTATTTTTAATTATATCTTTACCATCAGGGCAACCATGCTTGGTTCAGAGGAACTTATTACCAATACCACCAGGTTTGCTCCACTTTTGCTGCTGGGAATAGCTGCAGGTGCAGTGCTGTATCTCACAGAAAAGAATAAGAATTTTGAGAAACTTTATCTTGTAATTATTGCTGTAGGAGAGGTTCTTCTGTTCCTTTACGGAAATATGATCGCTTTCGTGATCGCACTTCTGTTTATTTTAGGATTACAGTTTACTCAGGAACCAACTCAGAGATTTATTAAAAAGAATATGATACTTCTTTTTATGTATGGTTTCTGCGCATCCAACACACCTCTTTTGACCTACTTTAATCTGAAGGGGTTAAAAAAGACCTTTGATCTGGAATACAGTATTTATATTGATATCGTCATTGCTGTTCTTGGACTTATAGTTACAAATTATTGGGAGAAGCTTCCTAAAGATAAGGACGAGAATGAAGAACTGATGCCTGTTTTTTCAATGTGGTATAAGAGAGCTACTGCCCTTGTTTCAGTACTTGTGCTTGCTGCAGTGGTATACGGAAGCCGCGGAGACAGACTGCAGAATGTACTTGGTGGAAAGGCAATTTCCGGATTTGCTGTCAGCCTTTGGAGAGCTTTGAGCGAATCTAACGGAGAACTTTGGTACATTCTTTCAAGATATGGTCTTATAGGAATTGCTGTGATGCTGACTATTGGTGTGGTTATTTTCAGGAAGACTACATCAGTGTGGATGGAAGACAAGCTTAATAGCGTTGGAAAGAGCTATGTAATTATTTCTATTATGTTTGCTCTTCTGAGTTTATTCTTCCCATTTGACGCAGCATCAACTCCTATATTTATGATTTTTGCAGGTTTGGCTATTTCCAGTCAGTCCCTCAGCGAAGTTCTGGCTAAGAAGAATGAGACAGTGGTTACAGTCATTGCTGATATTGGTGCTGCCTCTGCAAAGGCTTCAGCTGAAATGCCTTCTGAGGTATTAGAAGCTTCTGATAAGGAAGAGGGCAAGAAGGAGAAGTCAGGTTCAAAGCAGATATTTGTTTCTGTTATTGTGGGCGGAATCATACTGCTTGCAGTAGCAGGTCTTTTCTTCAGGAATATAGCAGTAGTTGCACCTATAGTTGTTATATTTGTAGCGCTGGCATTCCTTAGTCTGTACATAGAGAAGGCCTCTGCACCTGCGGAAGATAAGAAGGAAGAAAGTACTTCTGCTAAGCCTAAGAAGCAGTCTGTTCTTCAGTTCTATGTTCAGAGCGTAATGGACAGAATTGGCGATGACACAAATGAAGCAAAGGGTCTTAAGGGAAAAGAAAAATTAAAGGGCTATGCGAACTTTACCGCGTATGTCATTGTTTCTGCGATGGCTGCTGCTTTGGTACTGCTTATAGTTACTGGATTATATCGCGTAATTGCTCCTGTTACTGAAAAGGGAGCAAATGTTGATTCGCTTGTGCAGGTTGCCATAGAGCATCAGCAGGAGGCACTCCTTGCTGAGCAGCCTGTTGAACCGGTTAATAATGAGGTGGCTGCTACAGAAGCTACTTCCGAGGAAGAGGTTCTTGTTGCTGATAATGATCAGGCAGAAGAGGAAGTGAAAGAGGACTCTCAGCAGGAAGAAGCGGAAGCAGAGACCGAAGAAACTGACGAGAACGCTGAAACAGAGGAAAACGAAGAAAACACCGAAAATCAGGAATTTGCTGATATTGAGGCCGGCATAAGCCACGGCGATTACAGAATATTTGATCCCAATGCTAATTATCAGGAAGTGGATGAAGATGTAAGGGGAGTTAATGGTGGTGTTAACCTGAGAACTTTACCAAGCCTTGCTGATGATGCAGAAGTAGTCCACAAGCTTACCGAGGATGAAAAAGCCAAGAGAACAGGTATTGGTGAGAACGGCTGGTCCAAGATCGTATTTGAAGGCCAGGAGCTTTATGCTGTAACGGAGTACATTATTACTGAAGAAGATTATGTAAAGGCCCAGGAAGAAGCCAGAGCCCAGGAAGAAGCCAGAGCCCAGGAGGAGGCAAGAGCACAGGAAGAGGCAAGAGCACAGGAAGAGGCTGCCAGAGCTGCAGCTGCTGAGCAGGAGCAGAAGGATTCTAAAAAGGATTCAAAAGAAAACAAGAAGGATGAACCTGCATCTCCGCCTAAGGGAGCTGCCAATTACACAGTTCATTTAGCAGATAATAAGAAGGATATTACTATTTGGAGTGCCGGAAAGAAGTATGGCACAATGACGGTTACCAATGAAGAGGGAACCGTTATGGAACTTGTGAATAATGGTGTATACACAACCGGTACCGGTGATAAGCAGAAGAGATATCTTAATATCACCACCACCAAGGATATAACCAAGCCCATGACTCTGAACGTTGATGCCGGATTTGTCGAGGCAGTAAGAAATATGGGATATAGCGGTGTGTACTTCAATAAAAATCTGAATAACTGGTAATTAGGAAGAAATAATGAGCGATAACAAAAATAAGATCAGTAAAAATGAAATAAAGAAAAAGCTGGCAGGCGCCACTGCCAGAAAGACACTCTTTCTGTTTTTGACCATAGGTGTCTTTCTGGTAATCCTGTTCGGCGGCTATTATATTCTTTTCAGGCCCTATACCATCACTATGGATTTGAACGATGGATCCGGAACTGTGCTGACAGAAACCTATTCAATAGGTTCCGGCAAAATCACTTTGGGACGTCCTAAAAGAAATGGCTTTAAGTTTACGGGATGGACAGGTACAAATGTTCCAAGTCCCAACACTGATGTAGTAGTTGGAAATGGCCAGATAGGAAATTTAAGCTTTGTGGCTAACTGGAGCGATGATTTGACTATAAGCTGCCAGGATTGGCTTATAGATGCACAGGGCAACAGACTTGAGAATATTACCGATCAGATAGACAACTATTTAAAGGCCGGAAATGCCAACACACAGTTTGTTGACAGGAAAAAAGTTGTAAAGTCCGGAACGGAGATGCGAGGAGCATCCTGGGGTGGAGACACCGGGTATAATGCTTACCACAATAGCTTTATGTATGTAGGCGATTCCGGGGCATTAAACGTATCCAGAGATAATACAATAGTGTACAGGTATTTTTATCCTGTTCTGGATGTGAACTATCAGCTTGATGACTTTAATTTGCCTAATGATGCCGGAATCGGTAATGCTAATGTCGGTACTTTCGACATGTATGTTGATGGCGAGCTTAAGTATGAAAATATTACAGACTTTTGCGGTGCCATTCCAACAGGTTCTGTGTATGAAATAAAGCCCAATCAGGTATATGCAGGATACTCTTTTGTGCCAACAAGTGCAGATAGAGGAGATGTTGGTACTTCCAGAGAGGTAGCCACAATATCATTTGAATCCCACACAGGAGAAATTGAAGTGGTCTGTGAGGACTGGGTAGTTGACAAAAAAGGTAACCGCGTAAGAAATATTACAGGTCTTGTTGACCAGTATCTTAAAAAAGGAAGCAGCTCCAGAGGCTACTTATACAAGGACCGCTCAGTGGCTTTCGACGAGGGCGATGTTGTAAATGCTGAGGACTGGGGAAATGATGAGGTATATGGTGCATATCATGACTCATTTATGTATGCAGGATCTTCAGGTGATGTCAAAGTAAAGAAAGACGGAACCAAGGTTTACAGATATTTTTATCCTGTCCTTGATCTTATGGCTAAGGCCAATGACACCTACTATGATGAAATCTCAGCTTTTGCCAGCGTAAATCTCTATGTGGATAATGAGCTTGTGGAGGAAGATATCACAGACTGTCATGCAGCGGTACCATATGGCTCTAACTTTAAATTTGAAATAAAAGGTTATAATAACTTCTCTTATGTTAATGATGGAGAGCTTTCCGGAGAGATGGGATATGCTATGGAGAAGTTTGACATCTCCTTCAGACAGAGAACCGGTGACAGCTTCGTAAGAGTTGAGGACTGGGTAGTTGACAGTCATGGTAATCTGATAAAAGAGATTACCGATGATGTAGATAACTTCCTTGTTTCCGGAGGCAGCAGCAGAAAGTACCAGAGACAGGACAGAAATGTCATTGTCAGCCTCGAAGAGATGGTTGATCCTGCTATGTTTGGTAATAGTATAGCTGTTGGTGCTTATAGTAACAGCTATGTATATGCAGGTGCGTCAGGCAGGGTTATGATCGATGCCAGCGGAAAGACTATTTATCGCTATTTCTATCCTATTTTGGATATCAATGCACAGGTGGGAGAATCCAAGCTGGGCAGTGCCAATGACATTGCTACCTTTAGTGTTTATGCAGATGGAAAGCTTGCCAAGATACCTTTAAACAAGAATCTTCCTGAGGAAGAGCAGAAGGATAAAGCAAGAGAAGTAGTGGATTTCTGCTACGGAGTTCCTGCTAATGCAGAAATAGAGATCAAAAAGATAAGGACTGAAAGAGCATACACCTTCCTAAGCGATGAGCCTGTAGTTGATATTATGGATCCAAATGCGGCTGCAACTGCACCTGACCATGAGCCGGAGTACACCTTTGTGGATGATGATGAGGCATCATTCCTTATGGAAGATGAGCCAAAGGCAGTTTATCTCAAGTTCTCAAAAGAAGAAATAGAAGAATTAGAAGAAGATTAATTTAAGGAGTTTTTTAATGAATATAGTTTTACTTTCAGGTGGTTCAGGAAAAAGATTATGGCCACTTTCAAATGATGTCAGATCAAAGCAGTTTATTAAGATTTTCAAAAATGAAGACGGGACCTATGAATCCATGGTTCAGAAGGTTTATCGTCAGATCAAGAAGGTTGACAGCGATGCAACGGTGACTATAGCCACCAGCAAATCTCAGATTTCTTCCATTCACAATCAGCTTGGAAATGAAGTCGGCATCAGCGTTGAGCCATGTCGTAGAGATACTTTCCCTGCAATCGCACTGGCTACTGCATATCTTGTTCATGAGATGGGAGTTTCTGAGGAAGAGTCTGTAGTAGTTTGCCCCGTAGATCCTTATGTTGAAGATGATTATTTTGAAGCTCTTAAGAGACTGTCTGCTCAGGCTGATAAGGGAGAGGCTAATCTTGTTCTCATGGGCATCGAGCCAACCTATCCAAGTGAGAAGTATGGCTACATAATTCCTTCTTCCAAGGAAGAGACTTCTGATGTAGTTGCCTTCAAGGAAAAGCCATCTGTAGAAGTAGCTAAGGACTATATTTCAAAGGGTGCTCTTTGGAATGGCGGAGTATTTGCTTATAAGCTTAAATATGTTTTGAACAAAGCTCACGAGCTTATTGATTTTACAGATTACAAGGATTTATTTGAGAAGTACGCTACTCTTGAAAAGATTTCTTTTGACTATGCTGTAGTAGAAAAAGAGGATAAGATTCAGGTTCAGCGTTTTGCAGGAGAGTGGAAGGACCTTGGTACCTGGAATACTCTTACTGAGGCCATGACTGAGAATATTGTTGGAAAGGGTGTCATGAATGACAACTGTTCCGGTGTTCATATTGTCAATGAGCTCAACGTTCCAGTAATTGCCATGGGACTTACAGATGTAGTTATCTCAGCATCACCTGAGGGAATCCTGGTTTCTGACAAGGAACAGAGTTCATATATCAAGCCTTATGTGGACAATATAGACCAGCAGATCATGTTTGCAGAAAAGTCCTGGGGTAAATATCAGGTTATGGATGTAGAGCCTGATGCCATGACCATTAAGGTTATCCTTAATCCCGGACATTCCATGAACTACCATAGCCATAAGCACAGAGATGAGGTATGGGTAGTTCTTTCCGGAGAGGGTAAGACTGTAGTTGATGGCCTCTGCGAAGAAATCGGACCGGGAGATGTAATTAAGATGTCAGCCGGATGCAAGCATACTGTAATGGCAAAAACCGAGCTTAAGCTCATCGAGGTTCAGCTCGGAACAGAGATATCCGTTGAGGATAAGCAGAAATTTGATTTAAACGAACAATAATAATAAATGATAAATGCGCACTTTGATGCGCATTTATTTTTATCCAAATTTTGTTTTGGGGGTTATATGGAACTTCTTTTATACCTGATCACTTTTTTAATATCATCAATTCCTGCCTTGTTTTTAAGTGCTCCTCCTGTGGAGGATGCTCTTTCAACAATGGGTTTTGCGGCTTTTCTGGCGGGCTATGACTGGAGAGTTTTTTTGGCTGAAGATGGATATTTTTACAAATATGGTCAGGCTCTGTGGTACATTCCGGCTTACTTTCTGATCAAAAATCCTGTTATCAGATATAAGCTGCTTCTTGTGGTTAACAGCGCATTGGATGCCTTTATTCCAGTACTTGTCTACAGAATATCCAAAAGGCTTTCTCAGAAGGGCATTTTAAAGGTGTCAGAAGCGGAGTCATTTATGATTTCCCTTGTGACGGGAATGATGCCCTCGATACTTCTTTACGATAAATATACCTGGTCAGAACCTGTTCTGATGCTGATGCCCTGGGTGATAATGTATCTATTCCTGAGGCTGACAGAATGCGGCAATAGACCGGAGAAGGTTCGCCTTTATAGTGCTGCCTTGGCCTGGGCCGCAGCCTATGCCTTTATGTCTCATCAGAGGGGAATTGTTATAGTTATTGCCACCACCATGACTGTTATTATTTACAGACTTGTAACAGGTAAAAGACTGGTTTCTCCGGCCGTTTACGGGGCTAACCTTGTCCTGGCACTAGGTGTGGACAGAGCCTTGAATTATTGGGTAAGGCAGGTAGTTTATCTTGGCGTAAAGCCCAAATACAATACCCTGGCAAGTTTCTTAAGACCTGAAATATATCGCAAGCTCTTTTCTCTTAAAGGACAGCAGACTGTGTTCAGGACTTTCATGGGCTGGATGTTCAATACTTCTGTCAGCGGTCTTTGTTTCACACTCCTGGGACTTATCTGCATGCTGGTAATAGTTGTAAGAGCATTTCGCAAAAAGAAAAATGTCGATGAGGCTATTTTTGTGTTTTCACTGCAGGGGGCACTGGCTTTCATGGGTGCCATGTCTCTAGGCATGCTATTTTTCTTTGAAACCCTGTACGGCTACTGGGAAGGCACTGACGTCGCCAGATGCGACCACCTGGTCTTTGGGCGATATATAGAGAGCAGCCTCCCCATTCTGATGTTTGCGGGATTGAATGTGCTTAATGAAAAGACATTTGCAGGCAGGGACGTGGATAGAAAAGGCCTTTGGCGTTATGAGGGAATATTGTCCCTTGCAATAACCCTTGTTCTTTCTATAATTCTGGTGATCTATTATAGTTTTAATCTGGCTCCGGCCATGGAAGAAGTGGATTCCTACGTCCACTCAGTAATGTCTATGAATATCGCATTTGATATGACAGGAGTGACCCTGACAAGGGATGTCATAAGAAATCTTCCTGTGGCACTGACTGTTGCAGGTGTAGTGGCAGTGGGAGTATTTGCTTGTATTTTCTGTGTTTGCTATTTCATAAGAAAAGCAAATAGCAAAGGCTGTACTGCAAGCAAATCTAATTTACGAGAATTTATCCATAAGAAAATGTTTATTGCATTAAGTATTATGATACTGGGAATATTCGTTTACATCTATCTTAGAAGTTTCATAGACATAATATATCGTGTGGACAGTAATGCTCTGACCAAGTATGCACAGTACTACCTGAATAATGGGTGACAGAAATTCTGGCTATACAGTAGAAGGCCGGCCCGGGGAAGCGAAAATGCGCTGCTCTTGGACGGAGGAGATGATTATCAAAATGAAAAAAAACAGGAGTGCCAATTTCCCTGAACTACGTGAAATGAGGCACTCCTGGCTTTTTTGAATTTTAGATAATCACGACGAAGCTGACCGCAAGCATTTTCGCTTCCCGGGCCGGCCTTCGCCCTCCGCGTAGCCGTAAAACTTCCGGCAGCCACGTACCTTCCGCGTAGCCGTGAAACTTCCGGCGCCGTAATCACCCAAGATTGTCGAAGTCGTCTACGTCGTGGATGTCATCGGCGCCGAAGCCGATGTTCTGCATGTTGACAGTTCTGCGGCGAAGCTTGGCTGACTCGGATGCCTGAAGAAGGAAATCCTTGATCTCTCTACCGTGTTTAATATTCTTCATGACAATAGTCTTATCTGTTACATCTGATGTGAACAGAACAATCGTTGACAGTCCCACCATTCTCTGAAGAATAGATCTCTTGATCTCAACATCGCTGATCTTGTACATGTAACAGTCATCTTCAGATATTGATAAAAATCCTCTTGTGATAGTCAGAACATTTTCATGAATTTCATATTTGGTAAAGGGCCATGGAATAGCCAGGAATAAAAGTCGCCCTGTTTCCTTGTAGCAGAGCTTGCCTTTTGCTTCTGTAGAAGCAGCATACTGTTCAGGATTAACAATCTTACTCATAGTTCATTTCTCCTCATAATCTTGAATCTTTTATTCCATTATAGGGTAAAAATGCATATTTGAACACACCGGGGGTTTCGGATTAGCCTTAGCTAATTTTTATAAAAATATAAGTTGACAATATGTAGCAAGCTACGTATTATGGTATATGTATCTAGCTACATATAATTTTGATTAAAAGGCGAGGTGAAAATGGAACAGGCAAAGGATGGAAGTGAATTCTTCCGGGATAGAGAGCATGAGCCTCTGAGCTTTAAATTTAAGCTTATTCATGAATGCTTTGCCAAGCTGCTTAACAGGCGTTTGAAGGAAGAGGATATGACCTTTTCCCAGATTATAGTCATCTATTATTTATGGGAGCACAGAGATCAGAAGGTCACACAGAAGGACATAACTGACGCGCTTCATATCAAGCATCCCACCACAATAGGTCTTTTGAAGAGGCTTGAGGACAAAGAGATGCTGAAGGTTGTAGTGGATCCGGATAACAGGAAGTATCGGAATATTACGCTGACGGAGAGAGCACTTGAGTTCATCGAGGCTGATAAAAAGCGCAAGATCCATACCGACCAGTATATGGTAGAAGGCATGACAGAAGAAGAGATTAAACAGCTTAGAAATCTTTTGGACAGAGTATATGACAATATGATGAAGCTCGAGTAAATGACATTAATGAAAATGATACAAGGGAGAAACTGTTAAATGGTAAAGACAATTTTAAAACAGCTCAGGGAGTTCAAACTGCCATCGATTTTGACTCCTATTTGCATGATAGGTGAGGTTATCTGTGAAATGATAATTCCCATCCTTATGGCAAAGATTGTTGATGATGGTATTTATGGTAACAACATGGGGATTATTTTCAGAATAGGTGGAATGATGGTGGTCATTGCCATCTTCGGACTGTTGGCAGGTCTTGGAGGAGCATATTTTGGATCAAAAGCTTCCACAGGTCTTGCAAGGAATCTGAGAAAGGCCATGTTTGACAACATCCAGACTTTTTCTTTTGCTAACATAGATAAGTTCTCAACTTCCGGACTTGTAACAAGACTTACAACGGATGTTACCAATATTCAGAATGCGTACATGATGATACTGAGAATGGCCATGAGAGCCCCTGCTTCACTTATTATCGCCATGGTAGCTGCATTTTCCATAAGTGCTAAGCTTTCCAGCGTTTACCTTGTAGCAGTTATATTCCTTGCTTGCGTCATGTTGTTTGTTATGAACAAGGCAACCAAGTATTTCAAACAGGTATTTGAGAAATACGATGAGCTAAACGAAAGTGTTCAGGAAAATGTATCAGCCATCAGAGTTGTTAAGGCTTATGTTCGTGAGGATTACGAGAACGACAAGTTCAAGAAGGCAGCGCTCAATATCTACAACATGTTTGTAAAGGCCGAAATGAACATAGTTTATATGAGCCCCATCATGACAGCAACAATTTATGCCTGCATCCTTCTGGTGAGCTGGTTTGGCGCCCACATGATAGTTGGCGGTGAGCTGACAACCGGTAACCTCATGAGTCTTTTGACATACTGTATGACTATTCTCATGAACCTCATGATGCTGGCAATGATCTTTGTAATGATCACCATGGCTCAGGCCAGCGGAAAGCGTATTGCAGAGGTTATCGAGGAAAAGACACTGATAACCAACAAGGAAAACGCTGTTACTGAGGTTGCAGATGGCAGCATCTCCTTTGAACATGTGGATTTTGCCTACAACCAGACTTCAGAGGAACCGGTACTCAAGGATATCAATCTTGAGATTAAAGCAGGAGAAACAATTGGTATTATCGGAGGAACAGGTTCAGCCAAGTCCTCTCTGGTAAACCTTATCAGCAGACTTTATGACGTTTCCAAGGGCGCTGTAAAGGTTGGCGGAGTAGATGTAAGAGACTATGACCTGGAAACCTTAAGAGATCAGGTTTCAGTGGTTTTACAGAAGAACGTTCTTTTCTCGGGTACAATTCTTGATAACCTTCGCTGGGGTGATAAGAACGCAACTGAGGAAGAGTGCAAAAGAGCCTGTGAAATGGCCTGCGCCGACGAATTTATTGAAAAGATGCCAAACGGCTATAATACAGAGATAGAACAGGGCGGAACCAACGTATCAGGTGGACAGAGACAGAGACTTTGTATAGCAAGAGCTCTTCTTAAAAAGCCTAAGATCCTCATTCTTGATGATTCCACCAGTGCTGTTGATACTGCCACAGACAGTAAGATCAGAAAAGCTTTTGCGGAAGAGATTCCGGGTACTACCAAGCTTATCATTGCTCAGAGAATCAGTTCAGTTCAGGAGTGCGACAGAATCATCGTTATGGATGATGGTATGGTCAACGGCTTTGGAACTCATGAGGAACTTCTTGAGAGCAACGATATCTACCGCGAGGTATACGAGTCCCAGACCGGTGCCAGCGGAGATGCTGATTTCGATCAGAACTGATATTTAATGCTAATATTTCTTTGTGATGATGAAAGAATAGGAGAAAAAAATGGCACAAAATAATGCTAATAAAGGCCCACATGGCGGAAACAGGCGCGGAATGCCAAGGCCCAAGGTAGAAAACCCGGGGAAATTGTTTAAGAGAATAATGGGATATGTCTTTAAGTTCTATCCCGTTCATATGATTGTTATTGTGATCTGTATTTTCCTTACAGTATTTTCAAGCGTTCAGGGAACTCTTTTTACCAAGACGCTTATTGATTCCTATATTCAGCCAATGCTGGATACTCACAGCACTGATTACGGTCCGCTGCTGGGAGCGATGGCAAGAGTGGCATGCTTCTATGCACTTGGTGTAATTGCTGCTTTTGTTCAGTCAAGAACCATGATATTTATTAACCAGGGCACACTTAAAAGACTTCGTGAGGAACTCTTTGAGCATATGGAGAGCCTTCCCATCAAGTACTTTGATACTCATGCCCATGGCGATATCATGTCAATCTACACCAATGATATTGATACCCTTCGTCAGATGATCAGCCAGAGTATCCCTCAGATGCTGAACTCAGCAATCACTATTGTCAGTGTTCTGGCATCCATGCTGGTTCTGAGCATTCCGCTGACTATAGTTACTCTTTTGATGGTGGCTGTTATGCTGTTCTGTTCAGCCATGGCTACAAAATCATCAGGAAAGAACTTTGTGGCTCAGCAGAAGAATATAGGTGCTCTTAACGGATATATTGAAGAGATGATGACAGGCCAGAAGGTTGTTAAAGTCTTCAATCATGAAAAAGAGAGTATTGCGAGATTTGATCAGCTCAATGAAGAGCTTTATCAGAGCGCATTTAAGGCTAATGCCTATTCAGGAGCTCTTGGACCCATTAACGCACAGCTTGGTAATACCAGCTATGTTCTCTGCGCTATGATTGGTGGAGCCATTGCGCTTTCTGACAATATTGCAGTGGGCTTTACCGTAGGTGCTCTTGCCAGCTTCCTTACCTTCAACAAGAGCTTCTCAATGCCTATCAACCAGGTTAGTATGCAGTTTAACTCCATTATCATGGCTCTTGCCGGTGCAGACCGTATCTTCAAGCTGTTAGATGAAAAGCCTGAGGAGGATGAGGGATATGTAATGCTGGTAGACGCTGAGATCAAGGACGGTGTTGCTGTAGAGGCTGACCACCACACAGGACACTGGGCTTGGAAGCACTATCACAAGGCAACAGACACCACAACCTATCAGCCAATGGAAGGCGATGTCACCTTCAACGGCGTAGATTTTGGATATACAGATGAAAAGATGGTTCTTCACGACATAGTTCTTCACGCCCTTCCGGGACAGAAGATTGCCTTTGTAGGTTCTACAGGCGCAGGAAAGACCACCATCACCAACCTGATAAACAGATTCTATGACATTCAGGACGGAAAGATCAGATATGATAACATCAATATCAACAAGATAAAGAAGGCAGATTTAAGACGCTCTCTCGGTATAGTTCTTCAGGATACACATCTTTTTACCGGAACTGTTAAGGAGAATATCAGATATGGTAAGCTTGGAGCCACAGATGAGGAAGTAATCGCAGCAGCTAAGCTTGCCAATGCTCACAGCTTTATCAAGAGACTTCCCGAAGGCTATGACACCATGCTCACAGGTGACGGTGCCAACCTGTCACAGGGTCAGCGTCAGCTCCTTGCCATTGCGAGAGCGGCCATTGCAGATCCGCCGGTTCTTATCCTTGATGAAGCTACATCTTCTATCGATACAAGAACAGAGAAGATTGTCCAGGATGGTATGGACAGACTTATGAAGGGCAGAACAACATTTGTCATTGCCCACAGATTGTCTACAGTCAGAAACAGTGACTGCATCATAGTTCTGGAACAGGGAAGAATAGTAGAGCAGGGAACTCACGACGAGCTTATCGCCAAGAAGCAGAGATATTACCACCTCTACACAGGAATGAAATCAGAAACAGCATAAAGAATTTCAAAAAGACCGGGAGATCATCCCGGTCTTATAATATGCAATGAAAAATTAGCCATTGAACCTTATCCGATAGCTTTCTTTACTGCCTCAAGAACACGATCAGCCTGGAAAGGCTTTACGATGAAGTCTTTTGCACCAGCCTGAATTGATTCAATTACCATTGCCTGCTGACCCATGGCAGAACACATAATACAAACTGCATTTGGATCTGCAGCCTTGATTCCCTTCAAGGCTCCGATACCATCAAGCTCAGGCATTGTGATATCCAGAGTTACAAGGTCGGGTTTCAACTCATTATATTTTTCGATTGCGACTTTACCGTTCTCAGCTTCGCCAGCAATCTCATATCCGTTCTTGGAGAGG
>JAEEGF012459549.1_pt1 | contig 17026 bp, 17 predicted proteins | sample 9134171 | NCBI WGS metagenome assembly JAEEGF01 (sample SAMN16246542, study PRJNA631951) | gut metagenome | biome: gut microbiome; feature: rumen; material: AP-attached | host: Bos | place: Iran: Karaj | collected 2018-10 | reverse complement strand
ATTTTTTTGATTGGTTAGAATCGGTATCAAACGTTCCCTTACAGATCACATCTTTTGCCATTTGTGTTTCTGTAAAAAGAAGTTGATTGGTTTATTCGTTAAGTAAGAAAGCCCTCTTCAACAAAAGGAGGGGGCTTCCTTCTTAGCTAAAAAAAAGGAAAGAAATGGAAGTTCTGGCACATCATATTTACGAATACAACAAAGGGCTGCGCAACCTCGTGCTGCACACTATGAGTTCGGCCGACAGAGAGAAGGCCGAGCACAAACTCAAGAGCAACCACATAAAATACTACATCCAGGAAGTCAGCGCAAAGAAAATAAACGTATTCTTCGGCGCCGACGAATGCGTCGAGGTGATAATGCGCATCGTGGCGGACAAAAGCCTCAACGAGCTGACACCTGCCGAGGACTTCATACTCGGCACACTGCTCGGCTACGACAAGAAGCAGCAATGCAGCCGCCTGCTCAAGAAACTGCAGAACGAGGACCTGCCTAAAATGAGGATTGCGTAAGCCAGCGCCACACAACCATCACTCAATCTCCTCGAGTTCTCCAGTCTCGGAATCAATGATAAATCCGCGAACCGCAATATCCTTTGGCACAAGCGGATGTGTCTTTATCGTCTCGACAGTCTTTCTCACCGACTCCGGCGTGTCCTTGAATCCCTCGAGCCAATGGTGCAGGTCTATTCCGCATTTCTGTATGGTGTCGAGCGTCTCGTCGGTCACGCCGCGGGCTATCATCTCATCGTGGAAATGCTCATAGCTCATGTGGCAAGCGCCGCAGTGCGAGTGCGCCACGACCATTATCTCCTTCACCCCCAGCTCATAAATAGCCACGATAAGACTGCGCATGGCTGAGTCGAAAGCGGAAATCACCAGTCCGCCGGCGTTCTTTATTATCTTCGCGTCGCCGTTCTTCAGTCCGAGCGCAGCCGGCAGCAGTTCGGTCAGTCGCGTGTCCATGCACGAGAGCACCGCCAGTTTCTTGTCCGGATACTTGTTTGTGATATACTTCTCGTAGCCCTTCTGCGCCACGAAAGTCTTGTTGTAGTCTAAAATCTGGTCTATCATTGTTCTGGATTTTTTGTTTGTATATATATGTCGTAAAGTGACAATGCCTCTTTCAACTTGTCCTGCATGTAGTTCTTGACATTTCTCGGCGAGAGGATTTTTATGCCCGGTCCGTATGACATAAATACAGAATAGAGTTCGAAGTTTATGACTACTTCTATCTGGAACACACAACTGCCGTCCTCGTGATTCTCCCTTACCAATTGCTGCGATTTGTGCAGCGGCTTCGTCTTTATGTATTTGCTCTGCTCCGCCGTAGCCCAGAACTTGATGAGTTTCGGAGTGGTTCTTATGTTCTTGCTTACGCCTATAACATCATCGAAGAAATGCTCGGAGTCAAAGTCCGGATTTTCTTGAAACGGCAAATCCACTGGCTCAACGCTCTCTATGCGGTCGAGCGCAAGATTATACAGCAGCAAGTCCTTGGAACTTGACCCGAAAAGGAACCAGCGGTTGCGAAACTCCTTCAGCAAGTACGGATAGAGAATGTATTCAACCGGCTTTCTCGCGCTGAACGATTTGTACATTATACGCAGCGTCTGCTTTTTGACGATGTAATTGTATAGCGGATTAAGCAGGCGGATGCCTTTGAGGTCCGGCACATTGTCGAAGTTTATTATCGGCTTGCGCTTGCCGCTGCTTATAGCGAGCTTATCCTGGAGCCTGCTCACCACATCAGCTATCTCGGCGAATTGCTCGAAGCCGTCCAGTTGCCGCAGCATATCGACAGCCTCATGCAGCACATCATAGTCGTTTTGCGAAAGCGGCATGTTCATGATGGAGAAATCGTCGTCGGCATAGCGGTAATACTTATGGTCGTACACCTCGATAGGCGCGTTGTATCCGAGTTTGTCCGAGCGCATCATCTGTATGTCGGACTGTACAGTGCGTACCGAGACGCCTTTTTCTATGCCCTCGGTGTCGTAAATCGCCTCGGAGCAGGCTGCCACAAGGTCGTCGAGTGTCCATCGGCGGTATTTGTTGCGCAGGCAGTTGTCGATTGTCTTATAACGAATAAGCGCGTTTTTATTTGCTGGCATATCTCTTAGTCTTATTGATTTTCCACGAAAAAACCTCTTTTCTACGCAGCCTATCTGCGTAGTTCTCAAAGATGTGCATTTTTTTTGAAAAAAAAGTGTTTTTTCTTCAATTGCGCAAAAAGATTGCGCAGTGGCAATTTTGTTTTGCAGTGTGAAAACGAAAAAAGAGAATGAATTATGAAAGCAAGTATTATAAATAGAAGAGACAACTCTACAATGAGTTTTTGGGGGAAAGCCCATTCCGCAGAAAAATTTCAGGAAAACGGTCTATGGGGACTGAAATCACCAACAGGCGAGATTGTGCTGGAACCTAAGTACGACCAAATTGAATTCTGTGCCGACTTCATCTATGTGCATTATGAAAATCGGCATACGTTTTTCCGCAAAAATGGCAGCTCGTCAGACTGCTGTGACTGCGATGATGATTACCGTTTCTATGAAAACGGCCATGTGGGGTTGAGATACAGCGACGGCAGCGATTTCCTGCCTGCGGAATACGACGAAATCATAGACTGGAAAGACGACAGCGACGTTGTGTATGTGCGGAAAGGCAATGAGTTCCATTATTACAACCGCAATCACGAGGAGATTCTCACTGATGTCGAGGACATAAAGGAAGACCGCTGGCCACTCTGTCCATTCAATCTGGGCGAGGACCAGAATCGCGGAGTACTTCTGTGTGTCGAGCCCATTGAAAGAAAATCCGGCAATAACGACTGCTTCGCCTATGGACAGTGGGTGCGGTTAAGCCGAATACGATATGCCGACATCAAGAAAATATTCGCCAACTGCAAAGTAGTTGCTATGCCGGAAAACATCATTGAACATTTCGAGGACAATGACACTTACATCTACTCTGCGCGCACATGCACCGCAAATGGCGAGATGCCGTTGACTGCCTGCATCGAAAAGTTCAAGACCTTAGGCTGTTATGACTCGTCGTGGGAGTATCTTTTGAAAATAAGCACAAACAGCCAGACTAAAATAGACCCGCACGATTTGTATAACGTCGTTAAACATTTCGAGAACAACAATCTTGAAACCGGTTTTTCCGGATGCATCGATTTCAACATAGCCATTGATATAGACGAGTCGCTTGCCAATGGCGAAGTGCGTGTGTTCCAGGTGCATTTTTTCTGGGACGACATGGGCGAATTTCTCGAAGACGAGATAAAAATGGACATACTGCCTAATGGCTCTGTCGATGAAGTCAGGAACGCCATGAGCGCCCTCTCGCCAACAGAGAAGAACAAGTTGTTGCAAGAAGCATTCTGGTGGGTGGAATATTCCAAAGACCGAAGCTGGGAAGAGACAAAACGTGTGCTTGAATTCCTGGAATCAGAGGGATGCCGGGATTATACCACGTTGATAAGACGTAATATAGAAATCAACTATTTCTATATGGAGAAAATATCTTCTGATGAATGGAAGTTCAAGAAAGACATTATTTCATGGGCAATGGACAATGGCGGCGAGTTGAATGCCATCGAAAACGGACAAACGTTGTATGAAACATTTTTGGATAATGTGGAAAATGCGCGTGAGGTAACTAAGAAGGAAGAATCAGAAGCTCTTGAATCCATAAACAAAGCTGACGAATTCGCCGAATGGCTAAAAAGCATAGGCGCAATCACCGCAGCAGAACAGCATGAAAGGATTGAAGCAAAAATCAACGGGCTAAGCCCAAAGGAAGTGCTCGAGTTAACGAAATACGCATAATAGCAATGAAAGCAAACGGAATGAATTTTTAGCAATGACTCTAATTTAACAAAACAACATAACCATGATAACAAAAATGATAAACGACCGTCCTGTTAAGATCTGGACGGACAATGTAGAAGAGTCAGCCATGCGCCAGATTGAAAACCTGACCACACTGCCCTTCCTCTTCCACCACCTCGCCATAATGCCCGACGTGCATACCGGCATGGGGATGCCGATAGGCGGTGTGCTGGCGTGCGAAGGCGCCGTCATACCGAACGCTGTGGGCGTGGACATAGGCTGCGGAATGTGCGCAGTGAAGACCAATTGGAAAGTGGGCGAGATAAGCGCGGAGGTGCTTCGCAAGAAGATCATGAGAGGAATCCGTAAGCGCATCCCACTCGGAAGAGAGCACCACAAGACAGCGCAAAACATCGCTTATCTACCTGTAGGACATGACATTGACAGCATGGAGATAGTAAAGCGCAGACAGATAGCCATAACAAAGGAAGTCGGCACACTGGGTGGCGGAAACCACTTCATCGAGCTGCAGAAGGACGAGAAGGACACGCTCTGGATTATGATCCACTCAGGCTCACGCAACCTCGGAAAACAGGTCGGCGATTATTACAACAAATTAGCCGCCGCCCTGAACAAGAAATGGCACTCCGCCGTCTCGCCCGACATACGCCTGCCTTTCCTCGCCCAAGGCACGAATGAGTTTGATATGTACTGGAAGGAGATGAATTTCTGCATCGACTTCGCCCTCTGCAACCGCAAGCTCATGATGGAGCGCATCGAGGAGGTTCTGTCCGACTCGCTGCCGGGCATAGAGTTCGAGCCGATGATCAACATTGCCCACAACTATGCGGCAGTGGAACACCACTTCGGGAGCGATGTCATAGTGCACCGCAAAGGAGCGACGCTTGCTCGCGAAGGTGTCGTGGGCATCATCCCCGGCTCACAGGGCACGGCTTCATACATAGTCGAAGGGCTGGGCAACCCCGAATCGTTCTGTTCATGCTCCCATGGCGCCGGACGTGTGCTCTCGCGCACAGCCGCCATACGCGACCTTGACCTCCGCGAGGAAGTGGAGCGGCTGGAGGCTAAAGGCATTGTACACGCCATCCGCTCGCAGAACGACATGCAGGAGGCATCGGGCGCTTACAAGGACATCGAGGAAGTCATAGCCAACGAGACGGACCTCGTGAGAGTGAAGACGAGACTTCTGCCTGTGGCTGTGATAAAAGGATGAGAATTATTAACCACAAACCAATAAAAAAGAAAAGATTTTTACGATTACGCAAAAAGATTGCGCAGTGGCAATTTTACTTTGCACCAAGAAAATAAAAGACGGACCAAAATAGTCTTACTCCAAAAAGAACGAGAACGGACTCTCGGAGTCTGTGGTATTTAAGATTATTGATTTCCGTCTTTACGCAGCGGTAGCTCAGTTTGGTAGAGCAATAGTTTGTTTTTGTGTTGAAATTACCTAATGAGGACCAACCAGCGCATACTCCTAGTACACTATGGGTCGCAGGTTCGAATCCTGCCCGCTGTTCTTTTAAAAAAACGAGGCGCAAGACCGGCATACTTCTCGGAATAGCTTAGTTACCTATTTGCTGGTCAATTACCCCTTATTATTAACAAGGTCTAAAGCTGGCATACTTCAATGCTCTACTTTTTGAGACAGACATGCAACCTGTCGCTGCCAGCTAATTACCTTTTAAATTAAAAACGTTATGAACAACAAGACTTTGACAAAAGTAGCTTTGCGCTACCGTGCCGTGTTCCTCGACATCGACCGCAAGAACATCAACATGCAGTCCGAGGCCACCGCGCCCGCTATGGCATTCGTTGCCAGACTGAAGGAAAACGGATTCTGCGTAAGCGAGGAACTTCTCCATGCGCTGAATGCGGTTTCCGCCGACAGACTCGCTGAAATTACCGAGTGCATCAACGACGTGATGGGCGTGAAACTTAATTGGGCACCGCTCGTCAAAGAATGGAACGTGCCTACAGGCGAAAGAGTTTCCGACCACCTCGTCACACTCATAGCCAACATCTTCGGCGAGAAAGCCGAATTCAAGGGCACAACACTGCCATGCGGACACCTAATACCAGAAGGAACATTCCCTATCGAACGCTACAACGGCTGTCCGTTTTGCGGAACTCCGTTCAAGACCGCAGACTTCGTATATAAAGGACAAGGAAGCAAACTGAAGGAACTACGTCTGTTCACCGTCGATGACATGAAGCATGTGTTCGCATCGCTGCTCGCCTCCGCCACTCCACTTGACGGCACACAGAAAGACTCATTGGTACAGCTGCTCCATGAGTTCGACCTGCCTGAGAATGCAAATATCACCATGAAGGAAACAGCAATGCTCGTTGTCAAGATGCTGGTGGAGCAGAGCAAGGCCGATGAAGCATCAAAATTGTTGAAGACCCCGACCGATGTGCTCCGTTACCTCTGGTACGAGAAGACCGGTTATGCACAGATTATTGAGCCTAAGACTCTCATTGCCAACGCCCGCAAACTGTATTACCACATGTGGGGACCACTGGACAGAGGCGCGGAGGCTGCCGTGAGCATGAAGAAAAAGCTGATGCTGAAGTACGACCGCAAGGCTTGTCTGCGCGTGGCTCGCTGGCTGAACGCCATCCCGATGACTGCAAGCAAGGCTGCCGAAAACATGAATCCAAAGCGCGGCATGTGGGTTCGCATGATTCGCGCACTGCGTCTGGGCGAATATTCCCGCAAGAACGGTTTCGACCATTTGGCTGAACTCCTGGATGTGTTCTACAATCAGGATTACACGACCTGGCAAGGAAGTGTCGATAAAGCACGCTCGGAGAATGACGCCGACAAGACCCTGACGCTGCTCAAGGAACGCCCAGGATTGTTCGCTCGCTGTCTGTTCGCTACAATGCTCCGGTTTGGCAGCAACAAGGTTATTGCCGCTTTCGAAGAATGCGCAGACAGGATGCCGGCACGCTTGCTACTCTCGCTCGGCAACGCCGCAGATACTTACTTCGACCCAAAGGAAACACGCATAGCCCGTCCTATAACCGGCGTGACACGCCAGATAGAGCCAAATAAGCTGCTGGCTCTCTACGACAACGATGCGCGCAAGACGATGGTTGACGCTGTGAACAACATCTACAAGGCATATATGAGAAAACACTTTGCCGCACAAAAGACCGACGCAAAGACTGTATTCATAGACCCTGCGCTGTACAACATACCTGTGAGCGTAGGCGACCGCTCGACCACCGTTCAGGATGCCTCATGCGCCTTAATGGGCACACGCTTCCCTGTCGATGGCGATGCCGTGCGGCTGTTCATGCAGTGGGGCAAGGGACTGCATAAGCAGCACCTTGACATGGATTTGAGCTGCCGAATATCATTGCCGAACAACAAAATCGCAGAATGCGCCTACTACAACCTGACTTGCGTAGGAGCAAAGCACTCCGGCGACATTAGATCTATCCCAGAGATGGCAGGTACAGCCGAATACATAGAGCTTTCGCTGCCAGAATTGGAAAAGGCTGGCGCGACATACGCCGCTTTCACATGCAACGCTTATTCTACAGGCGCGCTGTCACCGAATCTGGTCGTAGGCTGGATGGATTCTGCAAATCCGATGAAGATTTCAGAAAAAAGCGGCGTGGCATACGACCCATCAGGCGTGCAGCACATGGTGCGCATAAGCGAGAGCAACCTGTCCAAAGGGCTTGTGTTCGGCGTGCTTGATGTGGCTAAGCGTGAGATTATCTGGCTCGAAATGCCGTTCACATCTCAGACACTGAGAGGCGCAAATAGCGAATCTATCGAGGCGCTGCTCCACAAGATTGAATCAAAACTCTCAGTCGGCGAACTTATAGACATCAAGGTCAAGGCTCAGAACCTGACACGTGCGGACAGCGCTGACGAAGCCGACGAGGCATACACCTATGAATGGGCGCTTAATCCAGCCGAAGTCACTTCTTTATTAACCCCAAACCAATAAAAACCGCCCCTCCGTTTTCAAAGATTTTATTAAAAGCCGTTTGCTAAATTGTAATTTTATTTAAAAATAGTATCTTTGCACGATGTATGAGCGAATCAGCCATGAGCGTTCATGCAATTACGGAAAAACATTTATTAATCAATTATTTAACAAAAAAATGGAAAACTTAAACGCATCTCCAAAATTGACTTTCGGTGAAGCAGTAAAGGCTTGCTTCAAGAAGTACGCAACATTCAAGGGCCGTGCTCGTCGTTCTGAGTACTGGTGGTTCTGGGTTGTTACAATGATCCCTTCATGCTTGTTAAGCGCATTGGCTAACTGGAAGATGGGCGTTGCTGCTTCTCTTCAGGCTCAGGCATACGAAGCTGCTTTCGATCAGACAAAGTACGACGCTTTGATGAAGCAGGCTGAATCTTGCGATGCAATTTTCTTCCCATGCGCTATCATCCTCGGCATCGTAATGCTCGCATTGCTGTTGCCTTCATTGGCAGTTGCTGTTCGTCGTCTTCACGATGTAGGCAAGTCAGGCAAGATCATCCTTCTTGGCTTGATCCCATTTGTTAACTTCGTTATCGCAATCCTGTTGTTCGTATGGGCACTCAAGGACAGCGATCCAAAGGAGAATCAGTATGGTCCTTCACCAAAGTACTCTGCTGAGGCTTAATCCATAAGCAAAACAAAAAAAATCCTCGTTGAGAAATCAGCGAGGATTTTTTTATGTCGTATTCTGCCGACAGCTTATATCACCACGGCGGTGCCGCTCGTAGCCACCATCAGCATCGAGCTATTGGCTCCCACAGTCTCATAGTCTATGTCAACGCCGACTATCGCGTTAGCCCCCAGTTCCTGAGCGCGCTTCGCCATTTCCTGCAACGATGTCTCCTTTGCCTCGCGCAGCACTTTCTCGTAGCTGCCAGAGCGTCCGCCTATCACGTCGCGTATGCTGGCGAAAAAGTCCTTGACGAAATTCGCGCCAATGATAGTCTCGCCTGTCACCACGCCTTTGTACTCTTTTACTGGATGACCTTCGATTTGTGGAGTTGTTGTAATAATCATGTTGTTCATTTTTTTAGGTTATACATTATAAAAAGCCCTGCCGACATTCAGCAACACAAATCTATCCATATTTTTTCTATATTTATGCCTTTATGGAAAATACATTTAAAATATAGAAATATGAGATTCACACAAAAAGTGCTTATCGCTGTTGCCGCACTTTGCATGACGGCAAACCTCAGCGCCCAGAAAAACGACGCGACACTCTACTTCACCGTCGATGAGATGCCGGACCTGATAAAGTGCCTGCCTGCGCCACCCGACACTTGCAGCGCCGAGTTCACCAACGACATTCTGCGCTACATGTGGGGCAAGCAGCAGCGCCTCGACTCTGCACGCGCCGCCATCGCACTTAGAGACGCCGTATGGTCGTTCGACGCGCTGTTCGCCGAATTCAGCGTTCCGTTCGGACTCACGATTTCCAAGGAAGGCACACCGGAAATCTACAAGTTCCTGGTCAACAGCCTTTCCACCATCGACCAGACACGCCGCCGTCCTAAGGCCTACTACATGCGCAAGCGTCCGTTCGTGCGTTTCAACGAGCACATGCTTTCCACTTGGGAGGAAAAAGAGCTCTACAACAACGGCTCCTACCCTTCCGGCCACACTCAGCGCGGATTCGCATGCGCCCTGCTGCTCTCCGAGATCAACCCAACCAACGCCGACACCATACTTCATCGCGGATACATCTACGGCGAGAGCCGTGTCATTGTGGGAGCGCACTGGCAGAGCGACGTGGACGCTGGCCGCACAAGCGCGTCTATCGGCCTAGCTCGCCTGCACACAAGCCAGGAGTTCCTCAAGCACCTCGCCAAGGCGCAGGACGAGTTCGCCAGACTAACAGGCAAGGCAAAGGGCAAGACCCAAAAGAAAAAGTAACTGACGCCACATCACGGCATAACAAAAGGGAGATGATTTTTCATCTCCCTTTGTTGTTTTTGCGCGAGTTGAGCCTATTTCACCTCCGCTTTGTTAGACATGGTCACACAACCACACACTGAAAACGAATAAAGCCAGCCCCACATAAAGGCTGGCTTTACTCTTTTTGAAGGTATGAAAGAAGTTATTTGAATGAAGGCTTGATGTTTGCCACCCATGCGGCAATCCTGCCGTCGGTCTTAGAAGACTCGTTGTCCTCGTCGATGGCCAATCCCACAAACTTGCCGTCCTGCACTGCCTCGGAGTCGTCATAAGTGTAGTCGCTGGCATCCACAGCTCCGACCACCGTCGCGCCATTGCCCTTGACTGCGTCATATATTCTCGCCATTCCGTTGACGAATGTGTCCGAGTACGAAGACGAGTCGCCGAGTCCGAAAAGAGCCACTACCTTGCCGCTCAAATTCGCGCTCTGCAGCTCGCCGATGGCGCTTTCCCAGTCGTCCTGCAGGTCACCCACGCCCCATGTCGATGTGCCGAGCACGAGGTTGTCGTACGACTCGAAGTCAGCAGCGCTGATTCCGTCCGATACGTTCTTTAATTCAGCGTCGCCTATTGCGCTCGCTATCTTCTCGGCAACTGTCTCTGTGTTGCCGGTTGATGTTCCGAAAAATATTCCAACTTTTCCCATTGTTATTATTGTTTTGTAGTTAATGCCTTGGAGGATTGCTATTGACTCTTTCGAGAGAACTTGGCAGTCAAGCCAAGTTCGTCTCTTTGAGTAACCGTATTAATAAATCAATCAACTTTCTCTTGAATTTTGTATTGCAAAAGTACATGCCGCCGGCAGCACCCACAATCCTTAGAAATTGGGATATTTTTCGGCCCGTTCGCCAATTATAGTGATTCACACCAAGATAAAACGCTGGTATTCAGTGTCATACAAAAAAAAGAAAGCACCAGACGCTCATTGCGCTTGGTGCTTTTGTGTTATGGATGCGGCACTTGCTGTGCCAGCCGTTTTAGTAGCTTATCTTCACTGAGTCAGCGGCCTTAGCGGCGTTGGCTCTCGCAGTGTCGGTGTCCTTGGCTGCCGCTATCACTACGCCCATTCTTCTGCCCACTTTCGACATTGGCTTGCCGAAGAGACGGATTTTCGTGTCAGGCACTTGCACAGCCTCGTTTATGTCGAAGATTGGCGCCCAGCCTTCCTGCTTAGCCTTTATCACGTGCGATGCACCTGGAGTTATCATTGCTGTGTCAACAGGCAGTCCGAGGATGGCTCTGACGTGGAGCTCGAACTCCGACATCTTCTGTGTAATCATTGTCACCATTCCGGTGTCGTGTGGACGAGGCGAAACCTCGCTGAATATCACGTCGTCGCCGCAAACAAACAGCTCTACGCCGAAGATTCCGTAGCCTCCGAGAGCGTCGGTTATCTTCTTGGCTATCTCCTGAGCCTTCGCCTTTGTCGAGTCTGTCATGGCTGCTGGCTGCCAGCTCTCGTTGTAGTCGCCGTTTATCTGTATGTGGCCGATTGGTTCGCAGAACTTGGTGCCGAAAGCAGTTCTCACTGTCAGCAGAGTTATCTCGTAGTCGAACTTTATGAACTGCTCTATGATTATCTTCGAGCCGTTGCCGCGAGCCGACTCCTTGGCGTATGTCCATGCCTTCTCGATGTCGTCCTCTGTCTTTACGACCGACTGTCCTTTTCCCGAAGATGACATGATTGGCTTTGTCACGCAAGGGATTCCTATCTGATGCACTGCGTCCTTGAACTCATCGAGCGTAGTAGCGAAAAGATATTTTGCTGTAGGCAGCCCTATCTCCTCGGCAGCGAGTCTTCTTATGCCCTCGCGGTCCATCGTCAGACGAGCAGCGTGGGCTGTTGGGATCACCTTGAATCCGTCAGCCTCGAGTCTTTCTAGCTCCTCGGTGTTCAGCGCCTCGATTTCAGGAACGATGAGGTCTGGCTGCTCGCGCTCTACGACTGCTCTCAGAGCCTTCGCGTCCTTCATGTCAATTACATAGTGGCGTTGCGCTACTTGCTGCGCTGGCGCGTCCTCGTAAGAATCGACTGCAATGCACTCGATGCCGAGTCTTATCGCTTCTATGATTACTTCCTTGCCGAGCTCGCCGTTTCCGAGCAGCATTAGTTTGCAAGAGCTTGCGAATAATGGTGTGCCTATCTGGCCGTTTTTGTAATTGCCCATGATTTTAATTTGTTTAGTGTTTTTGCTTTGGCAAAGTTATCAAAAGAGAGTGAAAACTAAATTGTTGGTGATTTTTTTATTTGGGTTTTTCACATAAAAAAAGCCCGGACTTTTTTCAAGGTCCGGACTTTCTGTTTTATATCGACAACGCGTTTAGTCTATGATGTCGAATCCTGTGTAAGGCTGCAATGCCTTTGGTATGCGTATGCCTTCTGGAGTCTGGTTGTTCTCGAGCAATGCGGCCACGATACGAGGCAGAGCCAATGCGCTGCCGTTGAGTGTGTGGCAGAGCTGTATCTTCTTGTCCTCGTCGCGGTAACGGCACTTCAGACGGTTAGCCTGATAGCTCTCGAAGTTAGAAACAGAGCTTACCTCCAGCCAACGCTTCTGCGCCTCGGAGTAAACCTCGAAGTCGAAGCAGATAGACGAAGTGAAGCTCATGTCGCCGCCGCAAAGACGAAGGATGCGGTATGGCAACTCCAGCTTCTGTACAAGACCCTCAACATGGGCGAGCATCTCCTTGAGCGACTCGTATGAGTGCTCAGGTGTGTCGATGCGGACAAGCTCCACCTTAGAGAACTCGTGCAGACGGTTCAGTCCGCGCACGTCCTTGCCGTATGAGCCGGCCTCGCGGCGGAAGCACTGTGTGTATGCGCAGTTCTTTATTGGCAGGTCCTTCTTGTCGAGTATCACGTCGCGGTAGATGTTTGTCACAGGAACCTCGGCTGTAGGTATCAGGTAGAGGTCGTCCAGGTCGGTGTGGTACATCTGGCCTTCCTTGTCAGGCAGCTGTCCTGTGCCGAAACCAGAAGCCGCGTTCACAACTGTAGGAGGCATGATTTCTGTGTAACCGCTCTTGCGCGCCTCGTCTAAGAAGAAGTCAATAAGCGCTCTTTGCAGACGCGCGCCCTTGCCTATGTAAACTGGGAATCCCGCTCCAGTTATCTTTACTCCGAGGTCGAAGTCGATGAGGTTGTATTTCTTTGCCAGTTCCCAGTGTGGCAGAGCGTCCTCTGGCAGCTCCACTTTGTTGCCGCCGGTTCTTTCCACCACGTTGTCGTTGGCGTCCTTGCCTTCTGGCACCTCGTCGCATGGGATGTTAGGAATAGTCGAGAGTATTGCGACAAGCTTCTCCTCGGCAGCCTTCATGTCGGCTTCCAGAGTCTTGTTCGCCTCCTTTATGGATGCGACCTGCTGCTTAGCGGCTTCAGCCTCGTCCTTTTTGCCTTCCTTCAGCAAGAGACCGATGGACTTTGATATCTTGTTGAGTTCGGCAAGGTTTGCGTCAAGTTTAGATTGTGTCGCTTTGCGTGTTTCGTTCACTGCAATGACATTCTCGATAGGCTCTTTTCCGTCGAACAGCTTTTTGGCGAGCTTGCGGATTATGCCTTCTTTGTCTTCTGTGATTTGTTTAAGAGTAAGCATAACTGAATTTCTTTATTATTGAAAAAAGGGCGACACAAGAATGTCACCCTTTCTTATTAAGTTTTCTTGATAGCTTTAGTTCTGCTCTTCAAGTGGAAGTACAGAGACGAATGACTTGTCGCCAGTAGTCTTCTTGAATGAGACAACACCGTCAATAAGTGCGAACAAAGTGTGATCCTTGCCCATACCTACGTTCTGACCTGGGTTGTGCTGTGTGCCGCGCTGACGAACGATGATGTTGCCAGCTACAACCTTCTGTCCACCGAAAATCTTAACTCCGAGTCTTTTTGAAGCAGACTCACGTCCGTTCTTAGAACTACCTACACCTTTTTTATGTGCCATGATAAATAATTTTTAGTGGTTAAACGATTAAGCGAGAATGTCGCTGATTGTTAAAGATGTGAAGTCCTGACGGTGACCGTTCAACTTGCGATAGCCCTTGCGGCGTTTTTTGTGGAACACAAGAACTTTCTTGCCACGGAAGTCACCATTAACCTCTGCCTTGACCTTGGCACCGTCAACTGTAGGAGCACCTACTGTTACTGAGCCCTCGTTGTCAACGAGAAGCACCTTGTCAAACTCAAGCTTATCACCTTCTTTTGCGTCCTTGATAGAGTGGACGAACAGTTTTTGTCCTTTCTCGACACGGAACTGCTGACCCTGAATTTCAACGATAGCGTACATTATTACGTATGTTTTAAATAATTATCGGGGAGGCGGGGTGATGAGCCTCATTGTCATCATTGCCACTTATGGCCTCTTTGCGAAACAGGGGACAAAGATATGAATTTGCATTGAAAACAAAAAACAATCATCTAAAAACATCGTCTTAAAATTAACGCGTTACATAATAAAAGTCAAAAAGATACACACCGAGCTTATTTTGACCTATATTTGAGAGAAACATCTAATACACACATAATGACACACACAGGAAACGAAAAGTTATTGGAAAGAGAGCTGACTGCTTTTTTATGCTCGCGCAGATGCCCGGACGAGGCTGTGGCGGCGGTGGAAAACTGGCTGAATACGCTGGATCCAGAGAAAGACTGCATTGTATGCGGAGGACACTCAGGCATAGAGAAAAGAGTGGTCGTGCAACTCATGGAGAGAGGAATACCACTGGTATGGATGGTGGCTGAAGCCGGCAACATGAAGTGGCAGAACCTGACCGACACCGCATTGCAGGCCGGGAAACTGCTCATCGTTTCCACTAGCGAGGAGGCGCAGACCACAAGCGCTCTTGCTTCTGAGAGAAACTCCAGAATGATAAGCATGGCGAAGAGCATCGTCATAGCCTACATGGACAAGGGCGGCATGATTGAGAAACTAGTGGAGGGACTCGACAACGTGCGACTGCTGACCGAGCAGACAAACATGAAGAACGAGTGCTTCTGCATACGACGCGACGGAGGCAACATCTACTTCGACATCGAGCGAGGCATGAGCGGCAAATACATTAAAATATCGCAGACGAGAAAGTCGCGCGACGGAGGCTCACGCAAGGAGTGCGTATTCGTGAACGCAAGCGAGCTGAACATGCTGAAGAAGGCTGTGGACTGGGCTATGGCTCAGACGCAGACCGACGGCGGCGCGAAGGAGAAACCGCAACCACAACGCACAGCAGAGCGCCGTCAGGAAAACGACGAACCGATGGACGAAATCACAGCGCCATCCGACGACGTTGCCGCACAGAAGGAGAGCAGCGAAGGACTGATGGGCAAAATAATGTCGGTGTTCAAGAAATAGAAAGCACACGACACATAATATATATAAGCAGGGGCGAAGAAAATTCAGCCTCTGCTTTTTTTATGCACAATATAATTATAAATTTGCCCTTACGACGGAGACGGAGCAGCGGCTTCCACCGTCAACATATTAGTAAGAATTAGCGTTTGCAGAAACGCAATCGCAAAAACAAGTATCCACAATGAAAGCGAAACCATTCGTCAAATGAGTTGGCGGTAAAACGCAACTCATTGACCAACTCGAAGCACTGCTTCCTGCTGACTTTGACAAATGGGAGAATGTCACTTACATTGAGCCATTCATCGGCGGAGGAGCTATGCTCTTCTATATGTTGCAAATCAAACACACCTTATAATTCCAGTCATGAATTTGGAATTTAACACATCACTAATAAAAGGCTATAAAAGCACAAGTCAGATTGCTCGCGTATTAACAGAAGACTGGTTTGCAAGAAATATGTATTGTCCTATTTGTGGAGAAGAATCAATACAAAGAGCTGAGCCAAACGCACCTGTCAAAGATTACGTTTGCGAGCGCTGCAAGTCTCAATACGAATTGAAAAGCAAAAACACAAGCAGTGATGACTTCCAATCAAAAGTCGCTGATGGAGTATATAAAACGATGATTCAACGTATCACTTCATTAGACAATCCTAGTTTCTTCTTTTTGCATTACGACAACTACAAAGTAAACAATCTAATAATTGTACCAAAATGCTTTTTTACACCAGCTGTTATTGATAAGCGTAAAGCATTATCAAACAACGCTCGACGCGCAGGATGGGAAGGGTGCAATATTATTATGAAAAACATTCCCTCGACAGCAAAAATTCCGATTGTCATCAACGGAAAGTCTGTATCAAAAGACATTGTTGTTACGCAATATAATAAAGTATTCACACTACAAACAAAATCAGTAGAAAGTAGAGGTTGGATTATGGATATTTTGAACTTAGTCGAGAGAATGAACGAATCATTCTCTCTTAATCAAATATATTCCTTTGCTGACGAACTTAAATTAAAGCATCCGTACAATAACCACATAAAAGACAAGATACGTCAGCAGCTTCAAGTTTTAAGAGATAAAGGATTCCTTGAATTCTTAGGTAATGGCAATTATAAAAAGAGTAGAATTTAGCGTAATTTTCCAGCAATATTTTGTGATCAATTATTAACATGTTGTTTAGGAAGCATTATTTACACTAACATCTTAAGAACGAAGGAATTCACGACATTCTGAAAATGATCATATTTGATCTTTTAGGTTAAAGAATGATCTATTCCATTTTAACCGAATTCTTGATCATACCTTTGACCTGTGATGAGGTACAAAGTAACGATACAAGAAACCCTTTCAAGGAGCATATTAATTGACGCAGCCACTCTGTATGATGCAGAATTTGTGGCTCGTGACATGTATCGTAATTGTCAGATAATATTGTCTGATAATGATTTTGTATCAACCGAATTTAAGGTTGACCCTCTGCATTCGTATTACCAATCAGCAGAAAATGATTTCACACTTCTTCATGGAGACTGCCTTGAACTGTTGCAGCAATTCGATTTCAAGTTCGACATGATATTTGCCGACCCGCCATACTTTCTGTCAAGCGGCGGCATTAGCGTACAGAGCGGCAAGGTGGTTTGTGTTGATAAGGGTGACTGGGACAAGAGTATGCCGCAGGAAGATATTAGCGCCTTCAATATGAAGTGGCTCTCGCTATGCAGAGAGAAACTGAAGGATAATGGCACCATTTGGATTAGCGGCACATACCATAATATTTTCTCTGTCGCAAACTGTCTAACACAATTGGGCTACAAAATCCTGAACGTTATCACGTGGGCGAAAACAGATCCTCCGCCCAAGGTCTCTTGCGGATC
>JAEEGF011156011.1_pt1 | contig 17026 bp, 12 predicted proteins | sample 9134171 | NCBI WGS metagenome assembly JAEEGF01 (sample SAMN16246542, study PRJNA631951) | gut metagenome | biome: gut microbiome; feature: rumen; material: AP-attached | host: Bos | place: Iran: Karaj | collected 2018-10 | reverse complement strand
CTTTATATCAATGTCTATCGGCACCAGTGTCGGCACCGTTGTGGCCTTGCTCCCGATCGCTGCCGGCATAGCTCCCCATGCGAGTATTTCCCTACCCATGATTACGGCATTGATAGTCGGAGGAGCGTTCTTCGGAGACAATTTATCGTTCATATCAGACACCACTATCGCCGCGACCACTAGCCAAGGATGCTCGATGGCGGACAAGTTCAAGGCAAACATTTGGATTGCCGGACCCGCCGCGCTCGTGGTCACAATCATCTATGTGTTTATCGGACTGAACTTGGATGTCCATCCGGAGATCGGCCAGATCGACATATTCAAGCTAATCCCCTACCTTGCGGTGATAGTCTTAGCCATCTGTGGGATAAATGTCCTGGTTGTGCTGACTATCGGCCTGATTCTATGCGCGATAATCGGTTTCGCATACGGCATGACTTGGACCGGTTTCTTGGGGAGCGTCGGTGAGGGAATCGCTGGAATGGGCGACCTTATCATCGTCACAATGCTTGCCGGAGGAATGCTTGAGATAATCCGCCACAATGGAGGTATTGATTTCATAATAAGGGGGTTGACTAAAGGAATCAAAGGGAAAAGGGGCGCCGAGTTCAGCATAGCTGGCCTGGTTGGCTTATCGAACATATGCACAGCCAACAACACCATAGCTATTCTTACAACCGGGAATATCGCCAAAGACATTTCAACCCGTTTCGGACTGGATCCAAGAAAGAGCGCCAGCATCCTTGACACTTTCTCCTGCGTGGTTCAGGGTATTATCCCATACGGAGCCCAACTCTTGATGGCCGCCGGCTTGACAGGAATCCCGGCGACGGAGATAATCCCCCGCTTGTACTACCCTTTCATCCTGTTCACCTTCGCATGCCTGTCAATTCTCATGAGATTTCCCAAGAAGTATTCCGGGAATATGGAAACCATTGAACAATAACACTTTCAGACCGTGGAAAAGAAGAAAATCAAGATCGGGCTCCTGCCCCGGATCATCATCGCTATCATCCTTGGAATAGTCTTCGGGCTCTTCCTGCCGAGATCTATGGTCAGGATCTTCGTCACTTTCAACAGCATATTCAGCAATTTCCTCCAATTCCTTATCCCACTGATCATTATAGGCCTGGTGACACCGGCTATTTCCGACATCGGGAAAGGAGCAGGCAAGCTGTTGCTTATCACTGTGTTGATCGCTTATTGCGACACGGTCTTCTCAGGGCTTCTATCCTACGGAACGAGCGTGACGGTTTTCCCGAAACTGATTGGTGGCACCACCGCTGAATCCGTGGCGGAATTCGAGAACATCGAGCCGTATTTCTCAATACAGATTCCTCCGATGGTCGATGTCATGGCCGCCCTGGTCTTCGCATTCACCCTCGGACTCGGGATGGCCTTCTTCGGCTCCCCAAGTCTCAAGAAGTTCGCTGATGAATTCAAAGACATAATAGTCAAGACGATAGAGGTGGTCATCATACCTCTTCTTCCCGTCTATATCTTCGGTATATTCCTCGGAATGACCCACACCGGACAGGCTCTCCAGGTGATCAAAGTATTCATCTCCATCATCGGAGTGATATTCATCCTGCATGTTTTCCTGCTAGTGCTCCAGTACTGCATTGCCGGAGGGATTGTCGGGAAGAACCCATTCAAACTGCTCGGGAAGATGTTGCCGGCCTATTTCACCGCTCTCGGCACCTCTTCATCAGCGGCCACTATCCCCGTGACGCTTGAATGCACAAAGAAGAACGGAGTCAGCGACGAGATCGCCGGATTCACCGTTCCTCTATGCGCCACAATCCACCTCTCAGGAAGTTGCCTCAAGATCACCGCATGTGCCGTCGCTCTGATGATGATGCAGGGGATGTCTTTCGATTTTTGGATGTTCCTTGGCTTCATAATGATGCTCGGAGTGATGATGGTTGCCGCTCCTGGAGTACCTGGGGGCGCAATAATGGCCGCCCTCGGAGTTCTGGCGGCCATGCTAGGGTTTGGCGAGCAGGAGCAGGCGCTAATGATCGCCCTTTATATCACCATGGATAATTTCGGCACCGCCTGCAATGTGACAGGTGACGGAGCTATCGCTCTTGTGATGGATAAGCTCTTCCACCGGGGCGGTTCTCCTGCCAAGTCTTGAACTGCTCCTCGGTCAGGATTTCCTTCAGTTCCGTCTCATAGGCCTCACGGGCTTCCTTAGCCTCTTCCATGGCCTTCTTCTGCTCTTCGGTCAGCTCATGACGCTCTCCGCCGTCCTTCCTGTTTCCTCTCCGCGGTCTGTCCATTCCTGGTCTTCCGGGGCCGCCGGGACCACCAGGGCCACGGAACATAGCGGTAGGATACTTCTGATTAAGTTCAAGAAGCTTCGCGCTCTGCTCTTCGTTCAGCCCGAGTTCTTTAGTCATGCGCTCAGTGCGCATCTTGATCATAGTGGCTTCGTCCGGTCGCCCACCTTGGGGTCGCTGGCCGAAACCCTGGGCGGCTGCCGCTACTGAAAGCGACAAAGCCGCCGCCACGATTAACAATGTTTTTTTCATAACCATCTTTACTAAATCCGTTTAACGATTATTCACATTATCAAATAATCAGCCAAAAACGCACATAATCTCCAGATTTTCAACGAATACCGTTTTTTCTTCAACTAAACCCTTCCTGGAACTTTGCAACCAAGTTTCGCTTTTTTCCCCTCATCTTCGCGTTGTACAAAAACAAGAGAAATGGAAAAGGAAAACAAAGAGAGATTGGTGAAGATCATCGCGGCGGCTGTTCTGCTGGCGGTGGCGGTTGTGGTTGACAAGACAACGGATCTGAAGATGTGGCAGAATCTGCTGATCTTCCTTGTCCCTTACCTGATCGTAGGCGGGGAAACCCTCTTTGAAGCTGGAGAGAAACTCATCCACGGAGAACTATTGGACGAGGACTTCCTGATGAGTGTGGCGACACTCGGAGCGCTTTGCATCGGATTCATGCCAGGAGCTGAGAGCCAATTCCCGGAAGCGGTCTTTGTGATGTTGTTCTTCCAGGTCGGAGAGTTGTTCGAGGATATGGCCGAGGACAAGAGCAGAGACTCTATCACCAAACTTATGGACATAAGGCCAGACACGGCCAATGTTGAAAGGAATGGGGCGACCGTAACGGTAGCGCCTTCGGAAATAGCTGTGGGAGAGATAATTGTGATCAAACCTGGAGAGAAGGTTCCTCTTGACGGAGTTGTTATTGAAGGCTCTTCAAGTCTTGACACGGTCGCTCTTACCGGAGAGAGTGTCCCAAGAAAAATCGCCATAGAAGATACTATTCTTTCGGGTTGCGTCAACCTTACTGGGGTGCTGAAAGCAAAGGTCACGAAACCATTCGGAGAATCTACCGCATCCAAAATACTGGAACTGGTCGAAAATGCTTCAGAAAACAAATCAAAAAGTGAGAATTTCATAACCAGATTCGCAAGAGTCTATACCCCGATAGTGGTCGTTCTGGCGGTTCTGCTGGCATTCCTGCCTCCCCTATTCTCCGGCGAATTCGGCGTAGAGTTTTCCAAGTGGCTCTACAGGGCCCTCACATTCCTGATTGTGTCTTGCCCATGCGCACTCGTGATCTCCATCCCGCTGGCTTTCTTCGGAGGCATCGGTGGAGCCGCCAGAAAAGGTATTCTTGTGAAAGGATCGAATTATCTGGAGTCTCTCGCCAAGCTCGGGACAGTGGTGTTTGACAAGACCGGAACTTTGACGGAGGGCGTCTTTGAGGTAACGGCGGTTCACCCGGAAAAGCTTGATGAGAAGGAACTTCTGCATCTCGCGGCACACGTTGAGAGATATTCTACCCATCCTGTGGCGATCTCACTTAGGCTCGCTTACCCGGACGAGGCGGACGACTGCTCGGTGGAGGACGTTGAAGAGATAGCAGGTGAAGGCGTGAGAGCCAAAGTCAATGGCCAGGTCATCCACGTCGGAAACAGCAAATTGATGGAGACAATCGGCGCCACATGGAAAGAATGTGAGAAAAAAGGCACGATTGTCCATGTCTGTGTGGACGGGGAATATGCCGGGCATATCGTGGTGTCAGACCGAGTCAAGGAGGATGCCGTCGAGGCTCTCAAGTCGCTCAAGGAGAACGGAGTAACAAAAACCGTCATGCTCACGGGCGACAAGAAAGACATTGCGGCGGAAGTCGCTGCCGAAACCGGTGTGGATGATTATTGGGCCGAACTGCTCCCTGCGGATAAAGTCTCAAAGATGGAGACACTCCTCGCCGGGAAACCTCAAGGGAAGGCCCTCGCTTTCGTAGGTGACGGGATAAATGACGCTCCGGTCCTTGCTAGGGCGGATGTCGGAATCGCTATGGGAGCCCTTGGTTCGGACGCGGCGATTGAGGCGGCCGACATTGTCCTCATGGATGACAAACCATCCAAGCTCGCTATAGGAATGAGGGTGGCGAAAAAGACCCTGAAGATCGCGAAAGAAAACACTTTCTTCTCGATATTCATCAAAGTTCTCGTCTTACTGCTGGCAGTAGTCGGCTTGGCGACGATGTGGATGGCAGTCCTGGCCGATGTGGGTGTCATGGTCCTGGCCGTCCTCAACTCCACAAGAGCGCTAAAGGCCTAAAAACGGTTCTTTTTATTATATTCGCGTCATGTCGAAAGCTGCTATTGTTAAGCTCCTTGAGGAGCATGGTGTAAAGGCTACGGTCAACAGATTGCTTGTGGCCGAGGCTCTTAATCGTTCCGGCAGACCACTGAGCATGACTGAGTTGGAAACTGAAATCGAGTCTGTGGACAAGTCCGGGATATTCAGAAGCCTCATGACTTTCAAGGACCATCATCTAGTTCATGCGATCGAGGACATGGAAGGCACCCGGTATGAGCTATGCCACAGTCATGACACTGATCATGACGACGACGCCCATGTGCATTTCTATTGCGAGAGATGTCACCGGACCTTCTGTCTAGACAATATCCATATTCCCGCAGTGGAGCTTCCGGCGGGTTATGCCCCAAAGACGGCCAATTACGTCATTAAAGGGATATGTCCCTCTTGCTCAGGTACTTCCATAGCTTGATCCAACTTAATTATCCATGAATATGAAACGGACAATATTAATCCTCACCGCTGCGCTGCTTTGCTGCGGTCTCAACGCCCAAAACATCGTGGAGCTTCCCGCTCCCATGAAAAACGCCCACATGACGCTCTTCCAAGCCCTTGAGCAAAGAGCATCTGTCCGCTCCTTCAAAGCTGACGAGATTCTTGACCAGACCCTCGCTGAACTCCTTTGGGCGGCCAGGGGAATCAACCGACCAGATGGCAGGCTGACCGCTCCGACCGCCATGAACAACCAGGAGATTTGCCTTTATGTCTGCCGTGAAGACGGGTGCTATCTTTACGACGCCAAGGGTAACTGCTTGGTTCAGACAAGCGAGAAAGATGTGCGTAAAGACATCGCCGGACGGCAAACTTCAGTCGCGGAGGCTCCAGTCTTTCTGGTTTTAGTCGCCGATCTCAACAAGTACGGCGACATCACAGAACATGCTATCACCTACGGATCAGTTGATTGCGGCTATGTCTCCCAGAACATCTGCCTGGCTTGCGAGGCCCTTGGGTTGGCCACGGTTCCCCGAGCCGGAATGGATCAGGAAGTGCTGAAAAAAGAGTTAGGCTTGGCCGACGGCCAGGTGCTCCTCATCAATCACCCGGTCGGCTACGAGAAATAAGCCGGTTTTCGCTACTTCAGCGAAACAATCTACTTCTTATCAATAGCCTGGCCAATGAAGTAACATGCGGCGGCCACAACCATACCGTTGATTGAAGGAATCCCCCACTTCACGAGATTGGCGACAACAGCGCCGAGAATCACTCCGATCACAGCGGCCCAGTTGACCTGACGCTTGGGAACATTGTCCTCCTGGTAAGCTTTCCTATGGGAGAAATAGCTGCAGATCAATATGATACCCACAGGAGGGAGGGTGCAGTTAAGGATATTCAGCCAATCGCAGAAGTTCCAATAGAGCCACACAGCGGCAATGGTACCAATCAGACCACCAAGAAGCACCATGGTCTTTTTGGACAGACCGAAGATGTTTGAAAGGCCCAGACCGGAAGTGTAGAGGGCGTTGTCGTTCGTGGTCCAGATGTTCAGGCCGAGAACCAGGATGGCGATGTAGAACAAGTTGAGGTTGAGCATAACCTCGAAGATGTCGTTACCACCGACATAGATGCTCGAGACAGCCCCGAAGAAGAACATCAGGGAGTTACCAATGAAGAAGGCTATCACGGTGACTATCAGGCCGATCTTAGGTGACTTGGCGAATCGGGCGAAGTTCGGTGTGGCCGTTCCTCCCGAGACGAAACTACCGATGACCAGTCCGGCTCCGGCGATGATGCCAAGATCCTTGGTCCCTTGGGCAAATTGCTCGACAAGGCCGGCGTCTCCCCTAGTGACCGCCATAATCATAGCGACAGTACCGAGGATGGCCACGGCGGGAACCGCGATGTAACTGATGATCGTAAGGCTCTTGATCCCGAAATAGGCGCTGGCGGTCATCAGGATGCCGGCGATCACGACCATGACATAGCCTTGCCAGGGCATAAAGTCAGCCGTCACTTCGAGACCCATGATCTCCTTGGCCACCGGGATAGCGAACATGGCCAGACCCACGCCGAACCAACCGATCTGGGTGAAGCTGATCATCGCGCTGGGAAGATAACTGCCTTTCTCACCGAAACTTCTGCGCGCGAGCATGTCGAGAGTCAAGCCGCTTTCCGCTCCGATCCAACCTAACGCGCCGGTGTAGGCGCCAAGGATGAGACCACCAAGAAGAAGAGCCCAGATGAAACCGGAGAAATCCAGTCCGGCGGCCAGTTTCTGGCCGACCCACATGGATGCGGAGAAGAAGGTGAAGCCAAGCATCACCATGAACATGCTGAGGGTGCTCTTGCGACCCGACGCGTCGACCCGACAATTGGTGTAGTCGACATCGACTTTTTGGTTTTGTTTACTCATATCCCTTTAAGGTTTGTTTGATTTGATCCAGTCTCTTTGTCGCCACCTCTCTCAGCGTCAAGGATTTAGCCTTGGCAAGGAAAACTCTCTCATCGCTATAGAGGACGCTTTGGTCACCCAACTCGGAGAAATGGGTCACCTTTAACCAGTCCTCGTAGGAAATAGGCGCGACATAGCCTAAACGCTCATGCGTGAGATCCATAATGTCCACTTTGTCAGAGACTTCCAGCACCTCGTTCCAATAAGCCACGACCTCTTTATAGTGGTCAGGTATCTCATATCGCCTCGCCCCTCCATCATAAATAACGCATTTCTCGTACAAGGAATATCCGTGAGCGACCACATATTCCCTGAACTCGGGACAGACGATGCCGTCGCCCCAATAGAAATCGATGTCCGGAACCTGGAACCCGAGAACTCCGTGATCCTGATAGACATTGAATATCCCTTCGTAGAAGAAACATGTGAAACCTTCGAAGTTAGGAGAGAAACTCTTCACCTTCGGGGCAAGTTCCTCCATGAAATCTATGGCGTTGGAACCGCCGATGGTGAAAAAGACAATCCGTTTGAAAGAGCCGCCATGTGTCCGGAACCATTCGATCACATGGTCCATGCACATGCCAAGGGTGGCACCAGAAGCGATGATATCCCCTACTATCATAACACAGTCCTTGCATGTGCGGACTTTCTGGTAACGCACGTCAAGTCCCTTGATCACATTCTCTTCGATTATTCGCTCGCAAGAGAGGAAATCCATATTCAAAACACGGAAACCAGCTCTGAAAGCGCATTCTTCGATAGGATAATTAAGGCCGCCACGAAGGATTGTGAGTATGTTGACATCGTCCGCAAGGCCATTGTCCCTGAGATACAACATTCCTTTCATTGTGGCGGGAACCATGCTTTGATAAGAGCCGAATCCGACGACCTCGGGAGAGGCCATAAGACGTCGAGTGCCGTCGCCACTGACGATAAGGTACTCATTTTCAAGTCCTTCCTGCCGTAGTTTATAGACACTTTGATGCCCGGTCTTCATAAGGACCGCATCATCGAGATTATGTTTCATTGGTGATTCCGATTAGTCCTAACCGGGTTACAAAATTAATAAAATCCCAAAACTATCAAACGAGGACTTCCCATAGGTTACTAACAAAGTTATCAACCGTTTTCTTTTCAATAAATTATTTATCACAAATGGACTTTTCTGCAATTTTTGAAGTTTTTTTATCAATTATTATTATATTTGCAAATCCAAACGGGGTATTAGCTCAGCTGGTAGAGCGCCAGGTTCGCAATCTGGAGGTCAGGAGTTCGATCCTCCTATGCTCCACAAGGAGGCTGTAAAGCAATATTTGCAACCTCCATTTTTGATAATAGACAAATACTTATGATCAAAGTCAGACTCCAGGCGATGTGCCTGACATGGCTCGGCATAATGTCCATCATCACATCATGCGGCGGGCCTTCTAATCAGGCCGACGCACTTGTGACTGCGGATGGGAAAGTGGCTGGGGTGGTCGTGCGGTACCAGACCGCTATTGACCAAAACTCAATCAGCAATGACACATATATGGTTCCTGGCCATAAAGTCGCCTCTTTTTTCGTCTCCGACTCCAACCCTTTCAGAAAAGATTCCGGAAAGGATGTTGAGCAAGGTGGACGGTATGTCGTGTTGTTCGTCAAAGACGATTCGACAATGGCTTCCGGCGCGTCCGTTGACCTTATTCCCACTGATCCCAACAATGTCGGAGCCAGAGTGAAACAAGTAGCTCCGGTGAAGACTGTTTCAGGCAAAACAATCAAGCCATGGGGCAAAATTTTGAAGACAACGGAGTCATTTATGATCTCCGGTGGTCAGATCAGCAAATAAAAACATCAATACAGACACTTTTATCAACCATTTTTATTAATCACCGTAATTAGTTTAACAAAGTCCAATTTATGAGAACCAAAAAAGCTATCTCAGCGATACGCTCTTTGCTGGTTGTTCTGGCCCTTGGGGTGGGCATCACCTCGTTCGCCCAGACGAACACCGCGAAAGGCGTTATCAAAGGTGACGATGGAGAGCCCCTTATCGGCGCGTCCGTCATCATCGATGGCACTTCCACTGGTACCGTGACCGACGTCAATGGTGCTTTCACCCTTCCCGGGGTGAGGAATGGCCAGACCCTGAAGATTGACTGCCTCGGCTACACCAGCAAGACGGTGGTGTTCAACGGCCAGCCGGTCAATGTCACCCTCTCCACCGACGCTACCGTTCTCGACGATGTCGTCGTGACGGCTCTCGGTATGAAGAGGTCCACCAAGGCCCTCGGTTACGCTATGACCGAAATCAAGGGTGAGGACCTGAACCCGAACCTGATCAGCCCGATCTCCGCCCTCCAGGGCAAGGTGGCCGGTGTCGAGATCAACGCCTCTGATGGTGGTATGTTCGGTCACAACAAGATCCTCATCCGTGGCGCCTCCACCCTCGGAAAGAACAACCAGCCTATCTTCGTCGTCGATGGTGTCATCCTTGACAACGAGACTTTTGATGAGAGCGCTGACTGGGGTGCGAGTAACCTTGACTACGGTAACTCCCTCAAGAACCTGAACCCTGACGACTTCGAGTCCGTCTCCGTCCTTAAGGGTGCGGCCGCTACCGCCCTTTACGGATCACGCGGTTTGAATGGAGCCATCATCATCACGACCAAGAGCGGCCGCGGCACGAAGGGACTCGGTGTCTCTTTCACCCAGACCATCGGTATCGACCAGGTGACCAGCCAGCCTACCTTCCAGAACGTGTTCATGGAGGGTTACTTCCCTGGCTATGGTAACTATGGTAACGCCGCTTCGAAATGGGATAACCACAGGCTTAACATCTGGGTCGAGGGCAAAGAGGGCGAGATCTACGACCTCGATGCCCAGGTCAACGACATCGGTCTTGCCGGTATTTCCTATGGTAACCGTTTTGACGCCCAGCCGAAACTGAAGTGGTACGACGGGAGCATCATCGATTCCAAGGCTTTCGAGAACAACTTCAAGGAGGCCTACAACCTCGGTTTCAACACGAACACCAACGTGACCCTGTCCGGCGGTAATGAGCGCAGCTCCATCTACGCTTCCATTTCCGAGAAGTATTCCCAGGGAACCCTGCCGAACAACAGCTTCAACCGTTTCAGCACCCTCATCAAGGCCGCCCATAAGCTCAACGACGCTATTGAGGTCGAGGCCTCGATGACAATGGCTAACTCTTCTCCCCGCAACGCCCAGCCGAACATCGGTGAGAACTTTATCGATGGAACTTGGGATCGTACCTACAATGCCAAGTATTTCCGTGACAAGTACAAGGGAGACCACGGTGGACTCGCTTCGGAGTCTTATGGTGACAAGTACGGCCGTATCCCCGGACGTGGTGTCTGGTGGGGAGTCTGGGAGAACGAGACTATCCAGAAAGAGACTGTCGTTCGTCCTAACGTGAAGGTCACCGTCCAGTTCACTCCTTGGCTCAAGTGGGTCACCGACGGCAGCTTGAACTACTACTACACCCGTCGCGAGAGCAAGGGTAAGGACTCCGGTTACGCCAACAACACCGGCGGCGGTTCCTATGGCCTCAGCCAGAACACCCAGGAGCAGACGAACCTCAACACCAACCTCATCTTCGACTTCAATGCGGGTGAGAACTGGCGTCTGGGCGGTTTCCTCCGCGGTGAGTATTACAACAACTACAACTTCGCGACAGCCGCCTCCACTAACGGTGGTTTGATCGTTCCTTTGAAGTATTACATCTCCAACTCCCGCAACACCGTGAACGGATCCGGCTCCATCAGCGGCACGAAGACCATGCTTTCCGCTGTCGGTCAGTTCACCGCGGCTTGGAGGGAGCAGGTGTTCCTCGAGGTGACCGGCCGTAACGACTGGTCCTCCGCCCTTGTCTATGCCGACAAGCACGGTAACTACTCCTACTTCTATCCTTCATTCAGCGCCTCCTGGCTTGTCCACGAGACCCTCGACCTGCCGAAGGCCATCTCCTTCTGGAAACTCCGCGCCTCCATCGCCCAGGTCGGTAACGACACCGATCCTTACTACATCAATGAGGCCTATTCAGTGAGCCAGATGAACCATGAAGGTACCTCTTCGTACTACATGTCCATCCCCGGCTCCGTCAAGGACTTCAACCTGAAGCCTGAACGCAAGACCTCCTGGGAGGTCGGTACCGACTATCGTATGTTCAACAACCGTGTCGGAATGGACTTCACCTATTATAAGGAGAACACCCGTGACCAGATCATGAGCGTCACCGTTCCCAGTGCCTCCGGTGTGGGTTCCGCCCTCATCAACGCAGGTAACATCCAGAACTCCGGTTTCGAGCTCGCTCTCAACACGACCCCGATCGAGACCAAGGACTTCAGCTGGGATCTCAACTTCACCTGGACGAAGAACTGGTCCAAGATCGTCGAGCTGAGTGACCTCGTCGCCAGCTACATCAAGCTGCAGGGAGACGCCGACTACGGTAACTACCGTATCGGATCTGTCGCCAAGGTCGGCGGCACCTATGGAATCCTGATGTCCGACAAGATGCCCATGAGGGATTACACCTACGACGAGGATGGCAACATCACCGGCGGTTCAGGCAAGATTGTCCTTGGTAACTATCAGGCCCAGACCTATGGCTCCGCATTCATCCGCAGGGCCGGAAAGGTCGAGGAGATCGGTAACTCCGTTCCTGACTTCCTCGGATCGGCCAACACCACCCTCCGTTACAAGAGGTTGAGCCTCAGGGCTTCCTTCGACGCCCGCTTCGGTGGATATGTCGCCTCCTATCCTTCACACTACGGTACCGCTTATGGCTATTCAGCCACAGCTCTCCGTGGCGCTGACAAGGATCACGGTGGAGTGACCTTCACTTCCCGCTGGGACGGCATCACCTATGACGACGGTGTGATTCCTGACGGTATATTCCTCACAGGAACAAAGATCGCACAGCCTAGCGGTGATCCCTATGTGGTACAATCCGGTCCCACCAGCCCTAACGGCGAGTCCTATCAGGAGCTGATCGACAAGAATGTCATCGATCCTTCCCACCAGTCCGGTTGGAACTATCTGACCCACAGCTGGGGTAACGGTATCGTGGACGACACTTGGTTCACCAAGCTGAACTACATCTGCTTCCGTGATCTCTCCATCGCCTACGCCCTTCCCGAGAAGGCCGCACGCGCCATCAAGGCCCAGGGTGTCAACCTCCAGGCTAACGCCCACAACCTCGGATACATCCTCAACACGATGCCCAACAAGGAGAACCCGGAGTCTGTCCGTGGTACCCGCGCATCTGAGTTCCGTGTACGTAACCTTTTGGGAGTCACGACTTACTACACCTTCACAGTCAACGTCAGATTCTAATTCTTAAAACGTAAGTGAAAATGAAAACAAACAAAATATTCCTGGTCCTCGCGGCCATCTGCGTTTTAGGACTTTCTGCCTGCCGTGAGCAGTTCGCTGAGATGAACCAGAGCCCCAGCGCCGTCACCAATCCGGATCCTTCCTACATGGCGACCCGCTGCCAACTCCTTTTCGAGTTCAATGACTACACCTACTGGTTCTACAACCAGGCCCTCTACAACAGGTGGGCCCAGATGGGCACCTCCGGATCTTATTCCGAGGGTTCCTACGCTGTCGGAACAGCGGTCAACTGGCAGACCAACTACATCACGATGCTCAACTACCGCAACGATATTGACAACTATATCGCGGCGTTCGATGCCAATGAGCAGAAAGCCTATTCAGCGATGTGCGGTGTTCTCGCCGCCTTCCAGGCTATCTACTGCAGCGACATCATGGGCGACATCCAGTACTCTGAGGCTAGCCAATATAAATATGGTGGCACCCTTACTCCCAAGTACGACAGTGTGGAAGATGTCTACAACATCCTTGTTGATGAGTTAGACGGCTATATCGCCACCTTCCAGGATCCTACCCAGGTCGTTGTCGCTAAGCAGGACATCATATTCAACGGAAACCTTCAGAAGTGGGCCAAGCTTGCCAACACAATCAAGCTCAAGATCGCTGTCCGTCTGTACAACAACAACGCCGACAAGGCAAAGCAGATCGCCCAGTCAGTGGTCAGCAGTACCGCCGGTTACATCGACAGCCTGGAGGATGCTTTCATCTTCCATAAGGCCGATGCTACCACTGGTGGTGACCTCGCTTACCAGACCGGCAACTCACTGTCCGGTTGGATGGGTGGCGCCAGCGGTAATGTGATCACTTTCATGAGGAACTCTCTCGACCCTCGTCTCCGTTTCTTCTACACCAAGAACTCCTTCAACTCCAAGATTGTCCAGTGCTTCATCGACAACAACATGTATGAGAGCCTTCCTAGCTACATCAAGGATGTTGTAGTGCTTGATGAGGAAGGCAACTTCAAGGAGTGGGGCGGTCCTGGCGAGCCTTGGGTCCGTTATTTCGGCCACCCGATCGTGTTCAACGGCTCTGCTGAGTACAAAGCCCTGATCGGTGAGTACTATGAGTATGCTGATCGTTATAAGGTCTCTGTAGGTGATGCCAACAAGACTTATGGCATCTATTCCGATTTCCAGGAGGAGATGGTCCGCGGCCGTGTTGACTTCGGTCTTCCTACCGTTCCTGGTGGCCCTGTTATTTCTGACACTGAGGATGTTCCTTGGTGGGGAATGTATCTTGGCGCCGGTGAGACCAACCTTTATCTCGCCGAGATGGCCCAGTTGGGCGCATCCCTTCCCAAGTCAGCTGAGGCCTACTACAACCGTGGTGTCGAGCTCTCAGTCACTGAGTGGGACTACATCGCCGGAAAGAACAAGATCCCTTACTACAAGAATACTTACAACTACGATCCCAACGAGGTCAGCATCGAGCTGAAGGATGGCGAGATCGCCGCTATGCTCGCGACCGACGCCGTCAAGTTCACCGGATCCAACTCCGATAAACTCGAGAAGATCTATCTCCAGCAGCTCATGAACTTCAGCATGATGCCGAACGATATGTTCGTCACCGCTCGTCGTTCGGGTTACCCGAAGATCGGTTCAACGCTTCTCCCGTTCGTCAATTTCAAGGAGATCTCTCTCACGGCTATTCCTCGCCGCTTCGAGTTCGCTACTCCTCTCATCACCGACGTCATGCATGACATCCGTCTTGAGAGCCTCCAGAAGCAGGGCTTGACTCCCGGCACAGCTCAGTCAGGAATGGGCTTCGGCTCAGGCTCTGTGCTCAATACCGAGCGTCTGTGGCAGGACAAGAACGCCCCTCAGTGGGGTTCCCCTAAGTAAGAGATGGCATTCTCATAAATCATTAAGGAGTGGCGCGATTTTTGCGCCACTCCTTTTGAATTAACGAATCTATATGAAAAAAAATATCCTTACCGCCATCTTGGCTTTCACGGCCATGACGCTCGCTGCGTCCGCGCAGCAGCGTATGTTCCTTTTTCCTGATTTCGTGGACGGGAGTGTCCGTTTCGTCGGCAACACACGTGTCGAGAAACTGAAACTGAACTTTGACATGCTTTCCCAGAAGGTTCTCTATCTCGATGGTGAGACCCTTATGGAAATCACTAATATGCCGATGCTCCAGACCATTGTCACTGAGGATCGCCGTTTCGTGATGCGCCAAGGAATGCTCTGCGAAATCAAGGGCAACGATGATTTCCAGGTTTTGGTCAATTGGAAGGTCAAGAAAGTGAATGTGGGCTCAAAAGGTGCCCTGGGAGCTACCACGCAAGCGAAAGTGGAAGTTTTGCGCTCCTATGAGTTCGACACGGCCTACACAATAACGGACTTCCGCAAACCCACCGAGCAGGATGTGCACTCCCTCGAAGTCTGGAGGCAGAAGAATGAGAACACCTATTTCATCACCATCGGAGGTGAGGAGCATGTGATTCGTTACCTGAAGGACCTTTACAAAGAGTATCCAGCTCAAGCCAAGGAACTTAAGGCCTATGCCAAGGAGAACAAACTCACCATGCTAAACGCTGAGGACGCGTTCAAGATGTTTGAGTATCTTTATTCGCTCGTTAAAGAATAAGGATTGTTGAATATATTCAAGGACACAAAAAAGCCGGCTAAATACGGTGATTAATTATGTCAGGCGGCCACATTGAAAGGAATTATTGCTAAATTTGTCTTTTGAGGCATCAGAAACATCTTTAAATCCAATAACACAAATGAAGACCAAACTCAGTTTAATCCCGCTGGCGCTCACGTTGATGGCCGTCTCGATCGGTTGCTCAACAAAAGAAGCTTGCCCTGCGGGAGAAAGGGCGGACGCGCTTGACGCTTCAGCCTGGAACGAATCCTCATGGATCTCAGTAGCCGCTCCCCTTGTGTTCCCCGAGGAAAACGAGGATAAGGCGGCAGACGGAGCCAGCTGGTTCATGTCTACCCTCAAGAACGAAGGTAAGGTGGTCAGCGCCAAATGGATGGCCACCAGCCTTGGTGTGTTCGAAATCTATGTCAATGGTACCCCGATCGGCGAGGAAGTCCTGAAACCGGGATTCACTCACCGTGAGAAGACAAAACGCTCCTTCACCTACGACATCACCGGTGTGCTGAACACGAAAGCCGGAGCGGAGAACATTCTGTCAGCACAGGTCACCCCGGGCTGGTGGGGCGACAAGATCATCGGTCCTGGTGGCCACGATGGTCCTATCGGCAAGAAATGCGCTTTCAGAGGTGTGGTTGAGCTCACTTACGCCGACGGAACAAAGAAGCTTTACGGAACCGACACCGAGAATTGGAAAGCCGGAATAGCCGGTCCTGTCACTCATGCCGCCATATTCGATGGTGAAGACTATGACGCAAGGATAGCTATGGGATTCGACACTCCCGAGAAACTTTCCGCCCCTGTGGTGAGCGAGGATTTCAAGGGTGAGATACTCCCCTCTCAAGGCGCTGAGATATATCTCCGCAAAGACCTCGCTCTCTCCCCCATCAAAGCTTATGTCTGGGAAGGAGTCGAGGGCGACACTGAAGAGGAATATGGTAAGGTGGTGATTAAGAAAGAGTTCGCCGCTGGAGAGCCTATGGTCGTAAAGCCTGGTGAGACCCTTGTGGTTGACTTCGGACAAAATGCCGCGGCAGTCCCCCATTTCGTGTTCAAGGCAAAGGGCGGCACTGTCCTCAAGTGTTTCCCCTCTGAGCTGCTGAACGATGGCAATGGCGCCAAGAGCCGCGGAATGGATGGTCCTGAAGGCAGCTGCCACAGAAGGAACCTGCGTGTCGATGAAGACTGCATCAGGCTTGTCTATACCTTCGCCGACACCAAGGGCTTCGCCGACTTCACCCCTGTTCGCACATTCTTCGGCTACCGCCTTGTGTCTATAACCGCCAGCGATGAGGTCACCATCAGCTCAATCGAGTCTATTCCTGTCACATCAATAGCCAAGAACCTCGAGACAGGTAAGGTCACCACTGGCAACGAGCTGATCAACAAGCTCATATCCAACACAGTCTGGGGCCAGCGCTCCAACTACCTCTCTGTCCCCACCGACTGCCCGCAGCGTAACGAGCGCCTCGGCTGGACAGCCGACACCCAGGTATTCACAGAGACTGGAACCTTCTTTGCCAACACTGACGGCTTCTTCCACAAATGGACCCGCGACATGAGGGATTCCCAAAGTGAGGCCGGCGGATTCCCGGGAGTCGCGCCGACAGCCCAGTATGGCAACGAAATGATGAGGCTCGGATGGGCAGATGCCGGGATCATCGTTCCATGGACCATCTGGAAACAATTCGGAGACAATGAGATAGTGGAAGAGAACTGGGATGCGATGAACAAGTTCATGACTTATGTCAACGACACCAAGTATGACCACAACTCCCACATCACCGAGAATGGCAACTACCAGTGGGCAGACTGGCTCAGCTATGAGCCTCTAGAGAGCTGCGGCGGCGGAATCAACATGACCGACAAATCCGGCAAGACAGTCCGTCGTCCTGAGGCCATAGTCTATTGGAACTACCTCAGTGCCAGCTACTGGGCGATAGATGCCGCTATGATGGCCGACATGGCAGCCGCTACCGGCAAA
>JAEEGF010939709.1_pt1 | contig 17026 bp, 13 predicted proteins | sample 9134171 | NCBI WGS metagenome assembly JAEEGF01 (sample SAMN16246542, study PRJNA631951) | gut metagenome | biome: gut microbiome; feature: rumen; material: AP-attached | host: Bos | place: Iran: Karaj | collected 2018-10 | reverse complement strand
AGTAAAACAGCTATGAAGAACGCAATCAATATACATTTGGCATGGGCGGAATTCATTGGCGTGGATTGGACGAGGACATCAGCTTTGAAAGCTTTGCATACGATGACGCTGAACCAAGTGCCATGCAGCGCTTTTTCTTAACGCACAAGGAAATCAACGTTGCCGAATTTGCCCGGTTGATGGGCTTGAACCCAACCCTTCTTCGCAACTACATCAACGGCTTCAAGAAACCCTCCAAAGCACGTGAGAAGGAAATCATGGACTTCATTCACAAACTTGGCAAGGAACTGATTGTTGCCTGAACAAGTCCTCGTTGTGTTTTTCACTTTCTAACACCGCTGTTTTACTATTCATCTTCTTAGAAAAAAAGGAATAATTAGGTACAACTTTAGGTTAACTTTTCGCGAAAAAAGGCCCAAAATCGGCCAAAAAAGGCATAAAAAAAGATCCTTAGTTAACCCAAGAATCTTCTTTATTTAACTGATTTTCAGTTAGTTACTAATTAGTACTCATCTTCGTGGAAGAAAAAGTCATCCTTCGTGGGATAATCAGGCCACAAGTCCTCAATCCTCTCATAAACATCCCCTTCGTCCTCAATCTCCTGAAGGTTCTCAATCACTTCCTGAGGCGCTCCCGTACGTAATGCCCAATCCAACAACTCATCTCGCGTTGCAGGCCAAGGAGCATCCTCTAATTTCGATGCTAATTCCAGTGTCCAATACATAGTCTTTCGGTTTAATTTTTGAGGGTGCAAAAATACATCTTATCAGTAAACTGACAAGTTTTTTTCAAAAAAAATTTCAAATTAATTTATTCCTTTGAATCCCAACAAGTTTCGTGCCGATTTGACAAAAAATCAAAATATCGAGCCAAAACAAAAAAATAATCCGAAAGACGATTCAAATACTTTAAATCTATTGAATCCACTTCTTCGTGCGACGACAACCGCCACCCCTGACGCTCCGCACGACGACATACAGTCCGACATACATGACACATCGACGCCCTCATGTTGCCGCCCGGAATCACAAAAGCTCGCAACTCGGGCAACTCAGCATTCATCTCGTCAATATGATGCTCCAAAAACATCACATCCTCCTCCGAAAGACTAGGAATCATCTTGCTCACCTCCGACGACCTGTCCAAAGCAAAATGCGACTCCAACGTGAATAACTTGTTCTGAATCACCCCCAATACCGCCTTGATATCCTCTCCCACTCCATCCAAATCGTTAAGAACTCCAATCACAGCACTCAACTCGTCAACCGTGCCGTAAGCCTCCACACGGTCATCATACTTGGGAACACGCGTCCCTCCAATCAATGAGGTGGTCCCCTGATCACCCGTCTTCGTATAAGTCACATTCTTCATCGTCAATCTCTAAATTCTAAATGATTATTTCTTAATTAAAGGGTAAACTCCTGCTTCTCCATCCCCTCACGGAACAAAACCATCCCCGCATGGTTAAAGTCAATCGCAAGAACCACCTCGGGATGCTCGCAAATCGTCTCCCACAACATCTTGGTGTCCCTGTCCTTATGTATGCCCTCGACAACAAAAGCCACGTCCTCACGCTGATGTTCAAGGATATAACGCAAAACATCATCCGTAGCAACTCGCTCCACATTCATCATCCCTAAACCGTTGAGAGCCTCCACGAAACCTGAAGGACAAGCCACCTTGACCTGCGCATGAGGATTCCCCAAGGCAAAGGCAGCGGTGTCCATCGCTGTCACCGCACCGAACAACGTCACCTCCTCCGGCTCATAATAGACGGCATAACGGTAAAAGAAACGAGCCAACTTACGGCGACTTCGCGACAAACGCTTCCTGCCGTCCACCATCTTCCCTACCCGCATCACCAAGTCATAATCCACGTTGACGCGCTGACGCTCCCTGAAGACCTTCGTGTATAGCTCATACATGAAAGGGGAATGAAGATGATACTCATTCTTCCTGCGAAAATAATATCTCAAGCTGCTGCCTAACATCACTCGTATTGCACCTTCTGAACATAAAACACCGTACGCATCGGACTGCGCATGAGGCCGTTCTGCAAAATCTGACAGCCATGGATGAGGAAGCTGTCGCCATACCATGGAAAGATGTTGGCCTCATATTCGTCGTAATAGGTGTCGGCACCTAAAAGAAAATCCATGCGCATCGACTGTTGGTCTAACAAAGGCTTGCCATCATGGTCAAACACCTCATAACGAAGCGAGTGACGACACGGAGAGGCCACCAACAGCTCGTCATGTGACACAGCCTCTACAGCATGGCTCTTCAGCTGGTCGCTCAAATCGTTCTCGAACCGCACCGAGGTCTGCCACTGAAGACTACCCTCGTCGTCGAAAGCCAACAGAATCTCACTGAAGAAGTCATAGCCGTCGAAAACGGTATAATGCATGGGATAGCTCCCATAAAAACCGTATTCCATCCTCGTCTCGGTATGGAAGACGGGCTGGAACGCCTCGGCGACAAAGACGTGCAGGTCGCCGAACGAAGTGAGGCGGGGCGTCAAAAACTGAAAGGCAATCTCTCCTTTCTCCTTCTTCTTGCCCTGTTGCATCTTCAATAACTCTTCCCTGACCCGCAGACGATCCGATGAGGTCAAAGCCTTTTCAATGTCCGGAAGGTCTTTGAAGAGATAAGTCCTGGTCTGAAGACCCGTAGAAGCAAACTTTATCCACACCACTCCCACCGCAGTACGGTTGAAGTCCTCGACAAGCCCTTTGACATCGACTTTGCGGTTGCTCTCACGTTCCACCGTGCCAAAAACCACCAGCTGCTGCGAGGCATCGAACGTGAAACACATCCTGCCCAGAGAAGAGTTCTCGCCATTGTCGAAACGATGCCGATGTAACAACCTCCCCTCACGGGAATACACCAGAAACGAAGTGGACTTATATCGTTTCTCAACGAACTCCTTGGCGGCGACTACAAAGGCTTTCCCCTCACGCACCGCCTCAAACTGAAACAGCACATAATCGTTGTCAAGGCCAGGAGTAACCACCCGATGCTGATGACTGTTCAAGTCGAACAGTGACAAAAAGCCAGAACCCGACTGGACATTCACGGCCAGCATCAACGTGCCGTCGATCATGGCGATGGAAAGCAACGTGCTGCGTGGCGGCAGAAGGTCGGTAAAGGTGGCGAAGGACTGCTCCGTCCGGTTATAAGTCACTATATAAAGAGGTATGGAATCAGATCGAGATGCTTTCTCATTCTGGAACACAAAAGCAGCCCACTGCGAGGTGCTCTTGGAGTCGAAGAAACGCATCTTCCCCGACAAGGGAATCAAGTCGCTCCGCTGCTCATAAAGGAGGCTGTCGAGCTGCACGAAGTTCCACAGCCTGTTCTTGTCCTCGTCAGTCTGGTCGGTCGAATACACCAGCATCCCACCTTTATCCTGAAACGACTCAAAATGAAAATCCTGTTCCTTCCCCCATCGCGACACCTCATAACGTGCCGTTTCCGCCTCCTGCGAGAAGACGTGTGAGCAAAGGAACAGGATTAGTATGAGCAGTTCAGATCGATGCATGAATCTTTATCAGAACTTCACAAATCTGGCCACTTCTTTCTTGCCATCTTGATAGATGACACTCAAGAAGTAGATGCCGTTTTCGAGGTTGGCGACTTCCATCGTGGTAGCACCAGCACCCATGCGGCTCTCTGAAACCATTCTGCCACTGAGGTCGAACACAGCGACTTGAGCTTGCTGGCTCAACTCGAAATGGATGGCGTCGTTAGCCGGGTTCGGGCTGACAGCAAAAGTCTTAGCCACCGGTTCAGCCACACTCAAAGGACCTTGAGCAATCACACTCACATTATCCACCTGCCAAGCCGCAGCAATATCATCCGAACTGGTGTAGATAAACGCGATGTAGAAAGTGGTACCCACGTATGGTTTGATGTTTTGAATGCCTGATTCAACCCAAGTATAAGAACCTGAAGACCAGTCGAAGAGGTCGGTCAGAAGTTCCCATTCGAAATCACCAGGTTCGCTGACACCATCATAGTCTGATGAAACCGCCACACGGAGCTCATCACCTTCATAGTTCATGGCTGTTTCGAAGCTGAACTCGATAACCTGATAATCACCAGACAAGGCGGGGCTGATCAGCCAGTCCTCGTTCTGATGAGCGGCACCGCTGGCATAACCATTCATGTAAGCATAACCGTTTCCATTATAGGTGGTATGATGCCAATCCTGGTCACCATAGAGGTTAACTGCCGTGAAAGCGCCCATGTCTTCTTCAAAGTCCTCGCTCAGAAGCACATAAATATCATCCGTCGTGGCATTGGCCGTCGGGTAACCGCTGCTGGTCTTGTAGTCGATGTTAGCACCACTGTTGGTGTAAGGGAAGATGGCGAAATGATAAGTGGTGTTGCCGTTCAAATTGTTGAAGGTGACGGTCTGGACACCATAGCCCACGTTGATGGCCAAAGCACTGTTTTCGACCGGGACACCATCGGTAGGAACGGTGATGTTACCTGTTGAGGCAAGCACCAAATACTTGGTGGGCAACTGGCTGCCCGTGGCATCGGTCCAGTTAAGGGTGACATTCACCACGTCAACTTCAGCAGTGAAGTTGGTGGGATAGTTGCTCGGTTCCGGATCGGGTTCCGCAGTGCCACCGGCCTTGTACAAACTGACGAGATCGCCAACAGTCGAGTTCTCACCATAAGCACCGAAGAGAGGAGCTTGGTTTTGAGTGTTCGGGTTGAAGCGCATGTGATTACGCGTGTTTTCGCCCTGAGCAACTACTTCCACAATACCGTCACCAACGAAGTTAATTGCCCATTGGCCGTTTGCGTCAAGCTGAGTTTGAGTCTTCAGATAGTTGCTGCTGCTGCTGGCTGCATACAAATAACCACCTTTCACCTCATCATAGAAAGTCCAGGCATTTGTGCTACCACCCAAAGTGAATTGGAAAACGTCAGTTTCGCTATTGGGATCCGTTCCAACAGTAACTGAAATGGACTCACCATTCTCTGAAACAACAATAGCCTTACGGTTGTTATTATTTTGCTTACCCATCGCTAGAACACCCAATTCATCATAATGGGCCACGATGAGATACTGGGCACCAGCTTCCAAACCAGAAGCGGAGGTGACCTTCGTATAAGTCGTCTGGGCATGGCTGATTGCTGAAACCATCATCAGCACTGCCAAAGCAAAAATGGATAGTAAACCTTTTTTCATAGTTTTAGATATTTAATTATTAATATGTGATTTGTTCTACTGACTTGATTTCGGGGATGGATTTCTTCATGACACTCTCAATGCCGTTTTTCAACGTCATGGTGCTATACGGACAGCTGCCACAAGCACCTGTAAGCTCCACCATCACCACCATGTCGTCGGTGAGTTCCACGAAGTTTACGTCGCCACCATCCTGCTGCAAGTACGGACGCACTTGTTCCAGGATGTTCTTGACTCGTTTTTCCAACAATTCCTTGTCCATGATAATTTAAAGTTTAGAATTAAGAATTAAGAGGGCAATCTGGTCGAATGCTTTGGTGACCAAAGAATCAGTATCCAATGCAAGAGGTGTGCCATTGTCACCGCTTTCCGCGATTTTCTCCACAATCGGAATCTGACCCAGCAACGGGACACCCAGCTGTTCGGCAAACTGCTTACCCGTCTCTTTTCCAAAGATATAATATTTCTTGTCAGGCATGTCGTTTGGCGTGAAATAGGCCATATTCTCCACCAATCCATAAATCGGGATTTGCAAAGCCTCTTCTTTGAACATCATGGCGGCACGCAACACATCGGCAAATGCCACTTTCTGTGGAGTGGTCACGATAACGGCGCCCGACACCTTGTATTGTTGAGCCAGTGTCAGCTGGATGTCGCCCGTCCCAGGAGGCATGTCAACCACCATCCAGTCGAGCTCGCCCCATAAGGTGTCGTTCATCAGCTGGTTGAGAGCGCTGGTGGCCATAGGTCCACGCCAGATCAAAGGACGGTCAGTATCCACAAAACAGCCTATTGAGAGTAACTTGATGCCATATTTCTCCAAAGGCACCATCACAGTCCTGCCGTCACGCTCATAACAAGCGGGACGCTCATCCTCCACACCAAACATCATGGGCACCGAAGGGCCGTAGATGTCAGCGTCGATGAGGCCGACACGCTGGTTGGCACGTGCCAAAGCCACTGCCAAGTTGGCAGCCACCGTTGACTTGCCCACACCGCCTTTGCCCGAGGCCACCGCGATGATGTGCTTCACCTTCGAGAGCGCTGTCTCCTCTTCTTTCACTTTGATATCAATATCAACTTCCCCGAAGACACCTGTCAGCGTGCGTTTCGCAGCATTGAGCAAAATGTCGTTCTTAGGGTCGTCCTTGTGTTCCACAACCAAATCGAAACGGATGCCGTTCTCGCTCACCATCAGGTTCTCCACCATATTCAATGCGATGATATTGTCACCCTTAGGAAAATAGATGACATCCTTTAAAACTTCTAAAACGTTTTCTTTACTTAACATGATAAAATCAAAAATCAATTACTTTTTATGTTCAACCACCCAGTTTTTGGCATTCACAAAAGCCTCAATCCATGGGCTCACTTCATCGTTCTTGCGGTCATCGGGATAATATGCCCACTGCCAGGGCAGGAAGGCGCGCTCCAGATGCGGCATCATGGCAAGATGACGACCGTTGTTGGAGCAGATGCCTGCCACCGACCAGTCGCTGCCATTAGGATTGCCAGGATATCTCTCTTGACCGTAAGTCATCACAATCTTATATTTGTCACGGTAATACGGGAAATAGAACTTGCCTTCTCCGTGAGCGACCCAAACACCAAGACGACGACCAGATAGCGACTTCAGCATCACGCTGTTGTTCTGCTCAATCTCCACACTCAAGAAGGCTGACTCGAACTTGTGCGAGTCGTTATGTCTCATCACCGGGTGTTCCTCATGGTCAGGGTAAAGCAGGCCGAGTTCCATCATCAGCTGGCAGCCATTGCAAACACCGAGACTCAGCGTGTCTTCCCGGGCATAAAAATCATCCAAGGCCTTCTTCGCTTTCTCATTGTAGAGGAAAGCGCCCGCCCAACCTTTGGCGGAGCCTAACACGTCAGAGTTGGAGAAGCCACCGACGAAGACAATCATATTGACATCGGTGAGGTCTTCTCGTCCGCTGCTTAAGTCAGTCATGGTGACATCCTTCACGTCGAATCCAGCCAGATAAAGGGCGTATGCCATCTCACGGTCACATTGACAGCCTTTCTCGCGGATAATAGCAGCATTCACCCCGCTTTTCTTGCGGCGTTTCATGTTGATGCCCAAGTCCTTAGCCATGCCAGTGAATTCATGCCCCATACTAAAATGGAGGTATTGTTTCTTATAGTTTTGGTAACGTTCCAAAGCCTTACGCTCGCCGCTCTGTTTACGGTCGAGCAGGTACGATGACTTGAACCACACGTCACGGAGCTCATCAATCTCGAACAGATGGAGATGTCCGTTATGACGGATGGTGATTCTGCGTTTCAAGGCAGGACGACCCATCACCTTAAAGCTCACACCGCATTCGCGAAGCAGCTTCTTGGCCTTGCCGTCGCCGGCCACCTGGATAACCACCGAAGGCTTCTCGCAGAACAGCACCGAGGTAAAATCTTCCTCACTGAAGTCCTTGAAGTCGAGATCCATGCCGTATTCGGTATTGGCGAAGTTCATCTCCAGCAAGGTGGTAATCAAGCCACCCGCGGAGACATCGTGTCCGGCCAACACCAAGTCTTCTTCAACGAGTTTCTGTACGGCGTTGAAGGCGCGTCTGAAATAAGCGGGGCTCTTCACATCGGGAGCTTGTTGTCCCACTGCGCCGATAGCCTGAGCAAAGCTGCTGCCGCCCAGCTCGAAGCCGTCTTTCGAAAAGTCGATATATAACAACTCAGTATTGAGGTTTCCTTTCATCACCGGACGCACCACACGGCGGATGTCGCTCACCTCGCCAGCTGCCGACACGATGACGGTGCCTGGGGCAACCACCTTCTGTCCGTCGGGGTATTTCTGAGTCATGGAGAGGGAGTCTTTGCCCGTAGGCACGTTAATGCCCAAGGCGATGCAATAGTCGCTCAGGGCTTTCACTGCCTGATAGAGGCGTGCGGTCTCGCCCTCCTGCTTGGCAGGCCACATCCAGTTTGCGCTCAACGAGACTCCCGAGAGGTTGCCGTCGATAGGAGCCCACACCAGGTTCGTCAAGGCCTCGGAGACCGAAAGTCTGGAACCCGCGGCAGGATCAATCAAGGCGGGGATAGATGCATGACCCAAGGCCGTGGCAAGGCCACGAGTGCCGGTGTAGTCCAGAGCGCTGATTCCTAAGTTGGCCAGCGGCAGCTGCACCTCACCCACCGTCTGTTGTTGCGCTACACGACCCGTCACCGAACGGTCCACTTTGTTGGTCAGCCAGTCTTTGCAGGCCACTGCCTCAAGTTGCAAGACTTTCTCCAGATATTTATGAAAATCTCTTTTTGTATAGCTTATCTTCTTAAAGTGATAAGGCTTGCTGGTGTCGTGCAGCACCGTCTTGGGGGCACTACCGAAGAAATCGGACAAAGCCAAGTCGATGGGAGCCTCGCCTTCCTTACGCACAAAACGAAGCCGTTCGTCGCCAGTCACCTCGCCCACTTCATAATAAGGGGCACGTTCTCTCTCGGCGGTCTTCCGAATCAGCTCCAGGTCTTTCTTCTTCACCAAAAGGCCCATGCGTTCCTGTGACTCGTTGCCGATAATCTCTTTGTCCGACAAGGTCGGGTCACCCACGGGCAGGTTATCCACATACACCACGCCACCAGCGTCCTCGATAAGTTCGGAGAGGCAGTTCAGGTGGCCGCCGGCTCCATGGTCGTGGATGCTACGGATGGGGTTCTTGTCCATCTCAGCCATAGCACGAATCACGTTGCTGACGCGTTTCTGCATCTCGGGGTTGGCGCGCTGCACGGCGTTAAGCTCGATGGCGTTGCTGTATTGTCCGGTGTCAACGCTGGAAACAGCCCCACCGCCCATGCCGATACGATAGTTGTCGCCACCCAGCACCACGATGATGTCGCCAGGTTCCGGCTCCAATTTCTTGGCATCCTGTTTCTTGGCAAAGCCGATACCTCCTGCCAACATAATCACTTTATCGTAGCCCAAGGTCTGCTCCTCTTGATGCTCGAAGGTCAGCACGCTGCCGTTAATCAGCGGTTGCCCGAACTTGTTTCCAAAGTCGGAAGCGCCGTTTGAGGCCTTAATCAAAATCTCCTCTGGAGTCTGATACAGCCACTTGCGAGGTTCAGCCTGCTGCTCCCAGCTACGATCCATCTCGGTACGAGGATAAGAAGTCATATACACCGCGGTGCCAGCCAGCGGCAGACTTCCCTGTCCACCTGCCAAACGGTCGCGGATCTCACCTCCTGTTCCAGTGGCCGCACCGTTGAAAGGCTCCACCGTCGTCGGGAAGTTATGCGTCTCCGCCTTCAGCGAGAGGATGGTGTCGATATTCGTGATTTGGAAATAATCCGCCTCACACTGTCCCTTAGGAGCGAACTGCTCCACTTTAGGACCGAGGATGAAAGCGACATTGTCTTTGTAGGCAGAGACCAACTTGTTCGGATTGGCTTTCGAGGTCTTCTTAATCAAGGCAAACAACGAGTCGCCCATCTTCTTGCCGTCAATGATGAAAGTGCCGTTGAAAATCTTATGACGGCAGTGTTCCGAGTTCACCTGAGCAAAGCCATACACCTCGCTGTCAGTCAGCTTTCTCCCAATCTTCTCTGAAATACCGTTCAAATAATCGATTTCTTCCTGACTCAAAGCCAGTCCTTCCTGGTCATTATAAGCAGCAATATCATCGATATGTCTAAGCGGCTCAGGCTTCCGGTTCACCGTGAAGACCTTTTGGTCCAGGTTGTGGTACATCGCTTGCAGCATCGGGTCGTAAGGAGCGTCTTTCGAGGGCACCTCATGGAACTCCTCAATACGAACGATGCCTTCCACACCCATGTTTTGCGTGATTTCCACAGCATTAGTACTCCATGGGGTAATCATCTCTCGGCGAGGGCCGATGAAATAACCTTTAACGGACTTTGTTTTTACAAGAGTGGCCTTCCCGAAAAGCCATGATAGGCGGGACAGGTACTCCGAGCTCAACTCTGATATAGCATCAACAGCTATAACTCGTTGATTTCCAGACTGGAAAAAGCTTATCATAGAGGCATTGTATTTTCAATTAATATGCCTGCAAAGATAAACAAATAGTTGAATAATAAACGCCTAATACCTTGTATAATTAACATTTTTACAAAAAAGACACCCGTTTCGTGATGGTCCCAGCATCCGTACTCACACGAACCAAATAGACGCCTTTGTCGAGTGACGACAGGTCCAACACGACCTCATCCTCACCGACCTCATCCTCATAAACCCTTTGTCCGAGGAGGGAATAGACGGTTACATGCCTCATCCCTAAGGCTTTAATCGTGACAACACCCGAGGTGGGATTGGGATAGAGATTCACATAAGGAACAGTCTGGTTTTCAACGACCGACCAATTGGGGTCCCAAATCATACGAGCATATTCCGGGTGGTCAACAAAAGGATTACGGTTATGTTGATAGTCATTATAAATGGCATTGTTGCGGTCAATCTCTTTTTGGCTGACGGGATCCATTTCATTCCAGCGGAGCAGCAAAGCGAGGGCCCAAGACTTAATCTCCGATTTGGTGGTCATATCACTCGAGCCCCAGCTGGAGTCCTCATTATAATAACGAACGCTCATATACATGATAGCACGGGCGAAGTCACCTTTATAAGCATCGATAGGCTCAAACACCGTTCCCGAGAAGCCAGGTGTCTTGCAGCTACCCAACTTGGATCCATTCCTTGAGGTCCAACTGGCGGATTGCACCTCGCCAAACGCATAGTTATTCCTCTTGTTGTTTACATAACCATCGGTGGCGAAGATATGATGCAAATCCGTTCGTGCTGTTCCGTCGTTGTTGAACCAGCTCTGCGGCCAGGAATGCTCACGGTTGTAACAGTCGCCCTCATTGCTATAACTGCCACACTGATCCGTTACCATCTGATAGGTATAAGGCGGAGTCCCTCCGGGAATGTCCGAATACATATCCCAGACCACGCCATTGCCTTTATTGTCGGTACTCCAGAAGGCATTCCAGATTTGCGCATAAGAAATCGAGGTATGGCCTTTGATGATGTTGTGCAAAGCCACCTTCAACGGATTGCCTGTCAAGCCATTGGCCGAATTGTAATAGTTGGATGGTGCCTGACCAAAGGCGAACAGCACCCCAAGAACGAATCCAAATAATAACACGCCTCTCTTCATAATTCTAATTTTAAAATTTTAAACTAAATCCGTAAAAAGGTAAAGGATGGCGATGACAATCAAAAACACCGCCCCCGAGAACTCAATAAAGCTGGTAGCCTTTAACATATTAGGGATATAAACCACCTTGATGGAATGCCAAGCCCAAAAGAACCCAGCCACAGCAATCGCTAAGAAAAACCAGTGTCCGAAAGGCATATAACCCTCGCTACACACCCCCAGCAGCAAGGTATTCATCCCCGAGATGATACCCAGCAGCAGAAATCCCCAGTTAGAGGTGAATGAATAGAGGTGTTTGGCTTTCAGGACCTTCATGGCGTCAATGATCATCTTGACCGCCACCACCATCATCATGGCAAAGGTCACATACCGCATCAAGTCGCCGAACATATAACCAATCAGGGAGCCGATGAGGTAGCCCAAGAAAGCCATCAGCGCCTGTGTGACGGCAAAAACCAACGACACGAGAAAACGTCTCGAAAGGGTACTTTCCTCCGCAGGCTCCAATCCAACCGCCCACGGCACAATGCTGGAAGTCAAAGCCAGACAATAAATGATTCCAATAATGATTGCAGCAGTAGTCATGGCGCAAAAATATAAATAATCGGCGAATTAAACGAATTAAGCGAATAAAATAACGGCGAATTAAATGTCTGCAAATTAAATATCGGCGAATTAAGCGAATTTGGCGAATTATCTATTAGTAAGAAAAATTCGCTTAATTCGCTTAATTCGCCGACAAAACCAAATTCGCTTAATTCGCCTAATTCGCCGATAAAAACAAATTCGCCGGATTTAAAGTTGTTAGGGTACCCTGCTAGGGAACACAAAATTTTGATTCTCAGGATTTTGCGAGAGGTAAAGATAGCCTTGACCAGGCTCCAAGGTCTGAAGGTTGCCCGTCCATCCCCCCTGCAAGGTGTCGTAGATGGAGAAGCTCATCTGACCTTTAATGAGGTCGGATTGAGCAGGTTGAAGGTCTGAAAGAGCCTCGATAAGCGGCATGGAAGTGTTCATTGGATAACCTATCCAGTTCCAGCCAGGTTTCAGCTCAATCGGATGCTCGGCAGGATTCGCCTGTTGCCCAGTAAGCGTGAGTTGCATGTCGTGATTCACCAACACCAGATACATCTGCGTGTTGTCGAGCGACGACAAGGTGCCAGCCCATTCCTCGTTACCGTAGCTGACGAAATAATCCTGCGACTTGACCACCGCCGTCTCACATTCCGAAGCAATGGCATTCTGCATCTCCATCAGCGACTGGGGACGATAATCCACATAACTGGAAATCCAATTCCAACCTTGCGACAACAAAAACGTCTGTCCGGAAACCGCAGGAGGTACGTCAAAGAAATTGGCCACCAAGTCGCGCTTGCCCGTCACCACGAAAGTATAAACAGGATTGGTGGAAACCACTGCCCTATCGTCCTCCTCCGTCCAGTAATGGAACCAGCTGCCCTCGTCAGCCACAGCGGTCAAGGTACATTCCTCTCCGTACAAATAAGAACCCGAGCCTTGCACATTACCGCTCCCACCTGTATCACCCGTGACGGCCACGATGGGAACCTCGTCCTCCACCGTAGCAAACTCGAAGAGATAGGGATTGCTCGCCTTGCCCAGCATGGCATCGGCAACAAAGGTCACCGTGGAGGTCTCGGCCATCAGCTCCGCCTCGGTCTCATCGTCATACAACCTGAAAGAGATCTCATCACCTGTCTCACCGCTCACCGAGAGGAATACCAGATAACGGTCAACACTGCTGAAATACCGTAACGATTCACAACCGCGACATGACCCTCCGCAAAAAGCGCCCACTTCCATCGTCGTTCTGGGAATCTCCGCCTCGTTGATGCGAATCACCCCTACCATGGTCATGGTGTTCGCGAATTCATGAGGATTGAAATCCCAATGTCGCTGTGCTTGGGCGCTGATAGCAAGAATTGCCATCAGCGCTATAGTTAATATATTTTTCATAGAAATATACTATTTATCTAACAATCATTTTAGAACAAGAAACGCCCTTGCCATCCATAGTCACTTTCACAGCATAGACACCAGCGGTGTCGGGAGCTTTAATCTCGAAGGTCTCGCCCTTTACCCTTTCGGATGTCAACACATTACCCAAGGCATCCACGATTTCGACAGTCACTTCACCATGGGCAGGAAGGCTGATGCGCACCATTTGGTCGCAACGCACAGGATTGGGGTAAACAATCAAATCATTAACAAAGGTGTCATCCGTCGCGTTGAACTTGGCAAAGCTGACCTTCAGCGGATCCTTGACAGCACCGAGGATGGCATCCTGTTCAAAACGGAGTGTTTCTGTGTTGTAGCCCACCTCGCCTGTCTCGGTGTCATAGAGCGCCCAACGCAGTTCTGCTTGCCCGATGCCCACAACGGTAAGGAAGGCTAGATAACGATCCAAAGCCTCCACATACATCAAACGGGCACTGCCCCGGCACTCGTTGCCAGCAAAGGCAGCCAACTCGTAACGGCTGTCGCGGGCTTCCATGCCTTCGAGCTCCACCACGGCAACCACACTCATGTTGTAAGGATATGCGTTCACGTTTGCCACCCAATGACAGACTTCGTTAGTGCCATTGAAAACAGAGATGTCATCCTTAGCCGACACGGAATAGGTCAGCTGCGTCACACCACCATTCAGCGAATGGTACATGAAGCCCATGCCAGGTTTTAGCATTTGCAGCGCACCCGTCCAGCCAATGCCATTCACATATTGCGAGAACAAGCCGTGACTCTTGATTACATCGCCATCCTGAGCGTTGAATCCCGACAAGGCGTTGTTGAGCGAAGCCACGCTGATAGATGGATATCCCACCCAGTTCCACCCAGTGTACAAAGTGACGGGATGCTGCGCCGGGTCGGTGAACGATCCCGTGACGCTCAGCATGGCCGGTGCACTGGTGTTGACCATATACATTGACTCAGGGTGGATTGCCTCGAGGGTGCCGGTCCAGCCGCTTTCGTCATACATGACAAAACCGTCGGTATGCGACTTAATCATCACACCGTTTTCGCCGAGGCTTTCTTCCATCATCAGCAGACCATTGATGCCGGTTTGGTCAATATAAGTCGAGAACCAACTCCACCCTGTTTCAAGGGCTGTGTTCTGCATGGGTATGAAGTTGAGAATCTGGGGAGCGTTGTAGCTGCCCACGATACCGTCAGCCTCAAAAGGAATCACGGTGGTGCATCCTAACATCGACTCCTCTCCCGTGTTATGGTCATAGAGACGGAAGCTGATGAGGTCGCCCGACTCACCAAAGAGGGTGAGAAACACCATAGAACGGTTCAAGGCAGGGTAAGTGGTCAGCAGTTGGCTGCCTCGGCACTCGTCACCACAGAAAGCACCGACCTCAAGGAAATCATTGCTCTGCTCCACACCGTTGATTTGAACCACGCCGACCAGTGACATGTTATGGCTGAACTGGTGCATGTTGCAATGATAATAATTCGAGGTAGGGCCTGAACCTTCAATAATGTTGAAGAACTCCTCCCAATAGGGCGCTGTACGGTAGGCCTCGCCCGATCCGACAGGGACAAAAACAGGGATGCTGCGTGACACAGTGCCAAAAGTATTGGGACCAATAGTGGGCGGAGTGACAGCGGCCACCGTGATATCCGTGACGGTGGAGCAGCGTTTGAATGCATAGTTGGGGATGTTCTGCACGTTCGCTCCGATGTTGATATGCTCCAAAGAGACACAATCGTAAAACACTGGTTTTTGGGCATTGCCCATCATAGTGCAGTTAATGGCATTGTAATTAATGGTGGTCAGCTCGTCGCATGAAGCGAAAGCATTACCATAGACTTCAAGAAGCGATTCCGGCAAGGTAATCGCCCCTCGCAGACTACCACAGTTGAGGAAAGCCTCTTCACCGATATAATTCAAGCTTTCCGGAAGAATGACAGAGGTGAGATTGCCGCAATTATTGAACTCTCTTTCGTCAAGTCCAGTCAGTCCCGTAAAATACTGCAATTCATCAAAAGAAGTAATGTCTCGCCCTCTAAATCTTTTACTGAGATAGGCTACCGAAGCTGCTTCGTCGTAACTCATATAGCCATCACCGTCGGTATCCCAATACATAACACATCTATTTTCTACATTTGGATCGGCAAAAACGATGATCTCATCCGTTGGTGCCGTGAAGGCCGCAACCAGATTTCTGGGGCCGTTAACCGTGAAGGTAAAGGTCGGCTCCGTGGAGACCTCCTGTCCATTTTCCATCCAACGCACAAAGCTATGACCCGCATTGGCGGTGGCGGTCAAGGTACAGTTCTCACCGATGAGGTAACCACCTCCCCCGCTCACCGTGCCACGGCCTTCCACGTTGGGAACCGCAGAGATAGTCACTGGATTAAAGGCATCATCGCAGTTCATGTCGAATTCGTAGGACAGGCTGCCACTTTGGTAACTATCGTAAATCGGATAACCGTTTTCAAATTTCACGGTATAACCCAAGTAATAATAATAAGTGTTTCCATACCATTGCATCACCACATGGCTTCCTTCCGAAATATGTAGCGTGTAAGTATTAGTACCATAACGAAGAGGGATCACTACATCCAAACCATAGCCATCGGTAATCGCCAAACGAGGATAACTATCATCCCAATACGGATCATCTGCAGTCACCATAGTTAAAATGACATCGCAACCTGGTATTTCAAAGTTGGCCACCAAAGGTCTGTTCCCAGTAACTGTAAAAGAATAGGTTGGGTTAGTGGAAACCACCTGACCGTTTTCATCCGTCCAGCTGATGAACTCATAATATTCGTTCGGTGTAGCGGTCAGCGTACAGGTTTGACCAGGCTGGTAATTACCTGCTCCAGTCACTGTGCCACCTGCCGATGGGTTCACTTGAACAGCCACTAAATAAGTACTTTCCTCATTGATATTGACATAGTCCATTGAATAATTGAGAGATTCATAAGATTCACAGTAGCCAGAAAACTCCACTTGGAAAGTGCTGAACTGAGTATTGCTAAACTGAGGAATAGTTATCTTTTCATAGACATTGTCCCGGAAAAAAGTGAGGCAACCATCATTGATATCCAAAATCAGTTTCTCCGTCATCCATGTATGATATACCGCTGAGCAGATCTCAGCACTATAATTATTATAGTGGAGAGTAACACTACCGCCTTGATAGGAAATTCTGATAACGGTTGAAAAACCACCATTTAAAATAATTTTAATTTCATTATTACCGGCTTCATGTAAGAATCGCCTGTCAATGACAATTTGGCCATTCTCAGGCACTGTCATCAGCGTGGTTCTAAGATAAGGGCTATTGTCATACTGCGCATAAACATCCCCCGAAAAATAATAACCCCCAAGAATATTGATGATTCCTCCTGTTTCGTTAACATAACCTTTGGTCATCCATAACGCCTGGTCAAGCACCCCATCGTTGAAATCATCCGACAAGGTTTCCAGCACAAAATTAGCTACCAAATGCCGATCGGAAACAACCGTGAAGGAATAAGTGCGATTAGTGGAAACCACCTGACCGTCTTCCGTCCAATTCACAAACTCAAACGCCCCTAAAGGTGTTGCCGTAAGCGTACAGGTCTGACCTTGAATAAAGCTACCCGCGCCACTCACAGTGCCACAACGCACAGTATTGGTAGTAGCGGGAATGTTCTACTCGCTAGGATTAGT
>JAEEGF010427536.1_pt1 | contig 17026 bp, 8 predicted proteins | sample 9134171 | NCBI WGS metagenome assembly JAEEGF01 (sample SAMN16246542, study PRJNA631951) | gut metagenome | biome: gut microbiome; feature: rumen; material: AP-attached | host: Bos | place: Iran: Karaj | collected 2018-10 | reverse complement strand
TATTATCAGGAAGCCGCCTACCTCTATGGTCGTAAGGAACGCAGACCGGAGGTGGAGGCGATGCCCTTTGATACCAGTGTCAAGGAATCTTTCCGGCGTTTTATGTCTGTGGCACCTAATTATTATAATGAGGATATGGATGTGGTCCGTCAAGGATTATATCCCCTCTTCGGAGACACCTATTATTATGACTATTATGCCATGAAACAGTTGCCGGAGTATTAAATAAAGAAAGACTGAGAATGGAGAGATTAAGAGAATTAGCATATATCGGATGTTGTCTGATGATGATGGGCTGCGCGAGTCCTTCCGTACCAGAGGTGTATACCGACTCCAAGGAACTGCCGGACATCTATCCCGACTATACCAACGTGACTGTTCCCATCAATATCGCACCGCTCACCTTCGAGTTTGATGGGGAAGCGGATGAGATGATAGCCCGTTATGCCGCAGGCGATGAGGAACTCGTCTTCGCTGACAAGGTACAACCGGAGATGGCTGACTGGCGTATGCTGACGGAGAAGGCGAGGGGTGGTGCCATCAAGGTGGATGTCTATACCCGTAAGGGTGACCAGTGGACACACTACAAACCGTTCAGTATCTTTGTGTCACCAGACAGCATAGACAGTTACCTGAGTTATCGTTTGATCTATCCGTCATTTGTCAATTACGAGTCGCTGACCATCAGTCAGCGTTGTCTGGAGAACTATGACGAGAGTGTCATCTATGACAATATGCTCTGCAGTCTTGAAAAAGGGGGACAGTGCATTAACTGTCATCACTACCAACAATATAACCCGGAGCGCATGCAGTTTCATGCCCGTCAGAACCTCGGCGGTACAGTCATCGCTTATGATGGACAGGTCAAGAAGGTGAACATGAGTAACGACTCCATCCTTACGGCGGGTGTCTATCCTGCGTGGCATCCTTGGCTGAAACTGATCGTCTATTCCACGAACATGACCGCCCAGAGTTTCCATACCGTTCATCATAACAAGATAGAGGTATATGACTCACAGAGTGACCTGATAGCCTATGACATCGACAAGGGGGAGGTGACGAATCTGGAGAATGACACCACCGAGCTGGAGGTGTTCCCCGCATGGGCTCCCGACGGGAAGACCCTCTACTATTGCAGTGCCCACTTTGAGTGGAAAGACTCTACCTTGTCAAAGATTGATGAGATCATCAACCGTTCGCAGGAGATCAAGTATAATATCTATCGGAAGCGTTTCGATCCGGAGACGATGACCTTCGGTCCCCGTGAGCTTGTATTCGCTGCCGACAGTCTCAACAAGAGTGCCACCCTGCCGCGTGTCTCACCCGATGGTCGCTATCTGATGTTCGCCCTTGCGGAGTATGGTGTTTTCCATATCTGGCATCATGACGCTGACCTGTGGTTGCTCGACCTCCAGACGGGTGATGTGAGAGCCGCAAAGGAGATCAACTCACCTGACACAGAGAGCTACCACTCCTGGTCGAGTAATGGCAAATGGGTCGTTTTCAGCAGTCGTCGTGACGATGGTACCTATACGCGTCCTTTCTTCGCACATATCGACAAGGACGGACACGGAACCAAACCCTTTGAGTTGCCTAGTGCTGACCCGGATATGCATCGTCAGTTCATGAGATGCTATAACATCCCGGAGTTCATGCGAGGTCCCGTCACCATTAAGCCGCAGTCTTTCGCCGATATCATCAAGAGAGAGGGCGAGCCTGTGAGATATGTACGGACACTGACTCCTAAGAAGTAAACTGTTAATAATGAATAACAAAACCTCATACCTAGTTCAGGTATGAGGTTTGTCTTTTCCTGATTTCAATTCCTCTTCTCGAATCCAAGCGGCTACGCTCTTGTGCAAGCGCTGCTTGAAGGCGCTGCTGAAGGTGCTGTAACTGTGGTAGCCACTCTCCTGTGCCAGCTGTTGGGCGACGATGGGCTTCTGTGCTGCGGCAAGCTCGCGATAGCGGGCTATGAAGTGACGGATGCGAAGGTCGTGGATGTATTCATAGTAGCTTGTGTCCTGACTAGCGAAATACTGGCTGAGATAGTAGCGGTTCACGCCGACGGCAGCCGAAAGTTGTGACAACGTCAGGTCTGTCTGCAGGTAGAGTTGTGTGTCCTCACAGTGCTTCCTCAGCAATTGTCCGATATGGGAAACCTCGCCCTTGGGAGAAGGATTCTTACTAAGGCAAACATCTCCTTGGGCGGAGCAGGGTTTGAGGCTGTCGGTGCTCAGGTCTTTCAATGTCTCCACGCGCCATAGCAAGAGACCCGCCAGCGGGAATCCGATGAGATGGGCGATGGTGCACATCACGTAGTTGTCGGTATATTCATAACTCATGAGCAGTAGCATGAGACCGATGAGCAGTGTAAGACTGAGCCACACCTCCTTGTGCTCCAGGTCGGCGTAGTTGTCACGCAGCCACCGCCCATATTGTCTTACTGCCACCACCATATATATAATAAATGCCACGGCGAGGACCAGCCCATAGATCTTGTTCGGTGTCGTGAGGTCGACAGATGGCAGGAAGACCTGCAGTACTGAGAGCATCGCACAGGGTGTTATGACGACAACAATGGGCAAAAGCGGTCGCTGTCGGTCCTGTAACATAGTCAACAATGTGCCGACGAAGACGGGAGGCAATGCCATGCAGTCGATAGCGACAAGCAGTCCGTAGATTACCGAACGGGTGTCGTTCGAGTAGGTGTAGAACAGTATCCACCAGATGTGTGCCACTGCCATGATGCCGAATAAAGCCGCAGCCCAGCGACGTAGTCGTGCGGGCGGTGTGATGTCGGGTGCAATAGCCTTGCCCCGACACAGCAACAGGTAGAGGAACAAGACCACTGCCACGGCAGTTCCTGCACCGTAGAGCAGGAGATACAGTATCGACAATGGAGTTATCTGTTCGGGCATATTGTTATATTATTGTTCCTTTGGTATGCAAAAATACTACTTTTTTACAGAAATCTGTCGACTTTTCAAATAAAGTTTTGTTTTTTTGCCATTCATCAACGGTTTCCGATGTTGAAAATGCGTTAATTGATGTCGAAATTACGTTAATTGACAAATCTGTAAAGCCGGTCAACTCTCAGTTAATGCAAAAAAAGTCTCAGTTAATGCAAAATCCTCGCTTGCGGCGATTTTGACCTTGCAAGTCTTGTTTTATTTGACTACCTTTGGAACTAAAATTATATATATACGATTACCAAATGATAATTATGGAAAAGAGTTTAATTGCTGAAAATGCTACGGAGTTCGACTTTATTGAGCCATCCACCTCATGGAAATTCAAGGACATCAAGTGTAAATAAAAAAGGAATTTTTGCAGATGAAGAAAAAATATAATTTGAGACCATGCATGACTGTCGTCAAGATGAGGAATCATCAACTTCTGGCAGGAAGTCCTGATCCCCCCGTAGAGGGCAAGGGCTCTGACTATGAATGGGGAGATTAAGAATTAGAAAACTCAAGTTAAGACAAAAGACGATGAAGAAACAAATCCTATATGTTGCTACGATGCTGCTCTTTGCAGGTTGTTCCTCAGACGTTGCTACCGGTCCTTCTGGGACCGATGTGCGTCAAGGCGTATATGGTTATATGCCAAGTTATGAATTTGGCGACCAGTCCGACGGTGCACTGATGCGTGTCACGCTGACTGCCGGCGACAATGGGCTGTCATTTGCCTGGAATGCGGGTGATGAAATTTGTATTGTCGGCTCGTTCAAGGACGATCTGCAGAGCACGACGCACAAAGCCGCGAGCAGTACCTCCTCGGGCAGTCTGCAGACTGGTTTCAACGGCGGTGCCTTTACCCTCAACCCCAGTGCTGTCTATTATTCCTACTATCCCTACAACAGCTATACTGACGGAAACACTAACCGACAGATTGTATTAAAGTCCCAGACGCAGACGGGCAACAACAGCACGGCACACCTAGGTGCCAAGAACTATATGGTGGCTCCGAAGGTGACCACCGATGCCGCAGCGTCGTGCCTGTTCCATTTTACCAATGTGCTCAGCCCCTGCCGCTTCACGCTCACGTTGCCAGCTTCAGCCAATGGCAAGACCGTCAGCGACCTGACCGTGACGCGCTATGCTAACAACGACCTTTATTTCCCAACCAGAATCACGGAGGATTTCTCCGGGTTGAATTCCGAGGATAGCGAAAACAAAAAGGCAACGGGCATGACCTATAACGAGGGTAGCGATGCGAGCTTCAAGCAATGCAAGCAGTCGCTGTCCTTTACTGATTGCACCATCGATGGCGAACACACTCTGGTGGCTTGGATGATGCTCTTCCCCAAGAACCACTCCACGGGTCGCTACCATGTCACTGTGAAGTGCAGTGACGGCACCGTCTATGCCGGCAACGTGGCTGGCAAGAATCTGGTCGGTGGCAAGGCCTACCGCTTCAATGCCACATTAGGTGAACAGGTTGAAATGACAACAGGCGTGTCCTGGGCTGTTCGCAACGAGGGTGCCACATTGCCTTACGATCAAACATCAGAGGTAGCATACGCCAGTCTGTCGGATGCCGTCAAAGCTGCTTTGCCCACGGAGGAAGAGGCGCAGGCATGTGACATCCTCCCTGGTCAAGGCTACAACAACAGTGGCACGTTGGTAAGTGGTGTCTATTTCCGCGCCAAGAGCGGAGGCAGTTCCAACCCTGCAGGCAATATCATCTTCCTACCGTTTACGACCAATGATTCAGGTGGACACTACTGGCTCAGTGGTGGAACGAAAATTCTACATATAAAAACCGACGGCACAGCCAGCATCACTACTGGCTCTCTCGCCGCTGTCCGCACCGTGACCCGTAGCATTCATTGATAACTAATAATTGACAATATGAAACACTTTAAATTTTTTCTAACTATCCTTTTCGTCATGACATCGGTCGTGACGATGGCTATGGACTACCCTGATTTGGTGTTAGAACATAGAAGGACCACCAAAGAACCGTATCAGCAATTCTCCTTGAGGCTTGATGCGCTGTATGGTATTGACAACTATATGTCAACCCACACCTTCTATATAGGTCAGAGGTCAGGAGATAATATTCTCGGCGCGTCGTCTTTTGAATACGCGGGTTTCAATAATCGTCGAGACGATGACTTCACCGGCTCATACGGAATGAATGACATTATTTTCGAGGATGAACATTATGTGGTTGTGCTCACCCAGATTACAGGCTTTGACAACCAGACTGCCACCGTGAGGGTGTATAAGCGTGAGGATCCGTTGGAAGACTTTTCCGTCAGGTTAAATTGCTCTTGGAAAAATAATAACGCTAGTGAGAGTTGGTATACAAAGTATTTGGACTTTTACACTGCCGCGGACGAAAAAAAGAGGTTGAAAGAGATGCAGCTTATTCAAAAAGAGAGTAGGGTGTATTTCGTGTCACCCGAGACCATGGTCATCGATGCCCATTTCGGAACCTCTTCCAAAGAACGCTATTTTGATGTGTCTGGACAACCTCTGGATGCTGCAAAAAACACGTTCAACGGCAAATCGCCCAAGCAACCGTCAGGCAAGTATGCAGTCAAGGTGAATAAGAACGTGGGATTGTATGCTATTTCCCATCCTTACAAGGTCTCTCTGACAGAGCACATGTCCTTGCACGAATATTGTACGCAGACTTTTCCTTCCAAAATGTTCACGTCCAAGATTTATGCCCAGCCCGCTGACCTGAACTGTGCGCCAGACCAGTATGCCAAGAGCGTTACGCTAACCTGGAAGATGGCCGATCCCAAGATCTATGACTCTGAAGATGCCGCCTACGCAGGAAAATGGTATGTCTATCGCCGCAGGAAGGGCGAGGGTGACAGTTCGTGGACCCTGCTGAAATCGGTAGCCATCAAAGATGCGGATGACGTGTTCAAATATGTCGATAAGGATGCCCAACAGCTTGAGTTCAATACACCCTACGAATACAACGTGTGTTTCTATCCTAACTACTGGTTGAAGGACCGTGAGCAAGGAGGTACTGTGGACCCCGAGAAACAAGCCCCGATGGCAGAGTTCAGTAAGACCGCGGAAACTCAGATAGCAACTACTTCGCCACTGATTGGCAATCCGGAGGCAGAGCCGTTAGAAGACAGAATCAAGGTGACGTGGAATCACCTCTATGTCCCCAAGAGGACCTTCAACGGCACCTTCCCCACGTTTACCATACAGTATCAGAAGACCAACAGCTCTGAGTGGGTGGAACTTGCCAAACTGAAGATTACAGATTTGGAGCAGGAATCCAAGGTTGACGGCAGCTTAACGGAAACGTATGTCCACTCAGAGGGTATCGAAGCCTCGTGCATCGGCTACAAGTACCGCATCGTGTTCGACCGTGGCGACAATGTTTCTCCTTTCATGAGCACGTCCACCGTCTCGCCCACCAGAATCAGCAGCGGAACCACCGTCACCTCCCTGGTGACCAGCAAGGGCATCGATAAGAATGGGTGTAACCTCACGTGGAAAGCCCATCAGGTGAGCACTACTCCCACCACGTTCCGTGTGTCGCGGCGCGAGGTGCGCGAAACGGAGTTCTATACCATCTATACAGTCCAGGGCACCGGTTCCACTTATTCTTACTATGACCAGGGCTGTGAACCAGGCATATATTATGAATATCGCGTGGAGGCCTTTACCGATTGCGAAGGACAGCTGACCTGCAACAACTACAAGTTGGCTATCGGCTTTGCACAGAACTATGGTACCATCAGCGGACAGGTGCTCTATGGTTCGGGCGACGCTGTGGATAGCGTGCGTGTGACGCTGACGCCCAACTCTAGCACAGAGGATGCTCATCCGTTCTTCTATGCCACACAATTCACGGATCAGAGCTATGGCATACAGGTTCCCTTTGATGATGAGAACGGTCTCAGGGAGAATGCGCTTGAGGGTGACTATACTATTGGAATGTGGATGAAGACAAATAGTGAAAGATGCCATCTTTTCAACATTGTCGCTGAAAATGGATGGGATGTGAAACTCTTTAAAGACAATAACGGCCTGACCTATCTTTTGCACGATACCTTTACCATTACCAAACTTAAGAAACAGCCAAAAGCCAACAGCTGGAACTATGTATTCCTAAAGTGTAAAAGAAGAGGCACTGAAGGCGATTTTTATGGAGACTATACCTTAGGCTTTATAGACGAAGATGGAAAACTTTATGAGAACACGGTCGTCAGCGGACCTGTTGCCAAAAGCAAGCCAAAGGTAATGGTGGTAGGCATGCAAAAGGTAGATAAGAGCATAGGGATCAAAGACCCTTATTATTATATGACGCCAGACTCTACGCTGCTGATTGATGAGTTCCGCGTCTATAGCCGTGCACTGAGCGACAACGAAATCCTTCGCAGTTACGACCGCATGCTGTCGGGCGACGAGCAGGGTCTTTCCCTCTACTGGTCTATGAACGAAGGCTATCAGACGGGATATGTCTATGACCGTTCGAGAACCAACAGCGTACCCAACAAATCTCATGGAAAGGTTGTGAGCGGCGTGGCATACACCGAGGATTCACCAAACCAGACTGACCAGGTTTCGACTTACGGACTGACCGACGAGAATGGCTCGTATGTCATCACGGGCATTCCCTATTCCGGCAATGGCATCAACTACACCATCACACCGTCGAAAGGCGTCCACGAGTTCAACAGCTCGAAGCAGACGCGCTACATCAGCAACCATTCATTGGTATATAGCGGTGTGAACTTCACCGACGTCAGCTACTTCCCCGTGCATGGCACCGTGCGCTATGCCGGCACCACCATTCCAGTGGATAGTTGCACCTTCGAAGTCGATGGTACGCCGTGCACAGCAGAAGGCTCTCCTATCATGACCGATGCGGAAGGTAAATTCACTATCAGCGTGCCCATTGGTGATCACTACATCACCATAAAGCGCAACAACCACGTCTTTGTCGATAAGGGTCGCTACCCCGCCAATGGCAAGCACACCTTCAAGGCAGAGACCTACAACCTGGACTTCGAGGACGCTACGCTGGTGAACTTTGCAGGGCGTATCGTGGGCGGTTACAAGGATCAGAATAAGCCGCTGGGCTTCGAACAATCAGTGAACAACATCGGACGTGTGACGATGACGCTGACTCCCACCGACGACCGTTACTATGTGAATGCGAAGAAGACCATCGACGGCACCACCTTCACCTACGACTTCAACGACGAGCGGGTGGACGTTGCCTGCAACAGCAACAACAACATTGAGAGTCATTCGTATCGCGGATTCGGTTCGGTGGAGGAGTGTAAGAAGATCTACATTGAGACCGATGCCGAAACGGGTGAATTCTCAGCTATGTTGCCTCCTATCAACTATCAGATGAGTGCCCAGAAACTGGTGGCAAACAGCGACATCGTGGTAGGCGAAAGTCGCACTATCGACCTGAGTAAGTTCCATCTGGCTTCTGCCGACACGCTGTTTAGCGAAACCAAGACGACGGATCCTGCTACTGGCAAGGTAACCGTTACGAAGAAGGCAGAGAATGTTTATGAATATCAGAAGAAGTATATTGCCGACTACCATACGACGCCCGTGTTCAAGGTGAACGATGGAGAGCCTTTTGGTGAAAAGAAGTACAAGGGTCGTGACGAGGACGGCGTATATGAAGTCGATGGACTCTACACCAAAAACGGCAATACTATCAGCTATAAGCTGGGCTATCCTGTGTTTTTGACGGAAAATGACTACGACTTCGAAATCGAGGCTTACGAAAGCTATATGAATGCTGACAACCCGAAAGCAGGAGAGGACAATCAACCACTGTCTGGATGCTTTGTGCAGATCAGCAATGCGCTGTCATCTTCCACCTCAATGGTGATGGTGCCACAGACTCTTCCTGACGGCACCAAGTTTGAGGAAGGTACACCCGTTGGTGAGGAAATCAATGGTGTGCAGTTGGACAGCTTGGGCCAGGCTACCTACGAATGGGTCGCCGGTCTGCCCAATACCAACGCCAAGACGAACCACGCACTGAGTATTACGATGAAACTCTTCGTCAGCGGTAAGCAGTATGACTGGGAGCCTGACGACAATTCGGGCATCCAGTGGCGTGCCAACGGTACCAACACGGGACCAGGCATGAAGGGTGTCAACGTGGGTGCCATCAACATGGGCAATAACTTTGTGACCCTTGCCGCAGACCAAGTGATGATGGTGCTGCGCGACCCGCCAGGAGCGAAATCGAGTGCTACATGGAAGAAGGGCTCTACCCTGACAGTCAAGAATTCCAGACTGGATGGTCACGGTGCACATACGAAAGACGTCGTAGCAAAAGCGTGGGGTAAGGGTCATCAGCAGGTGAATTTAGCCTCAGGTGTTATAGAAGTTGTGGATTACAAACACACATTTCATGGTGGTATTGATTTTGCTGGTGTAAAATACTGGGAAGACATCAATACCGAGACATTTACCACGACACAGGACATCTCTACCTCGAGTGGCACTGAATATGTGGGCAGCTGGGGCGACCTCTATGTCGGCAAGAGCCGCAACCGCATCTTTGGCGATGCCCGTCAGGTGTATATCCCGAGGAGCGCGTCGAAAATCGATGTCCGTAACGTCACGGGTGTCCAAGACTCGGTGAAAACCATCTTCATCTACTCACAGCTGGAAATCCTCAGAAATATCATCCCCAACTATAAGGCGCAGATTAAGAAACTGCTGAAGGACACCTACGGACAGCCTCGCAAGTCGCGGTCGGAAATCACTACAGTACACTACTACAGCAACCTGCCTGAGGACCACCCGAACTACGGACGCAGCAATTTCGACCCTGTCTTTGGCAGTGCTGCCGGTGTCAATGATAATAAGGAGGGACCGAGCTATGCCTTTGTGGCTCCTGAGGGCAAGAACAGTCAGGACACCATCCAGTTCATGTTCGAACAGATTAAGGCGTGGGAAAACATCATCAAGCGCAATGAGCAGGAGAAGGTTATGATGTACGAGGACCGCAACTCGTCGGATGTGGCTTCTGAGAATATCTCGTTTGACGGCGGTGCTTCCGTCACGCGCTCCTATACCTCGTCAACAGACAGTACAAGTGTCATTAAATGGGACCGCGAAGAGCATGCCATTGTAGAATGGAACAGTGGCACAATATGGAACGGTAAAGGCGTTATCATTGAGTCGGCTAACAACACCATTCACAAGCAAGCGGAGAATGAAACCACCTCGAACCAGGCAACGCAGACCTTCAGCTTTACACTGGGCGATAATCCCTATTGTGACCATTCGGTAGATGTGTATTCCAAGAAATCGGAGGACCAGAAGAAGCAGTTTGCCACGACATACTATGGCTGGGGTCCCATCTTCCGCACACGAGCCGGACACACCTATGGACCTTATGAGGACGGAGACTCTACGCTCTACTTTAGCAAAGGCGAGGAAATCATGGCGAAGACCATCCAGATGGAGGTGCCGCAGCTGATTATCAACGAGCCTGTACAGAGTAATGTGCCTAATGGTGGTTCCGCCTTCTTCAAGGTGAAGCTCAGCAATCAGTCGTATGCACAGTCGGATCATTACTTCAGACTGGGCTTCAAGCCTGATACGAACCCGAAGGGTGCCGTGCTGACGGTGGACGGAATGCCGCTGCTGGAAGGCTTGAAACTATACCTACCTTATAATAAGACGATAGAGAAGACCATCGAACTGAAGCAAGGCGACGGTGGCACTTTAGACTATAACGACATCAAGCTGTATCTGCGCTCCACGACTCAGGACGATGCCACCAGCCACTGGCCGGTCATCGAGTCGGTAGTGCCCATCAGTGCCCACTTCGTGCCTGTGTCAACAGATGTGTCCCTCCATATTGATCACCAGGTGGTGAACACGGCGACTGGTACGACGGTGAACTTCCAGGTGAGCGACTTCGACCTCAATCATACCGGACTGAAGGCATTGCGCCTGCAGTACCGCTACAACAAGAACGACTGGGCGATATTGAAGGAGTGGGTAACCGGTGAGCCCCTGCCCGGACAGGAGAGTCTGGCAGATGCCGTACAAGCTGGTGGCGGCATCCTCAAGGTGCCTTTCGACATGAAGCAGTCTGTGGACGGCAACTACACCTTCCGCGTGCTGTCTGCCACGAGCCACGGCAATGAAGAAGAGGTGACGAAGACATCGGAAGAGATAGAAGTCATCAAGGATACGCACCGGCCGACGTTGATAGCCCTGCCCATGCCTTCTGACGGTGTGCTGGATAGGGCCAGTATCATCAGCGCTGAGTTCAACGAGGATATTACTGGCGATAAGGTGACCCAGGACAACAACATCGAGGTCAAGGGTACGCTGATTGAAAACAGCAAGAATGTCTATCAGGTTGGTCTGATAGGGCAGAACATCGCTGAAAACCAGTCCATGACAAAGAACAAGATAGACCTGCGTAACCAGTCGTTCACGGCGGAATTCTGGGCAAAGAACGCTAACGGCTATCTGTTGACGTTTGGCACCAACGAAACGCTGACGGCGTTGGGCGTCAATGGGAAGCAGCCCTATATGGTCATTGCCAATGGCGGTGCCGTCGATGAGCAGGGCAAAGCTGTCGAACCGTTTGAAATAGCAGCCAGTGAGTCGCTGACATTCAAGGATGACGAATGGGTGTTCTGGCAGCTGTCTTACAAGGCAAAGGACCCACAGGTGGAAACCAGTAAGAACACACTCTCGCTGACGGCCTATTATGGAGACCAGACGAAGAAGGTGTTCAACGAAACGGCAGTGCCCGACATCCTGAGCAATGGAAAGATGACGATTGGCGGTTTATCTACTACCGAGTTTGCCGACCTGGCACTGTGGAACTATGTACGTGGCGAAGGTCAGGTGCAGCAGGGTATGAAGCGTAAGAGCGGACTGGAGAGTGGTCTGTGGCACTACTGGAAGATGGAAGAGGGCCACGGCGAGACGGCAGAGGATGTCGTGGGTGGTAACCATATCGAAGTGCCCGCCAACGGCTGGTTCATCGATAACGTCAACTACAGTGCCCACCTCACCGCTGACAAGCATCTTGCCATCCCGATGAACGACATCAACATGGACGATGCGGACAGCTATGCACTGGAGTTCTGGTACAAGAGAGATACCCAGCTTACGGGAAAGACCGACCAGCAGATTCTGAATACCGGCAACAACGGTATCACTATGAGTGCGAAAGCCAATGGCCATATCGCTCTGAAAACCGTCATGAACGGCGAAGAGCGGACCTATGAGTCGGTAGGAGCCTTTGACGACGAGTGGCACCACGTGCTGCTGAACGTGCAGCGCGGCATCTCTGCCATGGTCTATGTAGACGGTACCAGCCAGATGGCCCTGCAGGAAAAGACGATACCCGGACTTGCCTGCGACAGCCTGTACTTTGGCGACGGTCTGACGGGCGATGTCGACGAGGTACGCATCTGGAGCGGCCTGTACAGCAACCAGGTGCTGACCGATGAGCGCTACAATATGATAGACACCGCTTCTGTCAAGGGACTGGTGCGCTACTATCCGTTCGAATCCTCCTCACTCGACGAGGGCAACCAGGTAGTCACATCCTTCTCGCCGCATAACGCTATTGAGAAGAGTGACGTCACCATCCATGACCTGAAGGGCAGTCTGGTGAAGGCTTCGACAATGCCTCCGCTGAAGGTAGCGCCGACACGCAGTAACCTGTTCTATACGTTTACGGCTTCTGACCGCAAGATAACGATTACCATCGACGAGGGAGTGCTGAACAAACTGGAGGGCACCACCATCAACATCTCGCTGAAGAATGTGCCCGACATCAACGGCAACAGTTCGAAACGTATCTCGTGGAATGCATACGTGCGCAAGAATCCGTTACGATGGGGTGAGCTCCAGAAGATTGATATTACAACGGAAGAAGGTACGGAGATGACCTTCACCAGAGATATCGTCAACCTGAGTGCTGCCAATGTGAACTGGACGCTGAACATGCCTTCGTGGCTGTCAGCATCGCCTTCCAGCGGCACCATCAATCCTAACAGTACTGTCGCCATCGAGTTCACCGTCAGTGCCGACGTTCCGGTAGGTAAGCTGTCGGAGAACATCGGTCTGACAAATGTAGCCAACAATATGACGGAACGCTGCGCCATCGACCTGACTGTATTGGGTAACACACCAGGATGGAGTGTCGATAAGAGCGACAAGGAATTCAGTATTCCGATGACGGCACGTCTGGTTGTGGACAATGCTTACAGCGAGGACGAGTCCGACGTGGTGGCAGCCTTCATAGAGGATGTCTGTGTGGGTGTCAGCAATGTGCAGTACAACAGCCACCGCAACAGCTACTTCGTCAACATGACCCTCTATGGCGGACAAGACCAGTTGGGCAAGAGCATCACGTTCAAGGCATGGGATGCAAGCCACAACGTGACCTACTCACCGCTGGAGCGCAAGAATGGCGGAAAGATGATATTCACCGCCAACGCCACTCCTTTCGGCAGTTACGACAATCCGGAGGTGCTCGTTGCCGGTTCGATGGTGGAGCAGACACTGGATCTGAAGGAAGGCTGGAACTGGGTGAGCTTCTATGTCAACAGCAAAGGCCAGAGCCTGAATGACGCCCTGCGGTTTGCCGATGGCAAGATAAGTACTGTCAAGACACAGATACATGGTGCGGAATGGAATCCGAACCTCGACGACAGCGGTGTGCCTTACGGCTTCATGGGACGTGACCTGGAAGACCTGAACGAGAATTCGATGTATGCCATCAAGGCGCTGGAGGATGTCAGCGTCACGATATCGGGCACATTGCTCACAGGTGCTGAGGCTATGCAGACCGTCAAGAAGGGATGGACCTGGATCCGCAATCCGTACTTTAAGAACCAGTCGGTCACCTCTGCCTTCTCAGGCTTCACTCCTACTGGTGACGACGTACTGCAGACACGCGATGCCTATGCGCAGTGGACGGAAACCTATCATCGTTGGGAAGGTCTGATGACCAACTTCATGCCCGGAACGGGATATAAGTACTATTCGGGCAGCAGTGAGTCGAAACCCTTGTTTGACGACATCACCCTACAGAACACCCTGAGAGCCAGGAGAGCGGGTGATGACGGAGAGCAGTCGTCGGGCGATAACTACGGTTATGCCGACAATATGCTTGTCATCGCTAAGCTCGTGCTAACCGATGCTGTGGATGTTGACATGGACCAGGTGGCAGTTACTGCGACGAACAACAGTCAGGAAACATTCACAACACTTCCCGACCGTGGATTCTATGTGATGACAGTAGCGGGAGAGGACAACGCGACATTCACTTTCGATGCTTTGGTGAACGGGACACATCGCCAGCTGTACGCATTCGTCTACACAGACGATGGTCAGCAGGAGGATTGTTCTATTACCTTCGTACCGGATGCTGTGACAGGATTATTCACTTCGCCCATCATACTTACGGACAATAAGAATTTAACGGACATCAAGAAACTGGACACCGACCAGAACGGCGACTATGAGGTATATACCATACAGGGTTACCTCTTGTTCAAAGGCAAGAACAATGCTGAGCAGTTCAAGAAACTGGCTCCTGGTGTCTACATTGTCAACGGCTCTAAGTACGTAAAGAAGTCTAATTAACAAACGAAAAGCCCTGCCAAGCATGATGCCTGGCAGGGCTTTTACTTTGTTCAGCAGGCTCCGACGCAGGAGGTCGTTCCCAGTGCCGTCAGTAGGGCGGTGGCGATGGAGGCGATGATCTGAACGATCCATTTAAGTGTTTCTTTCTTCATTACTCACCTCCCTCCTCTGCTTTCTCCGACTCCACGCTGTTCTCGTGCGTCTCCTCGAAGACCACGTCCTTGACCAGCTGCTTCGCTACGGCAAACTTCTGGTAGATGGTGCCGTTGGCACGGCGAGCCTGACCAGTGATCACTCGGACGGTCTCAGGGGCGAACAGCACTCGGCGGGTCGTGATGTTCTGAGCCCCTACGTCCTCAGGCTTGGTGGCACCGATGCTGGAGAAGCCTACCTTGAAGATGCCGATGCCGTCGAGTTTCACCTTCTGACCCATCTCGAAGAAGTGCTTCATGGCGGCTCCTAGCTCGTCGAGCACTGCGATGATGTCACTTCGCTTCACGCTTGCCTGAGACTGGATGTACTCGGCAAGTGCCTTGGTCCCGATGAAGTTCTTGTCGTAGACTGCCTTGGCGAAGTACTTGCCGCATGCGCTGGATCGAGCGTTTGTGTTCTGTTGCTTGATAAATTTCTGACTCATAGTTTTTGTGTGTTTAAAGGGTTAATGATTTGGTTGATTGTGTGTCTTTCATCGTTGCGCAACATCTGATTGACGGTACAAAATTAATATATTTAACACGCCATGTCAATAGTTTGGCAGATATTTTCTGTGAAAATCTGTTAATAAAATGCGAATTTCTTGTTAATTTGTGTTAACATAATCTTGGAATTTGATAGTAGTATCTACTATCCTTTATTCCAGTATCTATCATCGTTTATTCCAGTATCTACCGAAGGGAACGAGGGATACTACTATACCCCTTTACAGGCTATTCTAATGGGGGAATTACGATATTGATTAACGACACACAAAATGGCATTACAGATTACAGATTACAGTAAGCAATTTTTGAATTGATTCGCTATGTATATATTATGTATATATATTTATATATATATAATATATATATTATATATATATAATTATTTGAGTACAGATAAAAAATTAATTTCACTATCTGTAATCTGTAATCTGTAATGCTAGTCTTGAAAAAATATTTTGTATTATAAAGATATTTATTATCTTTGTAGGCAGAAACTTAAAACAAATATAATACTAATGTTCCAAACACTTACATCCCCAAGTGGATAATGCGATCATCGACAAGGTCACTTACCAGAGCAAGAACCTCCCAACGCTTACCTCATAAAGAGACTCCCTATGTGCATAAAAAAGGGAGTAAACGCTTACCTGTCCCTAGTGTTCTTACAAATATGGAGCAGGACATATATTATTTGATATGTTTTTTCCTTATTCCTTTGTAGTTTGAAAGAGTTTAGTTACCTTTGCAGCCATCAAGGGAACGATGTGTATTCTCCCCTATCAAATGCGATTATTTACGACATCATAAACATCAACACAACAAACTATATGATGAAGATACATTTACTAAGTTTATTTGCCCTGCTGCTGACAATGGTGCAGGGAGCATGGGCCGACGACAAAGCTGACTACGGCGTGCTCAACGGCGAGTTCTCCGTCAGTGCCGGCAAAAAGGTACACTTCTCACGGGGCAACCTGAGGGCGTTCTACAATTCGTCAAAATCATGGGAATGGTACTTCTCCACGAATCAGTACGACTACGTGGGCAACGCAATAGGCAATACCGCTATCAACGGAAAGGGTTCCTTGTCATCGACCGACCAGTCCGTAGATCTCTTCGGATGGAGCACATCCTCCACATCATACGGAATTTATAACTCAGAGGATAATAGCGAGTATTCCGGTTCCTTACTGGACTGGGGTACGAATGCTATCACCAACGGCGGTAGCAAGGCCAACATTTGGTACACGCCGAGCCAGGACGAATGAACGTATCTGATGAGCACCCGCTCGACTACCACAACGAACATGCCGACGGGCACCAACAGCGACCATGCACGCTATATCAAGGCTCAGGTGGCTTCTAAAAACGGTCTCATACTCTTCCCCGACAACTACGCTCACCCTGCTGGTGCCAGTGTCTCGGTCAGCAGTGCGGCATACAATACAGCAAACAAAGAATACGGTTCCTTTACCGTAAATGCCGAGAACTGGACGAAAATGGAGGAAGCCGGTGCTGTCTTCCTGCCTGCGGGAGGTTACCGTCATGGTACGGGAATAATTTATGCTGGGTCGTATGGAGCCTATTGGTCATCTACATCTACAAGCAGTGATAAGGGTACCTCTAGGGATTTCAGCAGTTCGACAGTAGTGGCGTACAATACCAATCGCTCCACAGGTTGCTCCGTCCGCCTTGTGATAGAATCCCACACTATCACCTACAACG
>JAEEGF011040160.1_pt1 | contig 17029 bp, 14 predicted proteins | sample 9134171 | NCBI WGS metagenome assembly JAEEGF01 (sample SAMN16246542, study PRJNA631951) | gut metagenome | biome: gut microbiome; feature: rumen; material: AP-attached | host: Bos | place: Iran: Karaj | collected 2018-10 | reverse complement strand
ATGGCGGACATGGATGATCCGGAATCCTGGATCTCCCGGTTCATCGCAAGCAAATACTTTGACGGCGTCGAAGCGTGCATTTCCGGTCTCGGCCGCATCGAAGCGATCCAGCAGATGTACATTGAGCACACCGGCGCGGCGATCGAATCGCTTACGCCTGTTGCGGAAACCGACGAAGAAGCGGCAGCCCGCGTCGCGGCGCTGATCGACGCGATCTATGTGCAGGAGCGCAACGAGAACACCGACGCGCAGTGCGCGGAAGCAAGAGCGGCGTGGGATGCGCTGACCGACGCGCAGAAGGAGCTCGTCGAGGGTGAGGAAGCGGATCCCGATTACTTCGGCAGAGACACCGGCGACGCTTCTCTGGACGATCCGAGAAACGGCGACGAAATCGGCGAAAACGAGCTGCTGGTTGTGAGCTTCGGCACTTCGTTCAACGAGAGCCGTGCAGCGGACATCGGCGGCATCGAGGCAGCGCTTCAGACGGCGTACCCGGATTGGGCAGTTCGCAGAGCGTTTACCGCGCAGATCATCATCAACCATGTACAGGCGCGTGACGGCGAATTCATCGACAACATGGATCAGGCGCTTGAGCGTGCGGTGAAAAACGGCGTCAAGAATCTCGTTGTGCAGCCGACGCATCTGATGCACGGCGCGGAATACGACGAGCTTTGCGAAGCGGTTGAAGCATACGCGGATCGGTTCGAGACCTTGAAGATTGCAGAGCCGCTTCTTGGCGAAGTAGGCGCGGATGCGACGGAGACGAACAGCGACAAGGAACGCGTTGCGAAGGCGGCGGTGGCAGACGCGGTGGAAGCCAAGGGCTTTGCTTCGCTCGAAGCGGCGGAAGCGGAAGGCGTTGCGTTTGTGTTCATGGGCCACGGTACCTCGCACAAGGCTAAGGTCACCTATTCCCAGATGCAGACCATGATGAACGAGCTCGGCTACAAGAACGTGTTCATCGGCACCGTCGAGGGCGAGCCGGAGGAGACCTCCTGCGAGAACATCATCAAGGCAGTGCATGAAGCGGGCTACACCAATGTCGTCCTGCAGCCGCTGATGGTCGTTGCGGGCGATCATGCAAACAACGACATGGCGGACATGGATGATCCGGAATCCTGGATCTCCCGGTTCATCGCAAGCAAATACTTTGACGGCGTCGAAGCGTGCATTTCCGGTCTCGGCCGCATCGAAGCGATTCAGCAGATGTACATTGAGCACACCGGCGCGGCGATCGAATCCGGTGAGAACCTTGCAAAGGCGCCGGAAGCAGGGAACACGGCGGCGCTTGCGGACGGCGTTTATGACGCGCAGTTTGTTACGGACAGCAGCATGTTCCACGTCAACGAAGCATGCAAAGGCCTCGGCGTTCTGACTGTGAAGGACGGGCAGATGGTCATCCATGTCAGCCTCGTTTCGAAGTCGATCGTCAAGCTGTTCCTCGGCAAAGCGGAGGACGCACAGAAGGAAGGCGCGACGTTCCTCGAACCCACGGTTGACACCGTGACCTACGACGACGGCACGACCGAAGAAGTATACGGCTTCGATATCCCGGTTTCCGCGATCGGCGAGGATTTCGATCTTGCGATCTTCGGCAAGTCCGAGAAGTGGTACGATCACAAGGTCAGCGTGCAGAATCCGGTCGCAAAGAGCTGATCGGTACTTGCAGTTCTGACAGAAGACGTGTAAAATAGAACACAAAGGGGCGGCACGGCGAATCCGCACGGAATGCCGCGCCGCCTTGTTTGTTGCATCACCTTTGGGACGGGCATTGGCCGTCCGACGAAAAATACGGAGGAAAGATTATATGAATCAAAAGAGGATCATCGTTTTCTGCCTGGCAGCCGTTTTGCTGCTGACGGCGTTCGGCTGCAAGGCCAAGGAAGAGCCGAAGCAGGAAGCGTCCGCTTCGATCGCGGACGGAAGCTATACGGTAGAGCTGTCGCTGACCGGCGGCACGGGCAAGGCGAAGCTGATGTCGCCCGCGGAGATCACGGTGAAGGACGGAACGATCGCCGTGAAGCTCGTCTGGAGCAGCGACAAATATGATTATATGCTCGTCGGCGGCGAAAAGCTTACGCCGGAATACGTCGACGGACACTCGGTATTTACGGTCACGGTCGAATCGCTTGAAACGCCGCTTCCGATCACGGCGGACACCGTTGCGATGAGCACGCCGCACGAGATCGAATACACGGTCACGTTCGACGCGGCGACCCTTAAGCCCGCGTCATGAGCGGGAAGCGGACGATCCGATATACGGCGCTGATCCTCAGCGCTGTTTTCTGCATTCTGTGCCTTGGCTGCGGTGAACAATCCGAGGGCGAAACGCGTCCGGAGGGCCCCGCGTGGAGCGCGCTTTCGGTCGTGTCCGAAACGCCGGTGCGCTATGCGACGGAGTTTTCGATCACGCAGCTTTCGGAGGGCTATGAGCTGATCACGGTCCCCGCGACGGGCAAGCTGCTTCTCATTCCGGAGGGAAAGGGCAAGCCGAAGGATCTTCCGGCGGATATCGCGGTCGCGTACCGTCCGCTGGACCGGATGTACCTTGCCGCAACGAGTGCAATGGACTTTTTCCGCGCGCTCGACGGCATTTCTGCCGTGCGGCTTTCGGGCACGAAGGCGGACGGCTGGTCGATCCCGGAGGCGCAGGAGGCGATGGAGCGCGGTGAGATGCTGTTTGCGGGCAAGTACAGCGCGCCCGATTTCGAGCGCATCTATACCGAGGGCTGCGACCTTGCGATCGAATCGACGATGATCTACCATACCCCGGCGGTCATCGAGAAGCTGAACGGCTGCGGTGTCCCGGTGTTCGTCGAGCGGTCGAGCTACGAAGCGGACCCCTTGGGACGCATGGAGTGGATCAAGGTCTATGGCGCGCTGCTCGGAAAGGAAGAGACCGCGGAGGCGCTCTTCGACCGCGAGGCGGAGGCTGCCGAGGCGATCGGAAGTCTGCCGAAGAGCGGCAGGACCGTCGCGTTCTTCTATATCACCGGAACGGGCAGCGTGAACGTGCGCAAGAGCAGCGACTACGTGGTGAAGATGATCGAGACCGCGGGCGGCAGCTACGCGTTTCCGGATCTCGTGTCCGACAACGCCATGTCGACTGTGAACATGACGGTCGAGCGCTTCTACGAGGGCGCGAAGGACGCGGACGTGCTGATCTACAACAGCACGATCGACGGCGAGATCTATTCGATCGCGGAGCTCATCGACAAATGCCCCGTGCTGAAGAACTGCCGGGCCGTGCAGAACGGCGACGTGTGGTGCACGGGAAAGAATCTTTTTCAGGAGCCAATGGGGCTCGGAACGCTCATCGGCGATTTCTACCGGGTGCTGTCGGGCGAGGGGCCCGACGGGCTCGTATACCTGCATAAGCTCGGATAACGGAGGACGCGTATGAAAAACGGCGAACGGAAGACAGGCTTTTTCGGACGGATCAAGGCCGTCCTTTCCGCGTTTTGCCGCTTTTTGGACCGTGCGCGGCTGCCGGTCGGGTTCACGGTCCTCGGCGTTCTTCTGATCCTGTTCGCGCTCTGGAACATCGCAGTCGGCAGCACGAAGCTGACCGCGGGCCAGGTACTCGACGGGCTGTTCAACGTCGAAAGCCCGAACCGCGTGATCGTGATGGATATGCGCATGGTGCGCGTCGTGCCAGCGATCCTATTGGGCGGCGCGCTTGCGCTTTCCGGCTTCCTTCTGCAGACCTTTTTTGCAAACCCGATCGCGGGTCCGTTCATCCTCGGCGTCTCGTCCGGCGCAAAGCTTGTGATGACGATCGCGATGATCCTGCTCGTCGGCCGCGGTGTCGCGGTGGGATCGCTCACGCTGATCCTTGCGGCGTTTCTCGGCGCAATGCTCTCGATGGGCTTTGTGCTCGCGGTTTCCTATAAGGTCAAACGCATGTCGCTGCTCGTGATCTGCGGCGTCATGATCGGCTATATCTGCTCGGCGATCACCGAGCTCATCGTGCAGTTTGCGGACGAATCGCACATCGTCAAGCTCCACGACTGGGCTATGGGCAGCTTTGCCCGCATCACCTGGCCGAACGTCGCGGTCATGACCGCCGTCGTGCTGCCCGCGCTCGTGCTGACGTTCCTGCTTTCCAAGCCGATCGGCGCGTATCAGCTCGGCGAGGTCTACGCAAAGAATATGGGCGTGAACATCCGGGCGTTCCGCGTGGCGCTGATCCTGCTTTCCGGCGTGCTTTCCGCCTGCGTCACGGCGTTTGCCGGACCGATCAGCTTCGTCGGCGTGGCGGTGCCGCACCTGATGCGCAGGCTGTTCAAGACCGAGAAACCGATCGTGATGATCCCGGCGTGCTTTTTAGGCGGGGCGGGGTTCTGCCTCCTGTGTGATCTCATTGCCCGCACGATCGTTTCGAGCGAGCTTTCGATCAGCTCGGTCACCGCGATCTTCGGCGCGCCGATCGTCATCCTTGTGATGCTTCGGCGGCAGAAGGAGGGCGGCAGATGAGCGACGTCTATTACATTTCCGCCGAAAGAATGACCGTCGGCTACGGCGGCAAACCGCTGATCGAAAACATCGATATCGGCGTGCGCCGCGGTGAGGTCCTGACGCTGATCGGACCGAACGGCGCGGGCAAGTCCACGATTCTGAAAAGCATGATCAAGGAGCTCAGGCTCCTTGCGGGCACGGTCGTGCTCGACGGGCGCGACATGGCGGCCATGCGCGAGCGCGAGATCGCGAAAAAGCTTGCGATCGTCATGACCGAGCGCATCCGCGGAGAGCTTCTGACTTGCTGGGACGTTGCGGCGACCGGACGCTATCCGTACACCGGCGCGCTCGGCATCCTGAATGCGGAGGATAAGAGGATCGTCGACGAGGCGATCGCGACCGTGCATGCGGAGGACTACGCAAAGAGGCCGTTTTCCGCGATCTCCGACGGTCAGCGGCAGAGGATCCTTTTAGCCCGCGCGATCGCGCAGCAGCCTGAGATCATCGTGCTCGACGAGCCGACGTCCTTCCTCGACGTCAAGCATAAGCTGGAGCTTCTGGACATTCTGAAGCGCATGGTACGCGAAAGAAACGTCGCGGTCATCCTGTCCCTGCACGAGCTGGATCTTGCCGAAAAGGTCTCCGACCGCGTGGTATGCGTTGCGCACGACCGGATCGATCGCTGCGGCGTGCCCGAGGAGATCTTCACCGACGAATACATCATTGCGCTGTACGGCGTCGAGCGTGGCAGCTTCAACGCGCTGTTCGGAAGCGTGGAGCTTCCCGCCGTTTCGGGCGAGCCGCGGGTCTTTGTGATCGGCGGCGGCGGCAGCGGCGTTCCCGTGTATCGCGCCTTGCAGCGGGCGGGCGTGCCGTTTGCGGCTGGGATTTTGCCCAAAAGCGATCTCGATCATCCGGTTGCGAAGGCTTTGGCGGCGGAGCTCTATTACGTGCCCGCATTCGCCGTGCCGTCCGCGGCCGACGTCGAAGCGGCGAAAGCGCGGATGCTGGAGATCGGCAGGGTCGTTTGCACCGTGCCGTCGTTCGGCGAGACGAACGCGGCGAATCGTGCTTTATATGAAGCGGCAGAATCGGCGGGGATCCTTGTCGACGCCGACGCGGTCATAAAGGGGGTCACGGTATGACCCTTTTTGTACTGACGCTGCTGTCCGTTCTCGCGGGTTTTCTGATCGACTGCATCCTCGGCGATCCCCATTGGCTTCCGCATCCGGTCGTACTGATCGGCAAACTGATCTCATTTTTTGAAAAAACGCTGCGCAGGGCGTTTCCGAAGACCGACCGCGGCGCGTTCGCGGCGGGGCTTTTGACCGCGATCCTTGTTTCGCTGCTGTCGGCGGGGGTGAGCTTCGGCGTCCTGTTCGGACTCTATAAGCTTTCTCCGTGGGCATATTTTGCCGTGAGCAGCATCATGTGCTGGCAGTGCTTTGCGGCAAGATGTCTGCAAAAGGAAGCGAACAAGGTGGTTAAGGCGCTCGAATCGGACGGGCTCGAAGCCGGACGGAAGCAGATCGCCATGCTCGTAGGCCGCGATACGGAACGCCTTTCCGAGGAGCAGGTGCTGAAGGCAGCGGTGGAGACCGTGGCGGAGAACGCGTCGGACGGCGTGATCGCGCCGATGCTCTTTATGGTCCTGTTCGGCGCGGTCGGCGGATTCTTTTATAAGGCGATCAACACGATGGATTCGATGATCGGCTACAAAAACGAGCGTTATCTTTACTTCGGACGCGCCGCGGCGAAGCTCGACGACGTCGTGAATTATATTCCGGCAAGGCTTTCCGCGCTTGCTATGATCGCGGTTTGTCCGCTTCTGAAGCTTGACGGAAAGAACGCGTTTCGCATCTGGCGGCGCGATCGCAGAAAGCACGCAAGCCCGAACTCCGCGCAGACCGAATCGGTCGCGGCGGGTGCGCTGCACGTCGAGCTCGCGGGCCCCGCAAGCTATTTCGGAAAGCGCGTGGAGAAGCCGACGATCGGCGATCCCGACCGTCCGATCGAACGGGCGGACGTAAAGCGCACCGCAAAGCTGATGTACGGCGCAAGCGTTCTGCTGCTCGTTCTGTTCGAGGCGATCCTGCTGCCGCTTGCGTATTTCGGAGGGCTCGGACTATGATCCTCAAGGACTATGTGCATGGCGGCGATATCTATCAGAACCGCGTCACGCTCGACTTTTCGGCGAACGTAAATCCGTACGGCACGCCGGAGCCCGTCAAGGCGGCGATCCGCGCCGCGGCGGACAAAGTCGATCGCTACCCGGACCCGTACTGCCTGCCGCTTCGCGAGGCGCTTGCGGCGCGGCACGGCGTTCTGAAGGAGGAGGTCCTCTGCGGCAACGGCGCGGCTGAGCTGATCTTCTCGTTCGTTTCGGCGCTGAAGCCGGGCGCCGCGCTGCTGCCCGTGCCGTCGTTTGCGGAGTACGAGACCGCGCTTCTTGCGCAGAATGTCGACCCGACGTTCTATCCGCTTGAGCGGGCGAACGGCTTTCGCGTCACCGACCGCATTCTCGACGCGATCAAGGAGGACACGGACGCGCTGCTGCTCTGCTCGCCGAACAATCCGACCGGGCAGAGCGTCGATCCCGATCTGCTTTTGCGGATCCTCGACCGCTGCCGGGAGACCGGCACATGGCTGTTTCTGGACGAATGCTTCGTCGATCTCTGCGACGAAGACAAGGCGTTTTCGCTGATCGGCTCGCTCAGGGACGGCGATCGCGCGCTGATCCTCAGAGCGTTTACCAAGACCTACGGCATGGCGGGCGTGCGGCTCGGCTATGCGGTCTCGAAGAACAGAAAGCTTTTGCGGAAGATGTCCGAAACGACGCAGCCGTGGAACGTCTCGACCGTCGCACAGGCCGCGGGGCTCGCCGCTCTGGACTGTACGGATTGGGCACAGAGGACGCGCGCCCTGTTTGCGACAGAAAAACCGTATCTCATCCGCTCTCTTTCCGCGCTCGGCGTGTCCGTTCTGCCGGGCGACGCGAATTATCTGCTGCTGTCCGGCGTGCCGACGCTGTATGAAGAACTGCTGCGGCGCGGGATCCTGGTGCGCGATTGCGCCAACTACCGCGGGCTTGAAACGGGCGACGTGCGGATCGCGGTGCGCATGCACGAGGAAAACGCCGCGCTGATCGCGGCGATCACGGAGGTTTTACATGGCTGAGACCGGCATCGAAACGCATTTCATCGAGCGGGACGGCAAACGTCTGCGCTTCGGCTTTACGACCGGCACCTGCGCCGCGGCGGCGGCAAAGGCGGCGGCGATCCTGCTGCTTTCGGGCGCCGCGCCGAAGACCGTGCCGATCGGAACGCCCAAGGGCTTCGACCTCGATCTGCCGGTGCTCGAGCCGGTTTCGGGCAAGAGCTTCGCCTCCTGCGCGATCCGGAAGGATGCCGGCGACGATCCGGATGTGACCGACGGCGTGCTGGTGTACGCAAGGGTCGCGGTTTCGGACGCGCCGGGGATCTCGATCGACGGCGGCGAGGGCGTCGGCCGCGTGACGAAGCCGGGCCTTAAGCAGGCGATCGGCGAGGCGGCGATCAATCCCGTCCCGCGCGAAATGATCCGGCAGGCGGTCGAAGCGGCGGCGGAGGAATGGGAGTATTTCGGCGGACTTTCGGTCGTGATCTCGGTGCCGGAAGGCGTCGCGCTCGCGGAAAAGACGTTCAATCCGCGGCTCGGGATCCTCGGCGGGATCTCGATCCTCGGCACGAGCGGCGTCGTGGAGCCGATGAGCGAGGACGCGCTCGTCGACAGCATCGTTCTGGAGATCCGACAGCGCAGGGCTTTGGGCGATACGCGGCTCGTGCTCACGCCCGGCAACTACGGGGCGGACTTTCTCAGGGAACGGTACGGGATCGCGGACGAACGCGTCGTGAAATGCTCGAACTATATCGGCAGGGCGATCGAGGCCGCGATCGCGGAGGGCTTCCCGGAGGCGCTTCTGTGCGGTCATATCGGGAAATTCGTAAAGCTTTCCGGCGGCATGATGAACACGCATTCGAGGGAAGGCGACTGCCGCGCGGAGCTCATGGCGGCGGCGGCCCTTCGCGCAGGCGCGGACGCGGATACGGCGCGGGCGATGTTCGATTGCGTGACGACCGACGAAATGCTGCGCATCCTCGAAGAGAAGGACCTGCTTGCGGGCACGATGAACGCGCTGCGCGAGCGCATCGACATATCGCTTGCCGGGCGGTTCAAAGGCGCGATCGCGCTCGGCGTGATGGTATTCACGACAGGAAACCGGGTGCTGTTCCGGAACGCGCTTGCGGACCGGTGGGTGGAGGAAAGGGAATGAAGGGCATTTTTTACGGCGTCGGCGTCGGACCCGGCGATCCGGCGCTTTTGACGGTGAAGGCCGTGCGGCTGATCGAAGAATGCGACGTGCTGGCGATCCCGCACCGCGACGCGGCGCAATGCTTCGCTTACAGGATCGCGGCGGGCGCCGTGCCGGAGATCTGCGAAAAACCGCGTCTCTGCATCGACATGCCGATGACGCACGACGCCGCGGCGCGCGAGGCGGCGTACGAAGCGGGCGCGGGGAAGATCGCGGAAGTGCTCGAAGCGGGCAGGAACGTCGTATTCCTTACGCTCGGCGATCCCTCGGTCTACTCGACGTTCGCATACCTCGCGGCAAAGACCGAGGCGGCGGGGTATGCGGTGCAGTGGGTCCCGGGCGTTACCTCGTTCTGCGCGGCGGCCGCGGCGCTCAAAACACCGCTGTGCACCGACCGTGAGCCGCTGCACATTCTGCCCGGCAGCGCGAACGCCGAAGCGGCGTTTGTGCTTCCGGGAACAAAGGTTTTTATGAAGGGCGAGCTCGGTCCGCTTCTGGAAACGATCGAACGCAGCGGCAAAGAGGCGCAGGCGGTCGAAAACTGCGGCACGGAAAACCAGCGCGTTTACCGGAGCCGCGCCGAAATTCCGGAGGACGCGGGCTATTATCTGGTGACGATCGTAAAGGAGGAGAATGTATGATCCGTTTTGTGGGCGCAGGCTGCGGCGCAGCCGATCTGATCACGGTGCGCGGGCAGCGGCTTCTGGAGACCGCCGACGTCATCATCTACGCCGGTTCGCTGGTGAACCCGGCACTTTTGACCTGCGCCAAGGAAGGCGCAAAGATTTACGACAGCGCGAAAATGACGCTCGAGGAGGTCCTTCAAGTCATGTTTGACGCGGAGGAACAGGGGCTTATGACCGTGCGTCTGCACACCGGTGATCCGTGCCTGTACGGCGCGATCCGCGAGCAGATGGACGCGCTTGAGGCGCGCGGCGTCCCGTACGATTACACGCCCGGCGTCAGCTCGTTCTGCGGCGCGGCGGCCGCGCTCAACATGGAATACACGCTGCCGAACGTTTCGCAAAGCGTCGTCATCACGCGGATGGCGGGCAGAACGCCGGTCCCGGAGCGCGAGAGCGTACGCGCGTTCGCGCAGCATAAAGCGACGATGGTGCTGTTTTTGAGCACGGGACTTTTGGAACAGACGCAGGCGGAGCTGATCGCGGGGGGATACGAGCCCGACACGCCCGCGGCGATCGTCTATAAGGCGAGCTGGCCGGACGAGCGGACGTTCCTCTGCACGGTCTCTTCGCTTGCCGCCTGCGCAAAGGAGAACGGCATCCGAAAGACCGCGCTCATCATCGTGGGCGACGCGGTGAGGCAGAGCGGCTACGCGCGCTCGGAGCTTTACAATCCCGCGTTTGCCACCGAGTTCCGACCCGCGAAGGAGTAACCTATGGAGGTTTGGATCGTTTCCTATACCGCGAAGGGCGGCGAGACCGCGCGCTGCGTTGCGGGCGCGCTGGAGCATGCGGGGCACGATTGCCGCCGCTTTGCACTGCCGAAGTTTTTGAAACCGGGCGACGAGCCGCTGCTTGTGCCCGCCGCACAGTGGGCGGAGGAGGGCTTCGCGTGCGCCGACGCGCTGATCTTCGCCTGCGCCGCGGGCATCGCGGTCCGCGCGATCGCGCCGTGGGTGAAAAGCAAGACGACCGATCCGGCGGTGCTTGTGCTCGATGAAAAGGGCGCGTTTGTGATCCCGCTTTTGTCCGGTCATCTCGGCGGTGCGAACGCGCTTGCCGAAACGATTGCGGCGGCGATCGGCGCAACGCCGGTAATCACGACCGCGACCGACGTGAACGGTCTGTTCGCGGTCGACGTGTTCGCAAAGAAAAACCGTCTGTTCATCACGGACATGGCACTTTGCAAGGCCGTTTCCGCGGCGCTGCTTTCCGGCGAGCCGGTGGGCTTTTCGTCCGATCTTCCGTTCGAAGGTCCGCTTCCGAAGGGCCTTACGGCGGAAGACGCGAAGCTCGGCGTCTGCGTTTCGTGCGAAAACAGGACGCCGTATGAACGCACGCTCCGCTTGATCCCGCAGCGCTTTGCGCTCGGCGTCGGCTGCAGAAGAGGAAAGGAACCGGCGGCGCTGGACGCTTTCATTCGCAAAAATCTTGCGGCGTGCGGCGTTCCGCTCGAAGCGCTGTCCCGCGTCGCGAGCATCGACCTCAAAAAGGACGAGCCTGCGATCCAGATGTTTGCGAAGGCGAACCACCTGCCGTTTTGCATCTATTCCGCGGAAGCGTTGAACGCGGTTCCGGGCGATTTTTCCGGCTCGGCGTTCGTGAAGGAAACAACCGGCGTGGACTGCGTTTCGGAGCGCGCGGCGGTCCTCGCTTCCGGCGGTAAATTGTATGTCAGGAAGATCGCGGAGGACGGCATGACCTTCGCGTTGGCAAAGAGTGAGGAGGGGATCTCGTTTGAATAAGCTGTATGCGGTGGGGCTCGGCCCCGGCGGCGCGGACGGCATGACGGTCCGGGCCAAGGACGTGCTTGCGAAAAGCGACGTGATCGTGGGCTACACGGTCTATATCGACCTCGTCCGGGACCTATTTCCGGACAAGGACTATCGTTCGACCCCGATGCGGAAGGAGGTCGACCGGGTGCGCATGGCGCTTTCGATCGCGTCCGAGGGCAAAACGGTCGCCATGGTCTGCTCCGGCGACGCGGGCGTTTACGGCATGAGCGGACTCATCGAGGAGCTTCTGCCAGAGTATCCCGGCGTGGCGCTCGAAACGGTTCCGGGCGTATCCGCGGTGCTTTCCGGCGCCGCGATCCTGGGCGCGCCGCTGATGCACGACTTTGCGGTGATTTCTCTTTCCGACCTTCTTACTCCGTGGGAGAAGATCGAAAAGCGTCTTCTGATGGCGGCGGAAGCGGATTTCGTGATCTGCCTCTATAACCCGTCGAGTCATAAGCGGCACGATTACCTTGCCCGCGCCTGCGATCTGGTGCTTCGGTTCGCCTCGCCGGAAACCGTCTGCGGGATCGCGAGGAACATCGGACGGGACGGCGAAGAAACGCAGGTGCTGACGCTCGAAAAGCTTCGGGACACGGAGGTCGATATGTTCTCCACCGTGTTCATCGGAAACTCCCAGACGAGGATCGTCAACGGAAAAATGGTGACGCCGAGAGGATATCTGTATGAATAGCATTCTTTTGTTCGCGGGCACGACCGAGGGCCGGCGCATCGCGGAAGCGCTCAGAGAACAGCCCGTTTCGGTCACGGTCAGCGTCGCCACGGAATACGGCGAAACGCTGATCGCGCCTGCGGAAAACCTGACCGTGCTGCACGGCAGAAAGAACGCCGACGAGATCGAAACGCTGATCAAGGAAACGCAGGCGCAGCTTCTGATCGACGCGACGCATCCGTATGCGCAGGAGGTCACAAAAACGCTGAAGGCCGCCGCCGCGAGGACCGGAACGGAATACCTTCGCGTGCTGCGCGGGGCAGAGGACGCCGAAGGCTGCGTATGCGTTGCCGATACGGACGCGGCGGTCGCGTATCTCAACGGCACGGAGGGGAACGTGCTTCTCACCGTCGGCAGCAAGGAGCTTTCCCGCTACACGGCGGTCAGGGATTTTGAAACAAGACTGTACGCCCGCATCCTGCCGGTGAAGGAATCGGCGGACGCGGCGTTTGCGCTCGGCTTTTCGGGCAAAAACCTGATCTGCATGCAGGGACCGTTTTCCGAGGAGCTGAACGCGGCGATGCTCAAGGCGATCGGCGCGCTGTATCTTGTGACCAAGGACACCGGCGCTGCGGGCGGCTTTGCGGAAAAGATCGCCGCGGCAAAGGCGTGCGGCGCGACGCCCGTGGTGATCCGCCGTCCGGACGAGGAAGGCGGCGTTTCCGAAGCGGAGTGCCTTTCGCTGCTGTCCGAACGGTTCGGATTGAAAAACAAAAAGCGGATCACGGTACTCGGGATCGGCATGGACGGCGACCGGACGCTGACGCGGGACGCCGAACGCGCCTGCGAACAGGCGGAGCTTCTGATCGGCGCAAAGCGCGTGACCGAAGCGCTCGGCCGCTTTCATAAACCGGTCGAGATCGCGATCGCACCCAAGGAGATCGAAGCGGTCCTGCGCCGCACGGACGCAAGGCGCGTCGTCGTCGCCATGTCGGGCGACACCGGCTTTTTCAGCGGCGCGAAGAAGCTGCTGCCGCTGATTACGGATCTGGAACCCGTGGTTTTGCCCGGCATTTCCTCGGTCTCGTATCTTGCGGCGAAGCTCGGCGTGCCGTATCACGACGCGGCGCTCGTCTCCGCGCACGGACGCGCGATCGACCTGCCCGCCAAGGTCAGAAAACACATCCGCACATTCGTGCTGGTCGGCGGGGAAAACGGCGTGAAGGAGCAGCTTTTGGCGCTTACGGAGAACGGGCTCGGAGGATTGTCCGTCGCGGTCGGGACCGATCTCGGCAGTCCCTGCGAAGCGATCGCACGCGGCACGGCGGAAGAACTGATCGGACGCGGCTTTTCGCCGCTTGCAGTCCTCTGCGTCGAAAATCCGGACGCGGAGACCGCGGTCGTCACGCACGGCAGAAGGGACGAAGATTTTCTGCGCGCCGAGGTGCCGATGACAAAGTCCGAGGTCCGCGCGGTCACGCTCAGTAAGCTACGGCTCACGAAAAACGCGGTCTGCTGGGACGTCGGCGCGGGCACCGGCTCGGTGTCGATCGAGATGGCGGAGACGGCGGAGGACGGCTGCGTATACGCGATCGAGCGGAACGCGGACGCCTGCACGCTCATCGAACAAAACAAGCGCCGTCTCGGCGTACCGAACGTCACGGTCGTCGAGGGATTTGCGCCGGAAGCGCTTTTCATGCTTCCCGCGCCGTCGCACGTCTTTATCGGCGGCAGCGGCGGAAACCTCAGAGAAATCATCGAAGCGGCGCTTTTGAAGAACCCGCGGGTCCGCATCGTGCTGAACACGGTGACCGCCGAGACCTTCGCGGAGGCGACGGCGGCGATCAAAGCGCTGCGGCTCAAAAACGAGGAGATCGTCGAGCTGAACGTTTCCCGCGCGCGCAAGGTCGGCGCGTATCATCTGATGACCGCGCAGAATCCGGTCTATATCATCTCCTGCGAAGGAGGCGGGGAAGATGCGTAGTCCGCGGATCCTGTTCGCCGCGCCGTCCTCCGGCAGCGGCAAGACCACGATCGTCTGCGGGATCCTGCGCGCGCTCAAAAACCGTGGCAAAAGCGTTTCCGCGTTCAAGTGCGGACCGGACTACATCGACCCGCTGTTTCACGAGCATGTGGTCGGGGTTAAAAGCGGGACGCTGGACCTGTTCTTTTCCGACGAAGCGACGCTCCGGCGGCTGTATGCGCAAAACGCGGCGGGCGCCGACTGTGCCGTGATCGAGGGCGTGATGGGCTATTACGACGGGCTGAGTGCCGCAAGCGACGAGGCGAGCACTTACGCGGTCGCAAAGACGCTCGATACGCCGGTCGTGCTGATCGTCGACGCAAGAGGGCAGAGTCTTTCCGCGCTTGCGACGCTCAAAGGCTTTCTGGATTTTCGTCCGGACAGCGGCGTGAAAGGCGTGATCTTCAACCGCATGAGCGAGCACGTCTATCGCGCGCTGCAGCCGGAGGTCGAAGCGCTCGGCGTCACGCCGCTGGGCTGCGTGCCGAAATGCGACGCGCTGACGCTCGAAAGCCGGCATCTGGGGCTCGTCACACCGGACGAGGTCAAGGGGCTTTCCGAAAAGCTGGACGCGCTTGCGGCGCTCCTCCAGAACACGCTCGACTTTGACGCGCTGTTCGCGCTGATGCGGTCCGCGCCGGAGCTTGCCGTGCCGGATGCGCCCAAAGCGCCGGATATGCCGAAAACCGTGATCGCCGCGGCGAAGGACGAAGCGTTCTGCTTCCTCTATCGCGACAATCTCGCGCTTTTGAAACGGTACGGCGCGGAGGTCCGGTTCTTTTCGCCGCTTCATGACACGGCTCTGCCCGAAGGGACGCAGGGGCTTTACCTGCCCGGCGGCTATCCGGAGCTTTTCGCAAAGCGGCTCTCCGAAAACGCCGCGATGCGAACGGCGATCCGGAATGCGATCGAAAACGGCATGCCGACGCTTGCCGAATGCGGCGGGTTCCTGTATCTCCACGATACGCTGTCCGACATGGACGGCAATTCGTACCCGATGTGCGACGCGATCAAAGCAGACGCGTTCCGCACCGAAAAGCTCGGCCGCTTCGGCTATATCACGCTGTCGGCGAATGCGGATTCGGCGTTCTTCCGCGCGGGCGAGAAGATCAAAGCGCACGAGTTTCACTATTTCGAAAGCGGCGATCCCGGCGCGGCGCTGACCGCGACCAAGCCGAACGGACGTACATGGACCTGCATGCACGTCCGGGGGAACCTGCTCGCGGGCTTTCCGCATCTTTTCTTTGAATCGGACCCGAAGCCGATCGAGCGCTTTTTACGCGCCGCGGCAAAGGAGGTATAGATGGCAAACGCGATCATGATCCAGGGCACGATGTCCAACGCGGGCAAGAGCCTCATTGCGGCGGGGCTCTGTCGCGTATTTCATCAGGACGGCCTGAAGGTCGCGCCGTTCAAGGCGCAGAACATGGCGCTCAATTCGTTTATCACGAAAGAGGGGCTTGAGATGGGCCGCGCGCAGGTCGTGCAGGCCGAGGCCGCCGGCGTCGAGCCGTCGGTGCTGATGAACCCGATCCTCCTAAAGCCCACGAGCGACATGGGCTCGCAGGTCATCGTAAACGGCGAGGTCCGGGCACAGCTTTCCGCCCGCGACTATTTCAAGATCAAAAAGACGCTGCTGCCGGAGGTCATGAAGGCGTACAATACGCTGTCCGCGCAAAACGACGCGATCGTGATCGAAGGCGCGGGGAGCCCCGCGGAGATCAATCTGAAGGACGCGGACGTGTTCGTGAACATGGGCATGGCAAAGACGGCGAAGGCTCCGGTCCTGCTCGTCGGCGACATCGACCGCGGCGGCGTGTTCGCGCAGCTTTACGGCACGGTCGCGCTTCTGGACCCGGACGAACGCGCGCTCGTCAAGGGCGTGATCATCAACAAGTTCCGCGGCGACGAGTCGATCCTGACGCCGGGCTTAAGGCAGCTCGAAGCGCTGACGGGCATTCCGGTCGTCGGCGTCGTGCCGTACGTGCATCTGGACATCGACGACGAGGACAGCCTTTCCGAACGGCTTGAAAACAAGGCCGCGGCGCTTGTCGATATCGCGGTCATGCGGCTGCCGAGGATCAGCAATTTCACCGATCTTCGCACGCTGGAGGCGATCGACGGGGTCTCCGTGCGCTACGTATCGTCCACGCGTGAGTTCGGCAAGCCGGACCTTGTGATCCTGCCCGGCACGAAAAACACGATGGCGGACCTTCTGTGGCTCCGGCAAAGCGGGCTTGAAGCGAAGATCCTGCGATTTTGTGATTCCGGCGGGCCGGTGTTCGGGATCTGCGGCGGCTTTCAGATGCTCGGAAAGACGCTTCTCGATCCACACGGCGTGGAGCACGGCGGGAGCTTACGCGGCATGGGGCTTTTGCCGGTCGAAACGACGTTTACCGAGCAGAAGACGCGCACCCGCGTAAAAGGCGCGTTCGGCGCGCTTTCGGGCGTGTTTGCAACGCTGTCGCACTTGCCGTTCGAGGGCTATGAGATCCACATGGGCGAAACGGCAAGCGACGCGCCGATCGCGGAGATCGCCGATACGGTGACCGGCGCGGCGAAAACGGACGGCTCCTTAAGCGGAAACGTCTGCGGGACCTACGTGCACGGCGTGCTGGACGGCGACGCGGTCGCGGGGGCTTTGGTATGCGCGCTTGCCGAACGGAAGGGCGTCGATCCGGCGCTGCTCGGAAAGGTCTCGGGCGAGGCGCATAAGCAGAAACAGTACGATCTGCTGGCCGACACGATCCGGAATCACATGGATATGGACGCGGTCTACCGCATTCTGAAGGAGGGCGTATGACGGAGATTTTAAAGATCGCGCCGATGGACATCGAGCGCGAAAGCTTTCGCATCATCACGGAGGAGCTCGGCGGTCGCGCGCTCGATCCCGAACAGGCGCCGATCATCAAGCGCGTGATCCACACCACGGCGGACTTCGACTACGCCGACAATCTGTACTTTTCGCCGGACGCGGTGCGGCTTGCAAAGGCGGCACTGCGCGGCGGCGCGACGGTCGTCACCGATACGCAGATGGCGCTTGCGGGGATCAACAAGCGCACGCTC
>JAEEGF011528391.1_pt1 | contig 17034 bp, 17 predicted proteins | sample 9134171 | NCBI WGS metagenome assembly JAEEGF01 (sample SAMN16246542, study PRJNA631951) | gut metagenome | biome: gut microbiome; feature: rumen; material: AP-attached | host: Bos | place: Iran: Karaj | collected 2018-10 | reverse complement strand
GGTCGGCAAAGTAGTTGTAAGCCATTTCGCCGAAGAAGAACTGCTGGCACGTGTACTGGATTTCCATAGCCAACCTACAGAGGCGCTTATCCCTGTCGTCCATCGTCAACGTCTTCTTCTCCTGCCACTCGTCCCAATGACGCATCAGGATGAAGGGGAGCGAGATACCGATGCCGTAGTATGGAATACGCTTCAGCAGCGTTCTGTCCGCCTTATCGCCATTGAACTCAGCTATCTCCAGGTGGCTGGTCTGCCATTCGTAGGTCTCGTCATTTAGCGATTCTATAGGCAGCTCACCCTCCACCTTGTCCAGGCGGTAAGCCCATGTGCGGAGCGTCTCGTTGGCATTAGGATCTACCACCTGATTTCGCTTTGCCATACCCTTGTCGGGCAGAGGTATTACAGCCAGACGGGTGCTCATACCTGTACCGAAGTTGCGTTGATTTACCTTGCGATGCAAAGCGTAAGGTGTGCCCGTATAGATGAAGTTCCAATAGATATTGAACATACCCGTGTAGCTCTCCTGATTGGAGTACATCTGTCCTTCCTGCTCATTGTGGAACGCTTTCAGCTCCATAATCTCGCGGTCCTTCCAGTCCCCGCCCTTGTTCTGCTTCGTCACGTTATCCAGCTCAGCATCGAACGAGAACATGTGCAGGTTCAGAGGCATACCCTCGATTGTCTCAATAGCCGCATTCATGTGGCGAATAAACACACCAGTCGAAGTTCTGGCAGGATGCACTCTGATACCCACTACAGGCCTCTTCAGGGCCTCACCTTTCTGTGCTTTGGTCGAAGTGGTACGCTCCGTTCTGCCCTCCTTATAGCGGTTTTCTGCATCTATCAGGCACTGATCAGCCTGTATCATCGGGTCGGCAATCTTCTTGTAGAATTTCTCTATGACGTTCTTACCCGCACCCGGGTCGCCGATGATGAAGATGCAGTAGTTCAGACGACGCATAATCTCCGGTTCGTACCAGAAATGATACCATGCCCTTGTCATCAGCGTACCGAACAATGCCGCACTCGAGAACCACACCGCCGCCAACTTATGAGGATGAACATTCAGGAACAACTCTTTCAAGCAAGGGTAATACTCTGCCATCTCCAGCAGCTCCTCAGCCCAAGCCTCCAGCGGCAACACCCCATAAACATCATCATTAGCGGCAGCAGAACTTTCAACTTTCAACTTTGAACTTTCAACTGCAATTGCTCCTGCCTTGCTGAGAGCCTCCCGCATCCTTTTGGGAATACCCTTCAGGAACTCATAGCTCTGCGCACTCTTTACGGTGGTAGCCACATCCTCGTTACGTTCCTCAATGATTTGCTTCACAAAGGGCGTCTCACGCAGAATCTGCTCTATCAGCTTAGGGTCGTTATCCGTGATGTACCTTAGGTGGTCAGCCAGTATCAGACTTGTCCTATGCCTGTCGCCTGGCTCCACCTTCTTATCACCAATCCAAGCCTCCACTATCTTCTGGTATGGAACGTTGTGATAGCTGGCCCCCTCCATCTCCCCCTTTGGGGGAGTGGTGTTTTCTACTGGGGACTTTACTTTGTGGCACTCCCCCAAAGGGGGAGCAGGGAGGGGGCTTGTCGGTTGGCTATTCCCCGCCCTATACTCTGCCTCGAATTTCTCAGCAAAAGCCTTGCTCTCATACGTGAACAGTTCCTCCTTCATCAGGATGATGTCGTTTTCTGTAGTCAGAAAGGCACCTCTGCAACCGTCTTTTCCTGATTTGTCGGCTTCGAATCCGAGTTTCGCAGAAAGGTCGATAACGTTGTCGAAGAGGTTCCCGACGTTAGCATCAGCTATAAACACCACTTTCAGGCCCTGCCCTGACGGTGTAACATACACCAGCAGGATTCGCCCCTTGTCCTCGTCAGACAGTTTGGCAAAGGCTTCTTCCCAAAGCTTCCTCACATCGCCCTCCAGGTGGTCATAGTCGGCTACCACCAGTCCGTTCAGGCAGACATGCTTCTGGGTACGCCAGCAAGCCCTCTTCTTCGAACCATCGTCAAAGACCTTCTCCGATTCCTCGAAGGTACCGCTAAAGACAATCAATGGCAGGCCCTTCTTTATATTGTCGTAGCGGGTCTTATCGCCCATAGCAAGCGCCTCGCGGGCCTCCTTCACTTTCCTGACAGTTTCAGGCGCCGAAATGAGCGCCCGAAACTGTTCCTGTGTTACTACTTCTGTTGGCAGACCGAAGCTTCGTTGATAACAAAACATTTGTCTATCTTGCTTGTTAAGTTGTACAACTCTCTCCTTACATCTATCAGTCCTTTAGTCTCGAAGGTGAGCCATGCCACCACCTTTTGCTCCTTTGCTGCAAAGCGTACCTTCACGTTGGATTCATTCAGCAGGAACTCACCCTCCGGCATCTCAGGCTCCTCAATCTCCAGATCCTTTGTCAGCTTTGTCAGCTCCCTGTGGAAGAAGGCTGCCTTGTCGGGCACATCCTCGGGACATTTCAGTTCAATGCACGTCAACGGGTTCTTACCAGAGGTAATATACCTCTTAGACTTACCCACCTTCTTCACCTCCTTCTGGCTGGGCTCGCCCTGAGCCTGTGGGTCAACCTCTATCGAACCGTCATCATAGATGCGGGTATTCGACTTATAAGATTTCTGTAGCTTTCTCATAATTTTCAATTCTCAATTTTCAATTTTCAACTTTCAACTTAAACAAGGTTTATCTTGTCCACGTAGATTGTCGTTGCCTGCATCTGGTCTCCGGTCTGCTGAGAGTTCCACTCACGTACCACCATCGAGCATTGTACCCTATAGAGGTACTGAGGATCGTACTTAGGACAGTTGACTGCCCTTTCGCCTGTTATTTCTCCCAGGAAGGTATCAATACCATCCGTCAACTTCAGGGTTACAGCGTTAATCACCTTCTGTTCACCCGTTTTGCGGTCCAGATACTGGCGAGTAGCCAATGGACTCTGATTCAGAATTCTAACGATTCTCTCCATAATTTTTTAACTTTATAATGTTTTAATCTTTGAACTTTATCCTTGCGTCGCTTTCCTTGTATCTCTAAGCCTCACATGAATGGAGCCATATTCCCTTTCATACTCCGCTCTTATCTCAATTATATCTCTCGGTTCGTCTTTTCTACCCTCCTGAGCTCTTATCTTGGCTACGTGCATCAGGTAGGCAAGGCACTTAACCTCGCCACCTCCTGAACCAGCCTTCTGCAGACCCGGATGCATTTCCCAATGCGGACATAGGTAGCAGCGCGGGTGTGCCTCGTGGTCCAGCTTGCAGATACGTACCTCATGATCACTCTCATCATAGCCCTTGTGGGCACAAGAGAAACATCCCTTGTTTACACGGATACCGTGCTTGTTAACTGTATACTCCATACTTTTTATAAAATGTTTGTTATTTGTTCTTATTACACCGCAAAGGTCAGGCTTTCCGGTTGGGTATAATTAGGTTCTTATTATACCTTTGAAAAAAGTTTCCTTAGCACCTGCCTTGCCTCAGTTGAAAGGGAGAAGTTACCACAAGAAGTGTAGTACTTGTTCTTCCTCTCCACCCCTTCCAGTTTCAGGTGAAGTGTCAGCATCGATAAGTCTTTACGGTAGATTCCGCAGTTCAGCATCCTGTTCACCAGTAGCGTCACAGCATAGCGGTTAATATGTCCCGCGCACACACCTCTCTTCATTGTCAGGAAGTCCACCAGACATTCGTTGTCCAAGATTTCCTGCCACAGGGCATCTATCTCGTCACGCCAAGGTTCCGAGGCACAATCCCTGATAGCCTGTACATAGTCCAGGATTTCTTGCGCGTATTCGTTCCTATTTATTTCTCTGGGAAGGTTGATGAATACCCTACCTTCCTCAGTCAGCTTTTTTAAGAGAGCTGCATCAAACTCTTTCAGCGAGAGCCTTCTAAAACTTGTTTTATTCATTTTTCCAAGTTTTGTGAGAAGGTTGAGGTGCTGCAGCTTTCTACCTAGGAGACTCTCACGCGACTCGGAGTTAAACAATATATTAAATATGTATGTACGCAGGATTACTCCTTTGTTCACATCACTCGGATGATTTAATGTCTGGGGGGTACCTCCCCGTATTTTGTCTGCAAAGGTACTGCATCAGAAATGCAGCCTTTCCGCCTTCTTCCCTTTTCTTCCCTTTATTGCCGATTATTATACATACATCAAACATATCGAAAAGTCAAGGGCATATATTGTACACACATGGAACAATCCCTTACACGGCAAAACAGGTTTGCGGTGCAAAGAACGGAATTTTAGGAAAAAGGGGAGTATAAAAGAAGTTGAGACTAGTTTAACCTAAACTAATCTCAACTTGTATCAACCTTAGAAAAGAGAAATAACTAAGCCTGCTCAAACTCCTTCCGTATCTTCTCAATCATGCTTGGATGAGTCGGCTTAGGTTCCTTTAATACATTCGAAACAATTGTGTCCGAACAGGTAATTGTGGGAAATTCATTTCTTATTGAGGTAGCAGTTGGTCTGTTTAAAAGGTCTAAATCCATTGCAATCTTAATTTCACGGAGTGCTTTGGTATCTGTCTTGTTGCCGATAAGACGGTGCAGTTTGCCCACAATCTCATCGGTCTTCTCCGCGTCTTTAACAAACTCGTGGAATAACTTTATCTTCCTATATCGCCTTCGGGGGGACGGTGTTCCTAAATTTGTGTTATAGTCCCCTGTATCTTCTGTAAATCCAAGTGCATGGTGCATTTCATGCAGAGAACCAATCATGGCTTCATACAGGAATGACAGATGTCCACTTCTTTTTACATAATACCGGTCATAATCATATCCCTCCTCCAGAGCCGCACAGATTCCACCGCCGAGATAGTCTTTCCACTCAGAGAAGCAGTTAAAAAACACCTCCTCCATTATAGTGCGGATTCTTTTACTTTTGTCAGACGGCCATTCGTTTATAAGACAGTTGCAGACAGGAGTGATATCTACGATATACGCCTTGTGTTCTTTGTAATCTTCCTCGTAAGTATAGTACAGTCTCGTCTCCACCCTTTGTGTATCGGTTTTTATATCCCAGTAGGTCTCTGTACTGCTTTCAATGGGGCATAGCAGGAATTCTTTCTTCATTTCTCCATTTTGTACTTGATTCAAAATGAATCGAAACATACCAAACGTGGCATCTATGGTTTTGAGTGCTTCACTAAGTTCCATCGGTAGCTAACCTTTCGTTACTATTTTCCGTTCCTCCTCCGAGATGATGAGGTCCTGTTCCGAGGCCCACGTGCCCAACTGGTCATCATCGTCAATGGCGTGCTTCATCTGTTCGCTAACACCCATCATCCGCTCCAATGGAGTGATGACGGAATCCTGAATATATTCCTTGTAATTATCTATATTACCCATTAAAAACCAACCTTATAATAAACAGAGCACAAAGATACGAAAAATCCCAGACCATTCTTACTGGTCTGGGATAATTATTAAGACTTTTTAGGAACCCCCTAATTGGGTTCGAATCCCATTGGGGTCATAACCCTCAGTTTGCCATCATACTGACTATAAGAAATTTACGAAGAGCTTCCGTCCAAGTTTATAGAAAATGGTAAAACATTTGGTAACACAAAACCCCTACCACATTTCTGCGATTGGGGGATATTTGCGAGTCAGTGCCAGACCCTGAATGTCTGAATTAATAATATATTCAATTTTCATTTTTAGGTCTGAAATAATAGGTTGCCTTCAAGTTCATATGCATCGGTTGTGGACAATTCATGTGTAAATCATACCATTGATTATGGTCATTCCTCAATTTCAGAAAATCATCCAGAATGTTTTCTTGAAATTCTTTCTTATCTTGCTGACAGCCTGGTATTACATAAATGAACTCCAAATGATTGACATGGAAATCTGCCACTAAATAAGGGTATTGATCAGAAGGTCGCTTTCTGAAAAACATGTTCATAAATGGACGTGGCTCTGGTTCATTATATATAGTTTGCTTTACAATTGGCAATTGTGTTATGTTATTCTCTCCATTTACCCAACTGATGGTTTTCTTAAAGAAGGGCAACTGGTCGTCTGACAACATGCCAATGACGTACTTAACCAAAGCGCGATAAACGTTATGATAATTTATATACCCACCATCGACAATGTATTTTACATAGTTTTCCGAAGATACTATTTTCAATTTCTTTTCGTCCAATATACTAAAACTAATTTGGTTCGTTTCTTCGTCAACGCCAAGTCTGAATGCCTCAGTTTTTGTCGTGTAATATGGATGCCCCTCAAACTTTGCAGCGAGGGATCTATATACAGAAACATACTTCAAGAATTCTTGTTCTATACCTGCGCCAAAATGCGCATTACAATTATCGCATTCGTCATTAGTTATAAAATTGATGTTTCCCAGACTATTTGAGATTGTGTGAGACACATTTTTGAAGGTTGTACCAGGCATCTTTCCACCACAATATCGACAGACGCGTAATCCTCTTTCATTAGGACCAAAACGAGTGCGATATTTGTATGATAAAGCATATGGTTGATATATGTGGAACAACTTTTCGTTGTTACGCAAAAAGTCTTCGTATTGTTGTTTCGCAGGCAAACCTCCCTCACGTTCCTTCATCTCAAACAAAAACTTTTTCTTCTCAAACATATTAAGTGAATCATTAAACGATACACCGAGATATTTCCCTTCCTCTATTTTAGATATAAAGGAGATTATTTCGTTTAGCTTGGGAATATGAAGAGCCCACTTCTTCATAAAAGGCAGAACATTCTCCTTCCATTGTGGAATGACAGGCAGAGCGTATGTAGAATCAGGCAGATGTTCGTCATTACCGACAAACAATTTCAATGCTCTAATAAGTTTTATGTCCGATAATTGAGAAACGTTAAGAGTTAACGATTCTAATGCAATCTCAACATTCTCCGTTTCGTCACTCGTAAAAAAATGAACAACATAAACCATAATTGCATTTTACTGTTCAGCTACCATCAACATTCCTGTTTCCTCCTCCATTGGCTCATAGGGCTTTGGCACAGAGTGGTCTTGAAGATATATATGGTTCAACGTAAAGGCGATAGAATCTAATGTTTGCTCACGTTGAGACGGTTTCAGTTCGCACTCCCAAACGGTGATACAATGCCAGCCCATAGCCGCCAGTTGCTTCTGTTCTTCTTTATCTCGCTCCTTGTTTCTGCGAATCTTTGCCACCCAGAAATCATGGTTTGTAGTAGGTATCTTGCAGCAAGCAGAACTCCCCAAAGGAAGGGGGCAAATTGTTCCTCCCCCTTCCATCTGACATCTTCCATCTGACGTCTGTGGCAAAGCCACATTGTGTCCATGCCAGAAGCAGCCATTCACGAAGATACATGTACGGTACTTGCGTAGCACCAAATCTGGATGCCCAGGCAAAAGTTTGTGATTAAGCCGATAACGGAAGCCTCTATTTACGACTGTTTCCATTTTGGAAATAGTCGATTCTCTTTCCAATTCTCCCGTTTCATATTTCTTCTTCAGATGCTTGCTGATATCAGGCACCCCGACATCAAACAACTGCGCCATAGCCTTCTGTGTAGCCCAGATGGTTTCGTCTTTGATAACCACCTGCACCTTGCCTTCCTCTTCTGGCAATTGGTACAAAATAAATTGTATTTCGTTATTCATATTTCTATAACGTATTTCTTTCGCTTTATTATCTCATCAGCCATCATACGTCTTCCATCAGCCTTCTATATTATAGTATGGAAAACTTGGAACCAATGGTCGCTGTTCGCGAAGCGAGGTAAGGCAAATGTTACTTTGTTCAAATCATTTTTATTCAGGATCGACCTCCTCACTAAGTGTAGTGGAAAGCACTTCTCCTTCAAGTTTTATTGGTTCTGTTTGTTCAATATCTCGCTTTGATTTGTCAATCATACGAAGAAAAGAATTATTGCTTCTTGAGAATATTTTATTGATCTCTTCGTTTGAAAAACCGACAAAGTTCAACAAACAGCAGAGTAAGAGTTTCCTCAATTTGTGATTCAAATTGTAGAGTTGGAGACCATCTACAACGTGTCCTTTCTTCCCAGGAGGCAGAAGATGTGAGAAATAGTGACGAGAATCACGAATACAATCAATATCTTCATCCGACAATTCCAGAATTGAAATATCAGAAAACTCATCCCTCAACTTGTTGAGAATTTCCCTTATTCCAGGTCCATCCTTCTTATATCTGCAATAATAACCCTCAACAGCCTGAGCAACAATTAAGAAATCATTGCTGCAGAATGATCCACGATGGCCGACACTATCTATTAGATGGGCTCGTATTGGAAAAGAGTTCTTCTCTTCATACCATTTCCGAATAATTGTAGGGAATGAGTCCTTTATAGTCTCATACACGAACAAGTATTCCCAGAATCTCTCTGGTGAGCCAGAACCGTTTTCTTTTTTATCAAAGATTTCTATTGTCCAATTCTTAGTAGAATCTTTTTTATCCTTGTCAATAAGTTGGAAACGGCTATATTGTACAGGGGTCAGTGTCGCAAAAGAGAGAAACTGTTCGAAAGCAAATACTTTACGTTTTGCATCTTGCATGGAAACAGGTCTCGTAAAAGCGAAATTGAGTGTACTGAGCTGTTCCACCTCAACTCTCATTCCTGTTTTCGAATGCGTGAACTGTACTTCTCCTTGAAGTTCCAAGTTACATCCTTCTTCTATATGAACAGAAACATGATGCGCATTGTTTAAATCTGCTGACCACCTAAATAACTTTTCATTACCATCAAAATGAAGACAATTTGGATTAAACCAATATGGCAACTCGTCAATATAGACTTTAACGTCATAATTCCCTGGCTCATCTAACGACCTTATGTGTTTTCCAACAGCGACAACTTGAGCCGTATATTTAGCCGTAGAGAATGGGCAACTCGTATTAAATGTCATTGCCTCGTGACTGTTGAAAATGCTAATCTTCTTTGATTCGGAAGAAATACCCCAAATGACATCATGTTGTACAACTTCATCCCCAATAAAATGGTCCATAGGAGATTCTGACCCAAATGCTCCTATTGTTTCAAGCGCTATACGGTCTCGTTCAATAATTAGAGTCCCAGAAATCCGGCTCCCTTCATCACCAGGCAACCACCATAGTCCTTTATAGCTTCTAGAATCTTCCATATTGGTTTTCATATATACAATCTGTTAATTGTTCATTTGCAACATTCTCATAACAATAATCGATAATTAAGTCTCTTCATCGAAGAAATCTTCTAATGGGCGTATTCTAGCACGATAAGTATTGATTTTATTCTTCAAATTTGGTGTCTTGGGGAAACTGATTTCTCGTGTGTTGTCAAAATGAAATACAGCATAATATGGAGAATGTTCTGGATGAAAGCCAAAACCTTCCAATGTCTCTTTTGACCATATTTTGAAAGTACCTTTCGATTTCAATCTGAATAAGTGGCAATCCTCACCATTTGTATGGAGTAGAACATATTGCATCCGTTCAAAACCATATGTGACAAGGACGGAACCTTTTGAATCTCCTATTCTTACATAACAAATACCCGTTTCAAGCATCTTGGTTTTCAATTCAGGACGAGCATGATTTACAAGCACCATCACTTGTTCAGGGTCTTCTTCCATTCTTTGTTTCATCTCAAGGAAATGAGACTCTTCTTTTATATATTCCCTTCTTTTAATACTCAAATCCAGAAAATCTTTACTTTCGTCTATCCCTACAAAGCTCCTGCCTAATAGGTTTGCGGCAATTCCCGTCGTTGAGCTGCCAGCAAATGGGTCAAGTATTATATCTCCCTTGTTAGTAGATGCTAAAATTGCTCGATAAAGCAATCGTAATGGCTTTTGAGTAGGATGCTTCCCATGGAGTTTCTCCCACCCACTTGCGGCAGATAGTTTCCAGACATCTTGCATGTATACGCCACCATTTACCGCTTTCAGGGCATCTTGGTTGAAGATATAATCTTTGCTGCTCCGCCGTGCTGCCCAGATAAGATATTCAGCACAAAAATTGAATCGTTTATCTGATAAAGTTACTGGAGGATCTGGCTTCTGCCAAACAACCATGTTGATAATCTTAAATCCTAATTCATCCAGACACTTCTCAACAGAAAAGATATTGTGATACGTTCCACAAATCCAAATGGTTCCATTCTGCTTGAGCAATTTAGTACATGGTTCAAGCCAATTTCTATTAAAGGCGTCCTTCTCGTCTCTTGAACGAACACGATCCCATTGGCCTTTATCAAACTTAATATATTGCCCATTCACATTTACCTTGCCGTTACCAGTTGAGAGGAAATAGGGAGGGTCGGCAAATATCATATCGAAAGAGCCTTTGATATTGTGTATGACCTCAAAAGAATCACCCTGATAAAGAGTGAAATCGCAGTTCTGTGTAGAATAATATGGCTCTATCATCATTATACTGCCAATTTATGAGAATGTATCAAATCAACGGTCTCATTTCTCCTTGCCAAATACTCTCTGAACTCGTCACTCATAACACGAACATCTAGCGAGGGCTTGAACGTTGTGTTTCTGATAAATGCAACATCGTCCGTTACCAAACTATCCTTGATTCTCACATAGCCATCGTTGTCTATTAGTATGATATTTGAGTCAAACAATTTGTGATGGTTTTGGCATAGCCATAAGCCATTATGCCCATTGATGGCATGGTTAAATTTTGTGTCATCATCGAGACCAGATGTTCTTGCAATTTGAGAAACGCCCCAAATGTGAGCACCTTGTATGATTTCTGGGATTTCACATCCACACAAGGCGCATCGTTTTGCACCAAGTCTGCTGAAGAGGTTGTATAGGTAGGAAGCAGAGCGTAATACTGTTTTATCAGAATCCAAATAAGCTCGTTTGTCTAAGAAGAGTGATGTGTCATGAATCGTGATATTTCCCAAAGAAGAAATTGTGCTTATCGAGGATTGAGGTAAGCTTTTTAAATCTTGTTCGCAGATATTAAATAAATCTATAGGTTTGTCTGCAATGTGAGATACTGCCACGGCAAGTAATGTGGATTCATACTTGCTTGCTCCAAATGTTTTGGCATAAATCTGAATCTTTTCACTTGTTTTCGACACGTAAGAAGAGTTGTTGGACGAATTAGAAGTCTGATTCTCTCTTCGGTCAATAATCAAGTCATCAACATTTCTATATGGCAATATTAAAGTGTGATAATAATTGCTGATGTTGAGGAATTTAACTCCAGCAGTCATCAAAAGGCGATATACAAACAAATAATAGTTCGTGAATGCATTTCCATTATGGGGTATAAAATAATAACAAAGTCGCTTGTTAGGGTTACTGTCAGAATAATATAGGTTTATTGCCGTAGGAACACTTTGAACGCCAGAATTACGTCCACCAATATTTTCTTCTGATAACGACACATAGTACGTTGTCCCTTCATACTCGACAAGGACAAGCCGTCCTTTGTTATATGTAGAACGGTCTTTTACTACACGAAAAGAACTTTGGCCCGTTACGAGTTGGCAGATGTCTGTCAGTACATCCAAAGTAAGGATCCTGTCAAAGTGACCTGGCGTTTTCTGCGCATCCGGCCTATAAGTAATAATTGCTTCCATAATCAATAATTTGTTATTAACACCTCACGACGATTGTTATATCTACCTTGGGGTATTTCAATGTCAATTATATGATAATTATTTCTCTTTGCCCAATTAGCAACTTCTTCATTATAAAAACCTTCAACCTGCAAAACATATGACAGCATGAATTGTGCACCACGCTGATGGATTAAGTCCAAGAAGGTACATAGTCGTTGTTCATGTTCTATTGTCCAGCCTTCAAACCCTCTTTTCCCATCGTTATATACTCCCAATGTAGAACGATATGGAGGGTCTGCATAGACAAATGTATCTGGCGTTATCTGGTCTTCCAACCTGTCGAAACTTACATTAAGATAATCCACCCTTTTTGCCTTAGAACACCTTGCAAAAGTAATGAACTTTGAAAGAAGGCATTCATTAAACCAACGCGAACCTATTGGGTTGTTAAAACCATGGTCAGTATTGAAGCGTATTTGCTGCTGGAAACCATATAGAATAAGAGTATACAGCATACGAGGGTCTCGCTTAGGGATTGGAGTGCTATTGTATTTATCTCTCAATGCTACATATCCCTCCCTGCTATTTGGTGCTAATTCGTATTTCTGAATTAACTTGGAAACATAAAGCAAATACTCGTACGTGTCAGTACTGAATGACTTTATGAGTCCCTCAACAAAAGGATTAATATCGTTGTAGACAATACGCTCCGCATCAATATTTATTCCCACATTGAAACCACCACCAAAAGCATCAATAAAAGTGTGTAATGGATGATGAGGCAGATACTGCTTAATGATGGGAACCATTTTTGTCTTGCTCCCAGTGTAATTAAGAGGAGATTGAACTATTACCTCTTCTGCTGGCTTTTTCTGTATATAAAACAGATATTCTTGATGCCCAGCAGCGCCTTGACACTTCGTGTTGTTGTATTTCTTATAATCTATTGTTTTACAATCATATGTTTCTTCTATTCCAAATCGCTTGAGTGTCTTCTCTATGTATTCCTTCGACATAAATCCATCATTATTATAGCTTAGGACAATATGAGAAGCTTTTGTCTCTGCTACAACTTTCTCAAACAGAATGTGAGCATGATACATCTTTGACCAGTTAGAACGCATTGGAGTAGTTGGACGTGAACCAGTTACTCTACTAATTGGAGGATTATCATTTAATATCAATGTTTCCAACAAATGGTATTGTGTGCCATATTGATTCTGGGTGTATGGTGGGTCAAGATACAAAATGTCACAATCTATATCTGAAATGATCTGCTCGATTTTGTCATTCTGGCTTTCTACAATCTCGCAAACGCCCTCATTCGAATCTATTTTGCTGAAGATAATGGGCTTTAGTGCTCGCTTATCCCAATGTTTAAGATATGCTCCATATACTCCAGCTGTATTAGACACATCAGATACGGATTCTAAAAGACAAGCCAAAAGATACACATACTCCTCTTCTGTAATTTGACCTAGTTCTTTCCATTCTTCAATTTGTCTGCGGAAATAATCTATACGACCAGCATTTTCTTCAGAAAAATACATTCGTTCTGAACCACCAGGAGAATAATTCTGATATATGAATCCATGGAGCGTATTATTCCCATTATTGAGGAACTCAAAAGGGTCAAAACCAAGTCCGTCAAATGTACATCTATTTGCATATAATTTCCCTCTTGTAAAATACGTTGAGCATTTTAAAGAGTCATTAATGATAATATGGTCATAGATAGACTTCATACTATCAGCTACAGAACCCATACCGCAAAACGCATCAAAGAAAACATAATTTCTCTGAAGTAGGTTATGCTCTTGCAGGAGTTCCTTTATGGAATCCGTCAAACTATCTTTGCTTCCTAAATATCTCATAAAAATGCAGTCAAATTTATTTATTACCTATATAGCGACGATTGTTTATGGCTGTTGATTTTAATTCCATTCTATCTCATTTTTACAATTCCCATCGCATCATTAGCAATGTCTTTTTCTGGTTCAGTTATTTCTTTTGTTTGGTCAGCAAGCCAAAGCGTCAATAATTCTTGCTCGTCAATATTCAAAATGCTGGCGAGTTCAATTACTTGCTCACGTTTGGGTGAATAGTTGCCGTTCTCTATTTTGCAATAGGTAGCAGTGTCAATGTCAAGAGCTGCTGCAACTTTGCGTTGTGGTAGGTTGCATTGCTTTCGTTGCTCCTTTAGTTTCTTTGACAACATCATTGCTCATAGCTGTCTTGATAAATTTAATCTTGAAAAATTTAAGCAAAAATACAAATTTTTCACAACATGGCGTGTGTTTTTAATGCTGAGTTTTCAACTTTATTAGAGGATAAAAGCAAAGCCTCATATTCAGTGGTTTTCGAAAAGGTTTTCACTGGCTTTACATGGGAAGACCATTCCGTCTATATCTCCTTAACGCTTTCGACAAATCTCTCCCACTCCCGCCACCGCCCCGTATTTCCCCGCAATGTAGTTCTTCGCGTAGTTGGCATCGTTGCGGAGTATCTTGGTGGACAACCCATTAATGTATGCTATAAATCTATGTAACATAATTATTTATGTCAAAATGAGGTATATATATTCCATAAGCAAAAATACAAAAAAAGTCAATCCGCTGACGATTTTTACGTAAATTCAGTCAACGCACTGACGAATTTTATATACAACACCATACTGCCACCACGAAAATATCCTTGGGGAAAATGCTTGTTGCCAAGGCATCGAATATGCCTTGGCAACAAGATTCTGTTCCATCTGTCCGGCTTCCTTTACGGATCTTGGTAGTTCGGAGCCGTTCCTCCTTTACGCCCTATTGAACTTCTCCTTCCCCTGCCTGCATCGCGGGCACTTCCAATCGTCGGGCAGGTCCTCGAAGGCCACGCCGTCGTGCTCGGCGGGGTCATACACGTAACCGCAGATGGAGCAGACGTACTTGCCGGAGGCCTCCTGTTTGGAGAAATCCACTTCGGCCAGGACGGTCGGCACGGGGTGGTTGAGGTCCATCACGCGCTTGGTCTCCAAGTTCTCGTAGCCCTGCGGGGTGTGGGTGCCGCAATAGACGGTGGGATGATTGCGCACGAACTCGCGGATGCGGTCCTGCGTCTCGCGGGCGGCGGGCAGGTCGTCATACACCACCGAGAGTTTGTCCTCGTAGAGGGCTTCGTCCACATAGGTGATGTCGCCGTGAATCATATAGAAGAGGCTGTCCATCTCCACCACGACGATGCTGTTGCCCTTGGTGTGACCCTTGGCCTTGATGAGGTAGATGCCGTCTTGGATTTTCTGACTGTCGGGGAAATTGTAGTAAGGACCGTCAGTGAAGCTGACGGGAACGAGATTCCCAAGTCCCTGGAGCTCGGCGGCGTCCATCTCGTCGGCATTGACATAGACCTTGGCGTTGGGGAAACTTTTCAGCTCGCCGCTGTGGTCGGCGTGCTTGTGGGTGAGCAGGATCTTGGTCACCTGCTCGGGCTTGTAGCCGAGGGCCGCGAAGGCCTCCATATAGCTGCAGATGTCCTTGCCGGTGTAGAGCATCGAATTTTCGTCGGGCACCTCTTCGGGTGTGCCGGCGGGGATGCCGGTATCAACGAGAATCACCTCGCTGCCGGTGTCGATGAGGTAGTTTTGCAAGCTGCCGCGATAGCGGATGTTGCGGTCGAATTTGTCAGGGCCTTCTTCGCCGCCCATAACGAAAGGTTGGGTATAGAACCCGTCTTTGCGGAATTTGACTGCTTTGATTTCCATTTACTTATATTTTTTGATTAATTACCGTTTTTGTTATTCCGCCAACAATTCCCCCTCCGCCACCACTGCCGCGGTGCCGCCGACATAGATTGTGCCGTCGGGGGTGACGCGCGTGGCGACCACTGAAGGCCGCCCCATCGCCTCGCCTTGCAGGAAGGAGAAGTCGCCCGTCGGGGAGATGCACCCATTCTTCTGGAGATAATGGGTCAACGAAGCGTTGGCGGTGCCGGTGGCCGACTCCTCGGGAACGCCATACAGCGGTCCGAAATCGCGCACGTGGGCGGTGTGGCCGTCGTTGCCGAAAGCGAAGACGTGGAAGCTGACGGCGTTGTGTTTTTCCGTCACCGCGCTGATGGCGTTCATGTCAAGGGGTAGACGGTTGAGCGTTTCAACATCCTCAACCTGAATCATGAAGTCGGGCAAGCCGGTTGAGACAATCATCACCGGTAATGCCGGCGTATAGTCGCAAACACCAAGCGCACGATAAACCTCCTCTGTGTCCTCAATGGTTTTCAGGACTTCAGACGGGGTCATCTGCATCAACACCCGTGGTCCCGCCTCAACATAGATGTCGCCGGCTTTTGCGTGACAGAGGCACCGGCCCGTGATGCCGAGCACCCGATGCAGCAGGGCAAACGAGGCGATAGTGGCGTGTCCGCACAGCTCCACCTCGGCCATCGGGGTGAAGTAGCGGATGGTGAACTCCTGCTCGGAATCCCGCCTCACGAAGGCGGTCTCCGAATAGCGCAGCTCGGCGGCGATTTGCAGCATCAGCGTCTCGCTCGGGAAGCTGTTCCCGTCGAGGAGCACCACCCCGGCAGGGTTCCCACCGAAGGGCTGGTCGGTGAAAGCGTCAACGATGTAGTATCTCATATCTTGAACTTGTTTTATTGTCGTTTTGTTCGTTTGCGTAATTGAAAATCAGTAGTCCAACAACCGGCCGTAATCGTTCCAATCGCCGAACATCTTTCCCTTTTTCGTCTCTTCGACGAGGTGGGCGAGTGCTTGTTGGTACATCAGAGGATTCCGTTTCTTATAGAAGGCCACGTTGTAGGCGCGGATGCGCTGGTACAGGGGCGGGAAGGACTTGAACTTCGTCCACGCCCGCGCGGCCTTCAGCGCCGCTTCCACGTCCTTGTCGATGCGGAAGCTGCGCGCGCCCATCGGGGGCAACACCCGCCGTCCGGCATCGGTCATCCGTCCCTGCTTCTCCAAGCGCCGCGCCCGTTCCTTGTTCAGCTCCGACCAGGGACTGTTGCGCTTTCGTGGCGTGAAGCACTGCATCAGCACCCCGTCGATGGGCTTCTGGCGGCTGTCGATCCAACCGAAGCAGAGGGCCTCCTCCACCGCGTCGAGATACCAGAATGTATCATCGTCGGTGGGGCGACCGCGCCTCACGCACACCCAGCACGCTTTTTCTGTCGTGTGGTGGGTTTCAAGCCATTGGCGAAACTCGTTGCGGGTCCGTATCTGCAGGATGTTTTGGTCTTCCATAAGTGAAGGTTGGTTACTTCGTGTTAATTATTTCATGTTAGTTACCTCGTGTTGGTTATTTCATGTTGATTATTTCATGTTGATGAGTGAATGTTAACACCTTTTTCATATCGTTTTTTTGAGTTTGCAAAAGTAATAAATATCACTCTGCAAAATACAATCTTTTTGTTCTTTACCGCCGCAGCGACTTTGCCTTTAAGGAGTTTGCGCAGCTCGAACACCAG
>JAEEGF011363844.1_pt1 | contig 17036 bp, 14 predicted proteins | sample 9134171 | NCBI WGS metagenome assembly JAEEGF01 (sample SAMN16246542, study PRJNA631951) | gut metagenome | biome: gut microbiome; feature: rumen; material: AP-attached | host: Bos | place: Iran: Karaj | collected 2018-10 | reverse complement strand
AAGGTCTCATAAATCCAACCTAAGAAACTATATATTATAAAGTAAACAAAATATCTGCATATAATCATAACAAAACCCTCCGTTAAATTAGTATAGAATATATGGCAAAAAAATAAAAGGATTAGGGCTGCGTTCATAATAATTTACGATTTTGATGATAAAATAATATTATCTATAAACATGTATTGGTTTAGGTGGTGATTATAGATGTTAGGTATTAATTCTATGGGGCAAAATCAGTTATACAACAGCCCATCTTTAGGTTTATCTAATAAAGGTCCATCCACTGCTGATTTATCTAATACAGGAGTATTAAAAACAGGCGCATCAGCAATTGAAAAAGAACTTAAAGCTGAGGGAAAAAGTACTGAATTAGCAAAAAGTTATGCTTCTGAACGGGCTGCTAAAAGAGCTGGAGTCATTGAATGCGAGACATGTGCTTCCAGAAAATATCAGGATGGCAGCGACGAGCAGGTTTCATTTAAATCAGCACAGCATATATCACCTCAGGCGGCTGCTGCAAGAGTTAGAGGACATGAGCAGGAACATGTAAGCAATGCTTATGACAAGGCTAAGGAGGCTGGCGGAAAGGTTTTAAATGCAACGGTATCTATTCACACTGCAGTGTGCCCTGAGTGTGGAAGGACATATGTTTCAGGAGGAACAACACATACTCAGATAAGATATCCAAATGAGGATAATCCTTATCAAAAGAATAGAAAAAAGGCGGATGGTGGCTTGCTTGCTGGAATGAACTTTGATGCAGGAGTTTAATCGCACCTTTTTTATACAAAAGTGAGTATAAACTCTTGAAAACAGCATATTCCTATGATATACTTCGATTGTTGCGTGAAGCGTAACACTTTCATTTTAGGAGGAAATTATGCAAGCATTAAAGTATGTTCTTATTATATTATTAATCGTCATTTGTGTGGCACTTACAGTTATCATTCTTTTCCAGGAGGGCAAGCAGAACGGACTTGGTTCATTATCAGGTCAGCAGTTCGATTCATACTGGAGCCGTAATAAGGGTCGTTCACGCGAGGGCTTATTAGTTAAGCTTACAAGCGTATGTGTTATCCTTTTCTTCGTGCTTTCTGCTGTTCTTAATATTGGTAGCTTCTAAGGATTACGATTTTTAATGCCACCCGTATGGGTGGCTTTTCGTATTTTATACAAGTTTTCTAGGAGGAATATGAAGGATTTAGATAAACAAAGACACTTTTTAATGGACGTATTTAAAAGTCCAGCTTATATACCTATGAAGAAGAAAGACCTTGAGATACTTTTAGATGTTGAAAAGGATAAAAGGGCTGAATTCGCAGCTGTTCTTCAAGATTTGGTAGATGATGGACAGGTGGAAATTACAAAGCGTGGCAAATATCAGATTCCAGAGAATAGACCAAAGTTTATTAAGACTAAGGATCATAGAACCAAAAAGCCTACAAAAGCAGAGGCGGCAGCAAAGAAACAATCGCTTAATCAGGTCGCAAAGCGAGCTAACAGACCTTCCAATGAAAATGTTGAACCTGATATTATAGGCAGATTTATTTCTCATAAGGATGGATTCGGCTTTATCGAGGTAGAAGGCCAGGAAGAGGATTATTTTGTATCAAGAGATAATACAGGGTTTGCGATGCAGGATGATACTGTTGCAGCTGTTCTTACTTTTGGTGCCCCTGGAAAACGTCAAGAGGCACGTGTTGTAAAAATAATTACACATGGATTTTCAGATGTTGTAGGTACTTATGAGGATAGTGGTACTTTTGGCTTTGTAGTTGCTGATAGCCAGAAGATGCTTAGAGATATTTTTATTCCATCAGGTAAGAGTTTGGGTGCGGTATCTGGTCACAAGGTTGTATGTCACATAGATGATTATGGTGACGATGATCACAAGCCGGAGGGACACATCACAGAGATATTAGGTCATAAAAATGATCCTGGAGTAGATATTTTATCAATTGTAAAATCCTTTGGTATCACTACAGAATTTCCTGAGAAGGTGATTAAGCAGGCATCCACTGTAGCAAAGCCAGTTTCTGAGGCTGATATGGCAGGCAGAAATGATTTGCGAGACCTTTGTGTTGTAACAATTGATGGAGAGGACACAAAGGATATAGATGATGGTGTATCTCTTGTTATGGACGGGGATAACTATATTCTTGGTGTTCATATTGCGGATGTTACAAACTATGTTCAGGAATCATCTGCTCTTGATGTTGAGGCTCTAAAGCGTGGCACATCAGTATATCTTGCAGATAGGGTTATTCCTATGCTTCCTCATACTTTATCAAATGGTATGTGCTCATTAAATGAGGGCGAGGATAGGTTAGCATTATCTTGCATTATGACTTTTGATAAAAAAGGCAATTTAATAGATCACGATATTTGTGAATCTGTTATTCATAGTAATCATCGAATGACTTATACTAGTGTATATGCCATTATGACTGGTGATGAAGAAGAAAGAGAACGATACTCGGATGTTGCTGATATGATTGACAATATGTATTCTCTTTCTAAGATTCTTCGTAACAAACGTAAGAAGAGAGGGGCAATTGATTTTGATTTCCCTGAGACACATATTCTTATAGATGAAAATGGTAAGGTTGTAGGGCTTGCTCCTTATGAGAGAAACGATGCTCATAAGCTTATCGAAGACTTTATGTTAGCTGCTAATGAAACAGTAGCTGAACATTTTAATCTTATGGAATCACCTTTTGTTTATCGTGTTCATGGAGCTCCCGATCCAGAAAAGATTCAGTCTCTTGGCAAGTTCCTGGGGGCTTGTGGTTATTCTCTTAAGGGGAATAAGGACAGTATACATCCTAAGGAAATTCAGAAGATGCTAGAATCCTTGAAGGGACATGAGGACGAGGCTGTTATTACAAAAATGACTCTTCGCAGTATGCAACAGGCTAAGTATGATACAGAATGTAAAGGACATTTTGGACTTGCAGCACAGTATTATTGTCACTTTACTTCACCTATCAGACGTTATCCGGATTTACAGATACATCGAATCATAAAGGATCATCTGCGCGGACGAATGAACGAAAGAAAATTGTCTCATTATGAATCGATTCTTCCAGAGGTTGCTATTGAAACCAGCAAATTAGAGCGAAGAGCTGAGGACTGCGAGCGTGAGGTAGACAAACTTAAGATGGTTCAGTTTATGAAGGAATATATTGGTGAACAGTTTGTAGGAAATATTTCTTCTATTACTGGATGGGGAATGTACGTCGAGCTTGAAAACACAGTAGAAGGACTTGTTCATATATCTACTCTTTATGATGATCACTATGATTTCATAGAGGATAATCTTACACTTGTAGGCGAGAGAACAGGCCGTACATTTAAGCTTGGTCAGCAGGTGAATGTCATTGTAGATTCTGTGGATGAGCAGGCTCGTACAATAGACTTTATACTAGAAGAATTTCAGAGGTTTTAGACATGAATAAAGAAGGCAGAAAACTTATTGCAAATAATAAAAAGGCCTACCATGAATATTTCATGGAGGAGGAGTACGAGGCTGGCATCGAGCTTCATGGTACTGAGGTTAAATCAATGAGACTTGGCCAGTGCTCAATAAAAGAGGCCTTTGTCAGAATTGATAATGGTGAAATGTTCATCTATCAGATGCATGTTAATCCTTATGAAAAGGGTAATATTTTTAATAGAGATCCACTTCGTCCTAGAAAGCTACTTTTACATAAATCAGAAATCAATAGACTTCTTAGTAAAATTAAAGAGAGTGGATATACAATCGTTCCCCTTGAGGTTTATTTGAATAATGGTCTTGTAAAGGTAAAGATAGCTTTGGCTAAAGGTAAAAAGCTTTATGATAAGAGAGCAGATATCCAAAAGAAGGATATGAAGCGTGAAGCAGAGAGAGACTTTAAGATAAGGAATTTAGGATAATGAAAATAGTACTTGCATCAGGATCACCACGTAGAAAAGAATTGTTATCTCAGGCTGGAATTGATTTTATAGTAGACCCAGCGGATATTGAGGAGAATACAAAAGAGATTCTTCCAAACAAGGTTGTGGAAGATCTTAGCAGACAAAAGGCCTTGGCAGTTTACAAAAAGCATGCAGGTGAAATAGTACTTGCTGCTGATACTGTAGTAGCTTTTGATGATAAAATCCTTGGAAAACCAAAGGATGAAGATGATGCCCTTAAGATGCTTTTAGAGCTTTCAGGGAGAGAACATCAGGTTTATACAGGAGTTACTATTGTTAGAGAAGATGGCAGTATTACAACTTTTTCTGAATGTACCACTGTTTTAATGTATGAAAATACAGAGGCTGCCATTAGAGATTATATTGCATCAAAAGAGCCTATGGATAAGGCGGGTGCATATGGGATACAGGGCCTTGGAGCTGTGCTTGTAAAGGGTATCAAAGGAGATTACAACAATGTTGTAGGATTGCCTCTTGCGAAAGTATATCGTGTACTATATAATTTGTAGTGCACGTAAAAATATGGGCTAGTAATGGTTTCGACAGGGGTCATGCAGCGGAAGAAGCGAGTCCCACGGCGATGGGTTAAATGGCCAAACTTAAAATTAAACGCTAACGATAATTTAGCATACGCTGCCTAGTTGCGGCAGTCTGACCTAGAGCACCTACACTTTAGGATCCAGACTTCGACTCTGTAGGAAACGACGTTATCAAAGCTTTGCGATGACGGGCGTATTATGAAGCTACTAAAGCATAAAACCTGTTTGTGGGTGTTATGTGGAGGGAATGTAAAAATACAAACTACACTCGTAGAAGGGCCGGGAATTGGCTTTTGGACACGGGTTCGACTCCCGTCTAGTCCACTAATTTGATCCAATTGGAGCGAAAAGCTTCAGTTGGATTTTTTATTTGGACAATAGTTACGAAATGTTTGTTCTGAATTGTTTATGACTGATATGAATGATAAACTTTTTGTATCGGTATTGGGGAGATGGAGTATATTGTTATGAGTAGTAATTATCGTAATAGAAATATGTCTATGGAGGAGCGCAAGGCTTATCGTAGACGCAAAAAATTAATTCGTAGAATTCAGGTATATTCTGAAATGGCCTTAATAGTTATCGTGATTATACTTACGGCCACTCTTATTGTTTCCCATATAAAAGGTAAAGATGATACGATGAAGGTTGCTGCAGAGGAAAAGGTAGCTACCAAAGAAAAAAATATAGAAAAGAAATCAAATGGACTGAAGGTTTCAGCAAAGGCAGCTGAAGAAGAACCTGTAGAAGAGGAAATAAAAGGGGAGGAAACTCCTAAAGGTGCCATTTATTCTGCTAAGGAAACTGCTGATACTGTATCAATTGGCGGAGATGTTGTTAGCGAATACGGTATTCTTATAAATAACAAAACAAAAGATATTATCGCTTCAAGAAATGCTACTGAGCGAATAGTTCCAGCTTCTATGACCAAGGTACTTACTGTACTTACAGCTGCAAATCATATTACACCTGAACAGCTTGATGAGAAGGTGGTAATGAGTCACGAGGCGGTAGATTATTCTTATGCTGGAGGAGGCTCTACATCTGGATTTGTTGAGGAAGAAGAGGTAACTGTAAAGGATTTGTTTTACGGAACAATTCTTCCTTCTGGCGGCGATGCTGCAGCACAGCTTGCAATTTACGTGGCAGGAGATATTGATAGCTTTGTAAAAATGATGAATGAAGAGGCTGCTGATCTTGGGATTAGCAAAACATCGCATTTTACAAATCCTGTAGGATTTCACAGCAAAGAACATTACAGTACTCCTTATGATATAGCAATTATTATGATGGCTGCACTTGATAATGATATTTGTAAAGAAGTCATTTCTACAAAAGTATATAATTCTACAGCTACTAATGTAAATCCAGAAGGAATTACCATTTCAAATTGGTTCCTTAGAAGAATAGAGGACAAGGATTTTGGTGGTGAAATTGAAGGGGCGAAGACTGGATATGTAGATGAATCCGGAAGCTGCGCAGTTAGTGCTATGATTTCCAATTCTGGCACAGAGTACATCTGCTGCACAGCTAAATCCTCATCATCCTGGAGATGCATTTATGATCATGTAGACATATACAAAACCTATGCTAAATAATATCAAGGATTTTGCTAAATGAATCTACATATGCTACGGGATTAAAATGTTTCAAAACATCCATATCCCTGAAACCGTAGGTGCAAAGCACATAATCTAATCCAGCATTTTCAGCTGTGGTAGCATCTACTTCCGAATCGCCTATATAGAGAACTTTAGATTTGTCTGTGATACCAAGGCGGGTAAGTGCCATTTCGATTGGTTCTGGGTCAGGCTTTCTCTTGTGGATGCCATCATCACCGATAACTACTGTAATATGTGGGGCAAAGAAATCCTCCATAAGTGAATCACTGGCTGTTTGACCTTTGTTTGTTACAATGGCCATTTTCACATCCATTTCGGCAAGCTTTTCTGTGGTTTCTATAACACCGTCATAAGGTTTTGTTTTTATAAGATTATGACAGTTGTAATATGCTATAAACTCTGCAAGAAATTCCTCGAAATGCTCATAATTAGCACCATCTGGAAGGGCACGCTCTACAAGCTTTCTGAGGCCATTTCCTACAAAACGGCGAACATCATTAATAGAGTGAGTATTGAATCCGTATTTTGCAAGCATATAGTTTATGGAATCAGTCAAATCTTCAAGGGTATATAAAAGTGTTCCATCTAAATCAAATAATATTGCTTCATATTTCATATATAAATTACTCCTAATAATCATTTATTCAACTTAATGTTATAGGTTAAAAAGAGATTTTTGTAAAGTGTATATTAAAGGTACAAAAGTATATTATTCGTTGAATTATGATTACTCCTTTGATATTATTTATAAGTATATTAGTTTTCAGGAGAATTGCTATGAATATAAGTATTCGAGATGCTCAGATTAGCGATGCTGCAGCGATTTGTGAGATTTATGGTTATTATGCAGCTAATACTTTTGTTACCTTTACAGAGGTTAATCCTTCTGTGGAGGAATATGAAAAGAGTATTCTTGAAACTAAGAAGGCTTATCCATATATTGTGGCCTGCGATGAGACTGGAAAGGTCGTAGGAATGGCTTACGGTGGCAGAGTCAGACATCACGATGCATATAGATATTCGGTAGAATCAACTATTTATATATCCAATGACGCCCCAAAGCATAGTGGCATTGGTACTATTTTATATCAGGAATTAGAGCGTAGACTTTCTGATATGGGATATAAATTTATGTATGGTGTTATTACAGATGATAACGAGCCTAGTATTCAGTTCCACAAGGCCAGAGGCTTTGAGGAAGTAGGGCATTTCGAGAATATAGGATACAAATTTGGAAAATGGAAAGGAATAGTGTGGTATCGCAAACAAATCGGTTCTTTAGATGATATGACACTTAAGATATAAAATGAAAAAAGCGTTTAGATATTTCTTTATTTCTATAATATCAATTATAGTTACCCTTCTTGTAGTTGGGATTATCTATATAGTTATTGATACTAAAAATCGTGTAAGTATAGAGGATGGCCAGACCTATTCTTCTGAAGAGGTAGAGGCACTTGTAGATGAAGCGAAGGAGGAAGGTCGTATTTCGGTTTTGGATTCTATAAAAGAATCCTTAGAGAACGGCAGCACTATCATTTCTGTGCTAAAGTCCTTCTATCCAGAATATATTGTTGTAGCAGCTAATCAGAAATATAATTTCGTCCCAATCAATGAGGATCTAGCAAAGAATCAATTTAATATTGATAATCTTGTTGAGGATGAAAAAACAGGCAGATTTAGCTATGTAAAAGATGGAAATGTTACATCTAAATTTGGTATAGATGTTTCTTCGCATCAAGGGGATATCGATTGGCAGGCCGTTGCAGATGATGGTGTTCAGTTTGCCTTTATTCGTGCTGTATATAGAGGCTATGGCACAGGAAAGCTTGTTGTAGATGAGAAGTGTATTCAGAACATAGAGGGCGCTCAGGCAGCTGGTATTGATGTCGGTGTATATGTTTTTTCTCAGGCTGTTTCTGAGGAAGAGGTTATGGAAGAGGCTTCTACAGTTTTTAATCTTATAGATGGCTATAAACTGCAGCTTCCTATCGTTTTTGATGTAGAGAAGGTTAGTGATAACGAGGCTCGTACAAATGCTCTTTCAGTAGAGGATAGAACAAATCTTACAATTAAATTTCTAGATGCTGTTGAGGCAGCTGGTTATGAGGGTATGATTTATCACAATACTGAGATGGGTGCCATGCTTATTGATTTGACTCAGCTTACTAAATACCCAAAGTGGTTTGCTGGTTATAACAAAGAATTCTATTGGCCATATGAATATCAGCTTTGGCAATATTCTGAAAGTGGAACTGTAAATGGAATAAAAGGAAATGTTGATTTAGACATTTGGTTACAGTAATAAAAATCCCTCTAGTGATTACTAGAGGGATTCTTTTATTTAAGTAGTAATTCTGCTAAACGAGTGTTATCTTCTGGATTCATAAAACAGAATCGAATATATTTTTCATCAAGATAAGGGAAGGTAGAACAGTCGCGTATCATAAGACCTTGCTTAATACAACGGTCAAACAGCTCCTGGCTGGTTAATTCATCATCAAGTATTTTTAAAAGCATAAAATTACCATGTGGCCAGTAAGCTTTAAAACGAGTGCTGTTAGAAAAAATATCGTATAAACGATTTCTTTCAGAAGCAATAAGCTGTCTGGTTTGCTCTATATATTCTTTATCTGAAAACATAAGCTTTCCAGCAACAACGGCAATAGAATTTATAGTCCAAGGGTCCTTACGCTGATTGATTGTCTGCATTAAATCTGTATTTGAACAGATTGCGTATCCAAGTCTAAGACCTGGAGCAGCAAAAAACTTTGAGGTTCCTCGCAGTATTGCTATATTTGTATATGTGCGGGTAAGGATAACTGAAGAAATCTCATTGATATTTTCTGCGAATTCAACATATGTTTCATCCACCATTACAAAAATATCACATTCCTTGCAGGCATCAAGAATCTTTCTCATGTCGTGATTATTGATGGCTGTACCTGTAGGATTGTTAGGATTGCAAATCACAAGCATATCAATATCTTCTGAAAGTTTACTGATAAAGTGATCTACATCCAGGACGAAATCATTTTCTTCTCGGAGAGGATAGTATATACTTTTTCCTCCCTGTAAAGCAATTTCTCTTTCATATTCTGAATATGTAGGGCCTAGAATTAAGGCCTTGGATGGTTTCTCAATCTGAATAAAAAGAGAAATGAGCTCTGTAGAACCGTTGCCAACAATTATATTTTCAGTCTCTGTATTACAGTAGCTGGCAATACATTTTCTAAGCTCTACATAATCTCTATCAGGATAAGTGGTGATGCAGTCAATGTTTTCTGCAATTCCGTTTTTTAATTTTGGAGAAATACCAAGAGGATTAACATTGGCAGAAAAACTTATAATGTCTTCCTTTTTTATTCCATATATCTGTTCTATTTTTTCTAAATCACTTCCATGAAAATGATCTTTATGTTTAATCATTGTAAGCCTCCTTAAAGCCCATAATTATCTTGCTTTATATAATAACATTCGTATTTGGTTTTAGCTATATATTTGGTAACTATTTTTGTTGCTGTATAAGTTTGAAAACACTATATGTTGTGCTATACTAATAAATAATATGCTTAGGTTAGTATTGTGTGGCCTAAGGTTTAGAGGAGAATGTTTTGAGAAAAAGAATCTATCGAATCTCGGAAGATAAATTCGACGACTTAAAACCGGATATAGAATTTGATTATGAGCAGATTGAAGAGACCTGCTTTGTTAATGATGCTTTTTCTGGCAGTATATATTTTAGAAGCACTAATGAAATCAAGGTAAGAGGTGTTGTCTATTGCGACAATCCTTATGTAAAAATTTCTAATCCATTATTCGATGGTGTTAACAATCGAATTGATTATCTGGTTGATGATTATAATTTCAAGGTTTCAGAGACCCTTACAGGTAATTTTATATTCGTTGCAGTTGGGATAGAAAAGTATATTCCATTTACCATTACTTATGTTGCTCGTCCGCTGATTTCTTCTATAGGCGAAATTCATTCTCTTCAGGAATATACTGAGTTTGCACAGTCTCATTTTGCAGAAGCGGTTTCTCTATTCTATTCTGATAGATTTGCGGAATTCATTTCATATCAGGATAAGCGTACTCGTCTTTTATATAGAGGCTTTAAGGCTGCGCCTATTGCCGCTGTTAATGTAGACGAATTCTTGGTGGCCTGCGGTCTAAAAGCCAAGATGACATTCGACTTAAATGAGAGACAGGATTCTTATTATGAAGTAAATGAGAATATAAAGGGCGAAATAGAAATTAGTCGTTCTACTTGGGGATATATCGATATCGAAGTTACCTGTGATGCTGATTTTGTCTCTGTAGAAAAGGATCATATTACCGGTGATTTTTTCCTTGGCTCTATTTTTAATATGAGCTACTACATTCACAAAGATAAAATGCATGCAGGCATTAACTATGCAAAGATTTCTTTTGATTACAGGAATTTACATAAAGAAATCACTATTCTTGCTACAGCAGACAAAGAGGGGATAACCTTAGAATCTGATGAGTACATGCAAAACAGAAAATTCCTTAAGGCATTTCGTCTTTACGAAGATTTTAGATTGCGCAGAGTAACTACCAGTCAGTGGTGTAACGATACTCTTGATATTATTAATAGTCTGTCAGAAGAGACTATAAATGAGAATTTCATCCAGCTTGTAAAGGCTTTCCTTTATGTTACTAATAATCAAAAACAGGAAGCCTTATGGATTATTCAGGATTTGAAACGCAGCATAGAAGATAAGGGAAGTTCACAGTGGGCGTTCCTTCTTTATGTATGCACACTTATAGAAAGAGAAGAGGATTATGTAGATCGTCTTACAGAAAATATTGAAGCCATTTTCAGAGAGCATCGCGATGATGTTCATATTTTCTGGTTTCTTCTTTTCCTTCGCAAAGAATATATAAAGAATCCTACAGCGAAGCTTAGAGATATTTCTAAGTGGGTTGATAATGGCTGGGATACACCTCTTTTATACATAGAGGCTTATTATATTTTCCTTCAGGATCCATATCTTATTTCTACATTTGATGAACTTACAATCAAGGTACTGAATTGGGCTAAAAAGAAAAAGGCCATTACAAAAGATATGGCTATACAGATGATTCATCTTTTAGAGACTGAAAGAAGTTTCAATCCTAAGGCGGTTCCTATTTTAGAAGAGTGTTACGAAGTATATCCAGATATGCAGCTTTTGCTTGCTGTTGTTACATATCTTCTTAAGGCTCCTTACATTGATGAGTCATTCCTTAAGTGGTTCAAGCTAGCAATAGAAGCAAACCTTCATGTTTCTGGTATTTTTGAGGCATATATGGAGGCATTGCCTGCTTATTCTGTAGACAAGCTTCCACCTCTTCTTACAATGTTTTTTAAATATAATAGCAATCTTTCTTACGAGAAGAAGGCATTACTTTATGCAAATATTATTCTTCATAAGGATGAGGATTATGATACCTACGAGCAATATGAAAGCATTATTGAATCCTTTGCATTAGAGCAGCTAAAGCTTGGAAGACTAGATGATAATCTTGCAGTGTGCTATCAGAGACTTATGGAACTTGGTCTTTTTGATAAAGAGGTGGCAAGACTTATTTCAGAGCTTTCTTTTAAGAAGAAGCTGGCTGTCATTAGCCCTGATATTAGAAGAGTGTTTCTTTATCAGGAGGAGTTTAAAACACCTACAATTGCAAACATTTCAGAGCACAGGGCCTATATAAATTACATTGGTAGCAAAGGTGTCATTTTATTTGAAGATAACAATGGCTATTTATTTGCTGATGATGCATATTTTACTGAAGAAATCATTAATACAGAAGGCTACACAGAAAAGCTCAAAGAACTTTCATCGTTAAATCTTTCTTATGCTTTAATGCGTATGTCATCGGAAAATTATTCAAAGGATTATTCCTCTACAGATGCTGAGGCTGCTGAATTAATATTAGAATCCAAGCAGATATCTTCGGAATACTTAGAAGGTTTATACCCTAGAATTATTGAAATCCTTAGATTTAACAATAGGGAAGCCTTGCTTGAAAAGCATTTTATGCAGGATGCAGATTTAAAGGCATTAAACGCACAGGTTATTGCTGATGTACTAGAGGTATTTATTCAGCGTAGCAAATATGAAGAAGCATATTATATGCTAAAACACACTAATGCATCTTCGCTAAAGCCTGCTGCAGCTGTTAAGTTGTGCCAGTTTATGATTAATAAGGATACAGAAAAATCCGATGATTTCTTAATTCTGTTTACTGCAAAATTGATATCGCTAGGATTCATTCATTCAGATATGATAAGATACCTGCTTAAATTCTTTGTGGGTCCTACAAAGCTTATGCTTTCAATTTATAACAGCGCTTTTGAAAAAGGTGAAGATGTTGTTGAGTTTGGGGAGAGAATTCTTACACAAGTTCTTTATAGAGATTTCTTATGTCCTGAGATAATGGATGTTTTTGATACCTATGTATCCAGAAGAAATAATAAGATGATTGTGGAGGCCTTCCTGAATTATGAGGCTCACGATTATCTTACTAATCAGGCTAAGACCCCTGAAAAGATTTTCGCATATATCTACAATAGATTTAAGAAAGGCCTCAATGTAAGTGAAAGTATGAGAATTGCTCTTCTTAAATACTTATGTACAAAAGAAGATTTGGATGAGGATGATTTTAATCTCCTTGATATTCTTCTTGCAGATGCCATTCTTAGAAATCAATATTTTGGATTTTTTGCAAAATGTGATACTCGATTAAAGATTAAATATCATTTATATGATAAATACTTTATCGAATTTAATACTGATAAGAGAAAGGCAGTTGATATTACATACTCTATTAATGGTGCAAGTGCTGTTAATGAGGATATGATAGAAATGTATGATGGTCTCTATGTTAAGCAATTCATTCTTTTCTTTGGAGATGAGTTGAGATATGAGATTTATAGGGAGGATATAAGCAGCGAGCCTCTTAAGGCAGAGACTTTTGTTCTTAGTCAGGAAATTGAGTCTAAGCGTGGAAGATATGGTCTTATGAATAAGATTGCTCGTCACACCCTATACAATGAGCCTTATGAGCTTGCAGAGGCCGTAAAGACTTATCAAGGACTAGATACAGTTACTAAAGATTTATTTTCAGTTATTTAATTTGGAGTGAGTTAGAAGATTATGGGAAGTACAGATGGTGCTTATGTAGGCATTGATATTAGTTCTAGAAATACAGTGCTGAGCATTTACAATTCAAATATGGAGGAGCCTGCTACAATAAGCACTATTCTTGGGGAGGAAAATTATTCTATTCCTACTGTGCTTGCTAAGCGCCTTGGTATGGGACAATGGTTTTTCGGGGATGATGCTCTCAGGATGAGTCGACTGAAAGAGGCTGTTCTTGTTGAGGAACTTTATAATCTTGCTCTTAGAGATGGTCAGGTCGTTATAGATGCCGAGACCTATGGGGCGAGAGATTTGTTAGTTATTTTCTTTAAGAAATTGTTTTCCATTCCTGGCCCTATGGCGGCCCTTGGGGATATAGAGAAGCTTGTGATTTGTGTAGAGCAGATTAGCTTAGAAGTTATGGAGCTTATGAATTACGTGGCTTCAAAACTTGGCATAGACCAGAATCACGTAACTCTCATTGATAGAAGCGAATGTTTTTATTATTACGCTCTTTCTCAGAAGCCTGAATTATTTTTATATAATGTGGCTTTGTTTGATTATAGTGGCAACAATATGGTTTCTTGTACCTTAAATCGAAATCAGTCCACTAGGCCACAGCTCATTACATTAAATGTAATTAATCATGGAGAAATTACTGATAACAGAGATGAAATGTTTGATGAAGTAATTACTACAGCATTTGGCAGTTCATTATTTTCATCTGTTTATTTGGTAGGAGATGGCTTTGACGGAGAATGGATGAAGGTAAGTCTTTCTCATCTCTGCAAAGGCAGAAAGGTTTTCCTAGGCAAAAATCTTTATTCTAAGGGAGCCTGCTATGGTGGCTATATAAAGGACGGAAAAAGGGATTGGCCATTTATTTATATTGGAGATAATGATTTAAAGCTTAACCTATCAATCAAAATATTAGATAATAATGTTATGAAATTCTTTACTTTAATAGACGCCGGTGAAAGTTGGTATGATGTAAAGGGAGAATGCGAGGTTATTTTAGACGGAGATCCTGAAATAGAATTTTTTATCCAGCGCCCAGAGTCGAGAGAGGCTCACTCGGAGGTTTTAGAGCTTACTGACATGCCTAAAAGAGAAAATCGTACAACTAGGCTTCGAATTGAGGCAAGACCAGTTTCTGACGTGGCAGTAGCTATCACCATTACTGATCTTGGATTTGGAGAAATATCAGCAGCCTCAGGTAAAAGCTGGGAACATACTATTACAACAAAGTAGGTATATATGAGCACATTAATTTACTGTAAAAATGCGTTATCAGCAACGCCATATTATATCGAAGAAGCTTCCTTAAACGTGTATTCATTGGAGGAGCTTAGTTATTTTATTCTTAATAATGTTTATTTGCTTTCTTCCAAATTTATGAATCCAGAGCTTTGTAATTGGATTGGCAGGGAGTTAAAACAAACTAAGCTTGCTTCTGAGCTTTTAGGCCTGGTTCAAAGCAGTGCTCCTCTACACATTTTTGTAGGACATATTCTTGGAGCAAATGGATATGCATCTAACAAAGAAATAAAGGATACACTTGCTATTATTTCTACATTTGAAAATAAGTCTGAAGCAGAACGCAAAAAAATGAGAGCAGACCGACTGATTTCAAATAACAAGCTGGTTGATGCTATTTATGAATACGAAACTCTTTTAGCTGATGACGTAGCAAAGACTATGCCAAAGATTGTTGAAGGGGATGTTTACCACAATTTAGGAGTTGCTTTTTCAAGACTGTTTTTCTTTGATGAAGCAATTAAATGTTTTGATGAAGCCTACAAACGCAATCAAAAAAAACAAAGTCTTCATTGTTTGTTATATGCGGCCAGATGCTCAAAAAACAAGATAGCCTTTGATGAATATGTAACCAAATATCTTGTTTCAAAGGATGAGGTAGATCAGGTTCTTCATACTGTTTCAGCAGCAACTGGAAAAGAATCTATTATCGAATTTGATAAAGCCATTAATGATCTTGTGAATGATGATTTTAAAAGAGAAAGTGCTTGTTCGGTTATTAATGGAGTAGTAAAGGATTGGAAAGACGAGTATATTAAATATTGTAAAATCTAAATAGTGTAATTGGGAATCTGTTATTAGTAATGATTGGGGAGACTTACTATGGGATTTTTTACAAGAAAAAAGAAAAAAAGAGAATTAAGGGCAGCAAAGATTGATGATGCTTTTAACAGAGTCTATTCTCAGATTGAGGATATTGATAATTGGGAAGATCCTAAAAAGTTAGAGCATTATATTCTTGATTCTTGCGAACAAATAATAGCTTCTACAAAGGCTATGGAGCGCCAGAAAATGGAATATAGAATTGTTACCCGCTATCTTAATGATATAAAAGCTCTGGAAAATCTACCCAAAGAGACTGCTAAGGATTTGCGTACAACTGCATCACGTATATGCGAATTAGAGCAGAATATTTTGGAATCTAGAGCCATCACTAGAAATATTACAGATGAACAGTATTCTGTTATTTCTGATGAAGAAGAGGATATGCCTGAGATTATAAATAGATTTGCATCTGATGAAATATATCAGGCCAAGCTGAAAAGAAGCTTGTCTTATCTCGAAGGCGAAAAAAGTCGTTGGGAAATAGAACGTGAAGAGTTATTAGCTCAAGGCAAACTTTTTAGAAGAATGGCAATAGCTGTTTTAGTATCTTTCACAACTTTGCTGATTCTTTTATATGTTATGTATCAAACTTCCGATGTGGATATTTCACTTTGGATTTTTGGTGTCTTATTTATTTGCGCGGTTAGTGGGTTTGTAATTTTTCTTAGACAAAACACTTTGACAAAAGAATCCAGAGGCGCACTTATCAGACTTAATCAAGCTATTAGTATGCTTAATGTAGAAAGAATGAAATATGTTAATGTAACTAATAGTATTGAATATTCTAAGGATAAATATTTTGTAAAATCTGCTGCTGAGCTTCAATATATTTGGGAACAGTATCAGGACAAAGTTCGTGATCAAAAGCGTTTTATGCAAAATAATGATGATTTGGAATTTTACAATGACAAGTTAGAGAGATTGTTAGGAAGCATAGGCCTTGCTGATGATAAAATCTGGCTTAATCAGGTTAATGCTTTGATTAACAAACAGGATATGTCTGATTGTAGGCATAGACTTGTAGTCAGAAGAAAAAAGATTAGAGACAGACTTGAGGATCATAGAAGAATAGTTCAGGAAGAAAGAGATGAGATAGATAGGCTCATGACTCGCCATGAGCACTATCTACCAGAAATTCAAGAAATAATAAAATCAGTTGATAAGTTGTGTGGCACCAGTGCAAGTCCTAAAGCAAAGATTAAAGCATAGGATTTTTATTTCAAAATGAAGTCCATAAATACAGGATTATGATCTGAATATTTGAATTCTGTATTAACTACATTTGATTCTGTCACTTCAACATTTGATGAAACGATGAATCCATCGATTGTAATAACAAAGGAATCCTTTGTATATGCGGTATCAGCGTTTCTTGCTGATGGAACTGGATTATTTTCATCAACTGGCTTTACTACAGAAAAATCATCATCAAGTAATTCAACTGGGAATGGCTTAGCCCAAAGCTGGTCCTGTGCGGATGTATTAAAATACTTTGTTGAATCACCTAGTACATCCTTATTCATATCACCAGCGGCTATAATGTAATTTCCTGCAGCGAATTCATTTCTCATATCTTCGTTAAGCATTACTACCTGATTCTGAGCTGTCGCAGGATCTGT
>JAEEGF011413321.1_pt1 | contig 17037 bp, 17 predicted proteins | sample 9134171 | NCBI WGS metagenome assembly JAEEGF01 (sample SAMN16246542, study PRJNA631951) | gut metagenome | biome: gut microbiome; feature: rumen; material: AP-attached | host: Bos | place: Iran: Karaj | collected 2018-10 | reverse complement strand
GGTAGAACCTGTAGGAGTTGGAACGCGCTGAGCAGCACCGATCAGCTTACCGTTCAGCTCGGGGATAACGAGACCGATAGCCTTGGCAGCACCAGTTGAGTTAGGAACGATGTTCTGAGCACCGGCACGGGCACGCTGAACATCACCCTTGCGCTGAGGACCGTCCAGAATCATCTGGTCGCCAGTGTAAGCGTGTACGGTTGTCATGATACCGCTCTGGATGGGAGCGAAATCGTTCAGAGCCTTGGTCATAGGAGCCAGACAGTTAGTGGTGCAAGAAGCTGCAGAGATAACGGTGTCAGCCGGAGTCAGGGTCTTGTGGTTAACGTTGTAAACGATGGTGGGCAGGTCGTTGCCAGCAGGAGCAGAGATAACAACCTTCTTGGCACCAGCAGTCAGGTGAGCAGAAGCCTTCTCCTTAGATGTATAGAAACCTGTGCACTCCAGAACTACGTCAACGTCCAGCTTACCCCAAGGCAGCTCAGCAGCGTTAGGAATAGCATAGATGGTGATCTTCTTGCCATCAACTACGATGTAGTCCTCACCAGCCTCAACAGTGTGCTTGTTCTCACCGAACTTGCCACAGAAACCACCCTGAGCAGTGTCATACTTCAACAGGTGAGCAAGCATCTTGGGGCTTGTCAAGTCGTTGATTGCAACTACTTCATAACCTTCAGCCTCGAACATCTGACGGAATGCGAGGCGACCAATACGGCCAAAGCCGTTAATAGCAACTTTTGTCATTTTACTTTAATTTTATTATTAAAAGGGTTTATAAAAATTCACTTTTTAGCAAGAAATCCATGCTTTATTGCATTTTTTCCTTTTTTCGGGCACAAAGTTACAAATTATTTTCTATATTTGCATCAGATTTCGCGAACAAAACTTTTAATAAAGTTTAAAGTTGCCTAATATCGGCACCGAAAGGAGCATCTTTTCAAAAGTTTGCCACTTCGAGTTTGCAGAATCACGGCAATGAAAGTAAAAAAGAAGGAACAATAACACATTCATCATTTATTAACTTATAAACATTAATATTATGGGATTTATTAAAGAATTCAAAGAGTTTGCCCTGAAGGGTAACGTAATGGACATGGCAGTCGGTGTCATCATCGGCGGTGCCTTCGGTAAAATCGTTTCAAGTCTGGTTGACGACATCATTATGCCGCTCGTAGGACAGTTGCTCGGCAATGCCGACTTCACCAACCTCTACATTCCGCTGTCTGACAAGATTACCGACGGTCTGTCGCTGGAGAAGGCACGCGAGCTGGGCTCGGTATTCGCCTACGGCCAGTTCTGTCAGAACATCATCGACTTCCTCATCGTTGCTCTCTGTATCTTCCTCATGGTAAAGGGCATGAACAAACTGAAGAAAAAGAAGGAAGAAGAGCCGGCACCTGCTCCCGAGCCCAGCAACGAGGAAAAGCTGCTTGGCGAAATCCGCGACTTGCTGAAGAACAAATAACACTTGGTTCACTTACTTACAAAAACAAAAAAGGCTCGCATCACTGCGAGCCTTTTTTCCATGAAAAAGATTGTTTACTAACCAAATTAACAATATTACGAAATTAATATTAACACTAACTCAAAACTACTGATATGTATTTATGTCGTATGAATCAAAATCTCTCTTTTGTTGATGCAAAGTTAAGCCGAAAAACGCTCGCATCCAAGAAAATCACTACATTTCTCCTCCTATTGTTCGGACACACCAGACTTTTTCGGACACAACAAGAAAACAGACCGAAATGCTGTCCGAAACGGGTGAATTTCTAAAGAAGAATATCCATGATTGCATTTCAAGCAGGCATTTCCATCAATGGCATCATCAAGAGTGCTGTAGCCTGCTTTTTTTACCTAAGTGGTGCCACATTGAAGAAAAAGCATGCCAATCAATCAGGGAAAAAATGCCGGGGGACGAGGGAGAAAGGTATGGGGAAACGGGGAGTTTCTGCCGGGGAAACTAGAAATTCGCGGGCGGTGCCATATCTGGCAGCGCCCGCTGCCAGATATGGTAGCGGGCGCTGCTAAGTCTGTCATCGGCCGGTGCTGTCCCTTTTTCGATTTTGAACGTCAACAAAAGGCTGATAATAACTCATTTGCAAAGGTAATCATTTTTCTGTAGAAATGCAAGAAAAACGACAAAAAAGAAGTAACAATATTACTGTTTTTTCTTCACGTCGGAAAGCACTAAACCTGCCAAGGTAAAGCCGAAGATAGCGGTAATGTGAACCAGGCTGCCGTTTACTTTTGACTGTGGAGTGAGCGGTGAAGAGTTTGCGGCAGGGGGTTCATCACTAAACACACACTGGAACTTACGGGCAGGGAAGGTCTTGGACTTCTTGAAACGCTGACGGAGGGCACGGGCAAGCGGACACCCCTTGACCTTCCAGAACTCAGCAACCTGAACGCGTGTGGGGTCAAGCTTCAGGGCTGCCCCCATCGATGAAAAAAGACGTGCACGGGAACGTGTGGCACGCTCAATAAGCAACTGCTTATCAGGCAGCGAGTCAATGGCATCAATCACGTAGTCGTAATCGTCCAATGGGAACGTATCGGCTGTATCGGCACAATAAGTCTCGTTGCGGATGATGATTTCCGCTTCAGGACTGATGGTAAGCAGGTGGTCACGCATGGCCTCCACCTTCACCTGACCAATGGTTTCCTGTGTCGCCATGAGCTGACGGTTGATATTGCTGGGAGCCACACGGTCGAAATCCACCAAGGTGATGTGACGAATGCCGGAACGTACCAGTGCCTCAACACACCACGACCCTACCCCGCCACAGCCAAAGACAATAACACGCTGTTGGGCGACACGTTCCATGACGTCGTCGCCCAACAGTAATTGTGCTCTATCTAAGAAACTTTCCAACTTATAAACTTAGAAGTCCTTAGTCATTTCAGCCACCTCGTCGTTGATCTTCTTCGCAAACTCAGCAATAGTCATCGTGGCCTGTTCGCCACCACCCTGCTGACGCATAGAGACAAGACCCTCGGCAGCTTCCTTCTCGCCCACGATGAGCATGAAGGGGATGCGCTTCAGTTCGTTGTCACGAATCTTACGACCCAGCTTCTCGTTACGGTCATCGACCTGGGCGCGGACACCGGCCAGATCAAGCTGCTTCTGCACCTGGAAAGCGTAGTCGTTGTACTTCTCGGACAGCGGCAGAACAACCACCTGCTCAGGCGTGAGCCACAGGGGGAAGTGACCGCTGGTGTGCTCGATGAGCACAGCCGTGAAGCGCTCCAGAGAGCCGAACGGTGCACGATGAATCATGACGGGCGTCTTCTTCTGGTTGTCCTCGTCGGTATATTCCAGTTGGAAGCGCTTGGGCAGGTTGTAATCGACCTGAATGGTACCCAACTGCCAGCGACGGCCGATGGCGTCCTTAATCATGAAGTCGAGCTTCGGACCATAGAACGCAGCCTCGCCGTATTCCACCTTGGCAGGCAGGCCTTTCTCTTCGCAAGCCTCAACGATAGCCTTCTCAGCCAGTGCCCAGTCTTCATCGGTACCAACGTACTTCTCATGGTCGTTGGGGTCGCGGAGCGAAATCTGTGCCTCGAAGTTGAAGCCGAAGGCGGTCAGTACTACACCGATGATGTCCATGACGTTGAGGAACTCCTGCTTCACCTGGTCGGGACGGCAGAAGATATGGGCATCGTCCTGCGTGAAGCTGCGTACGCGGGTAAAGCCGTGCAGTTCGCCCGACTGCTCGTAGCGATACACCGTTCCGAACTCAGCAATGCGCAGGGGCAGGTCACGGTATGAGCGGGGCTTCCATGCGAAGATTTCGCAGTGGTGAGGACAGTTCATGGGCTTCAGCATATATACCTCGCCCTCCTCGGGTGTGGTGATAGGCTGGAACGAATCCTTGCCGTAGTGATCCCAGTGGCCAGAAGTGATATAGAGATTCTTGCTTCCGATATGCGGGGTAATAACCTCCTGATAACCAAAACGCTTCTGTACTTTACGCAAGTGGTCCTGCAGACGCAGGCGCAGGTCGGTACCTTTCGGCAGCCAGATGGGCAGGCCCTTACCGACCTTCTCTGAGAACATGAAGAGTTCCATCTCCTTACCAATCTTACGGTGATCGCGCTTCTTGGCTTCCTCCAGCATGACAAGATACTCGTCGAGCATCTTCTTCTTGGGGAACGATATACCATAGAGGCGCTGCAGCTGCTGCTTGGTGGCATCGCCACGCCAGAAAGCGCCGGCAACACTAGTCAGCTTGATGGCCTTGATGGCACCCGTATTAACGAGGTGCGGGCCTCGACACAGGTCTGTAAACGAGCCCTGCGTATAGGTGGTGATGCTTCCGTCCTCGAGGTCTTGCTCAATGTGCTCGCACTTGTAGGTCTGGCCGTCGGCAGCAAACTCCTTCAGGGCTTCTGCCTTGGGTACTTCGCGGCGTACCACGGGCTCCTTCTTGCCAGCCAACTCACGCATTTTCTCCTCAATCTTCGGGAAGTCGCTCTCCTTGATACTCTCACCGTCTTTCAACAGCACGTCGTAGAAGAAACCGTTTTCGATGGCAGGACCGAAACCGAACTGCACGCCAGGATACAACTCCTGCAATGCCTCGGCCAGCAAGTGGGCACTGGTGTGCCAGAAAGTGTGCTTACCCTGCTCGTCATCCCACTTGAAGAGTTCAAACTGGGCATCCTCCATGATGGGGCGGTTCAACTCGATGGTCTCGCCATTCACTGCGCAACTCAGAACGTCGCGTGCCAGAGCCGGCGAAATGCTCTCGGCAATCTCAAAACCCGTCACGCCCTGCTCATACGAGCGAACAGTACCGTCGGGAAAAGTAATCTGAATCATATCTACAATATATGTTTAAGTTTAAAATCGGCTGCGAAGGTACAAAATATTTGTCAATTACCAATTGCAATTGACAAATATTTTATGATTAGCACTTAAATAATGCTAAACCGTCAAGGAAACATCATACAGAAACCCTACACCTTCTTCCAAGGAATATCGAACACGAAGCGTGCTCCGTCCTTGTAGTCGGTATCCAGCCATATCTTTCCTTTCAGCAGTTTGACGATAGCCTTGCATATGGGCAGTCCCAAACCGTTCAGCTGGGTGGTATCGCCGACTTCTATGAAGGTATCGAAAATGTGGTCTATGTGTTCATGCGTAATGCCGCATCCCGTGTCCGTCACGCTGGTACGAACCATATTGCTATACTGGGTACATGCCACAGTTATCACACCCTTTTCGGTATATTGAATGGCATTGTCAAGCAGGTGTTTCAACAGCTTCTCCAGCGCCTCGCCGTTCTGCTCGATGATGAAGTCTTCAGGAAGGTCTGACTCGAAGAACATCCTGACACCCTCCTTACAGCGCGGACGCATAGCGTCAACCATGTGGCGGAACAGGTGGTTGGGCGACAGTTTGTAGTCAATCGGCAGGCTCTTCTTGCTCTCGTAGAACGACAGTTCTGCCATCTCGTCGATAATCTTGCTCAGGTGTCTCGAGTTGTCATGTATGTGCTTACTCAACTGTTCGCGCTCGTCGGGCTGAAGCTCATACTCCTTGGTACCGAGAATACTGGTAAAGCCCTGAATGGGGTTCAGCGGCTCACGCAGCTCATTGGTTATCTGGGTGATAAACTCGTTCTTCATGTCGAAGGCCTTTTCGGCTTTCTTGCGTTCCTTATCAAGCTGTGCTTTCTCTTTCTCCAGCCGCTTGATACGCAGGTGGTGCTGCAGCAGCACAATGGCGAGAATCGCGACGATGGCACCTATGAGCAGATAAACGGTAGCCTTGTAGGTTGACTGGTTTCCCCATGCCACGTAGAACATCCGCTCGTCTCCCGCCTTTTGGCATTCTTCCTTCAATTGTTCGGTCACTTCGGTGAACCCTTCCTTGTCCAGGGTACTGATAAGTCGCAGCATTTCCGCGTGCAGGTGGTCTATATGCAGGTTTTCCTGAGCCTTGACAGTAAGATTTGTCAGGCAAAACGCTGTGAGTGTCAGAATGAAAAGTTTTTTACTCATGAGGATATGTTTTGTTATCGTGTTAAGATTTTGTTTGCAAATATACATATTATTTTTTTATTTCCTTGCATTTTTCAGAAAAATCACTTATCTTTGCAACACTTTAATACCTGCTGACAGCAGTACAACATGGACACTCAACGTATCTTCCGCTTTCTGCGCGACATCATGCAGAACAACAATCGCCCCTGGTTCCAGGAACACAAGGACGAGTACCAGGCCATACGCGACGACTTTGAACAAGGCATCAGCGAGGCCATCACACGCATCTCGTCTTTCGACGACTCCATAGCCCACGTCACACCGAAGGACGCCACCTACCGTTTCTACCGCGACACCCGTTTCTCGCAGGACAAGTCGCCCTATAAGAACCACCTCGGAGCTTACATCAACGCCCGCGGCAAGAAGGCGCTGCGTGGAGGTTACTACATCCACCTGGAGCCTGGCCACAGTCTGCTGGCAGTAGGCAACTACTGGTTGCCCACCAACATCCTAACCTCATGCCGCAACGAAATCATGGGCAACGAGAAGGAATGGCTACGCTGCGTAAGAAGCAAGGAGTTCCTGCGCTACTTCGACGGCCCTGACTGCGCCACCTGGGAAGAGTCGTGGGATACCCCGCAAGGCTTCGGACTCACCAAACTGAAGACATGTCCCGCCGGTTTTCCCCGCGACTACGAATACGTGCGCTACCTCCGGCTGAAGGACTACTGCTGCTGGCACCACGTCGGCGACGACTTCTTCGCCCAGCCCGACTGGCTCGACCGCATGGCCGACATCTTCCAGGCCGCCAAGCCCATGATGGACTTCATGAATGCCGTCATTGATGACTATGAATAGCCACGCTACATTGAAAGTGCCGTTTTGAGCGCCTGCTCCTGGGCGGCTATCACACGGTCGCACCAGGCATCGAACGTGGGGTCTTCCTGTTGCAGTTCCGGATGGGACATCAGGTATGCCACACAACGGCGAACACCCTCGTCGAAACGGACGGTAGCCTGGAAACCGGGAACGGCACGCTTGAGCTTCGTACAATCGAAGAGTACCGTTACCGACTTGTCACCCAACAGGTTGCCCTCGAAGTCATACTCCTTTGGAGCGGCCTTTGCCAAGAATGCCGACGAGACATAGTAAGGCTTCAGCGCCACTCCCAAGGCGTTGGCAACACATTGATATACCTGTGTCCACGACAACTGTTCGTCGCTCATAATCTGGAATGCCTCGCCGATGGCTTTCGGGTTGCCCAACAGTCCTATGAATCCACGTGCAAAATCCTCGTTCCAGGTAAGTGTCCACAGCGAGGTGCCGTCTCCCTGAATAATGACGGACTTGCCGTCCAGCATGCGTTTCAGCACCTGCCAGCTGCCTTTCGGTCCGTGTACGCTTACGGGCACGCCACGCTCACAATAGGTATGGCTGGGACGTACGATGGTGACGGGGAAGGCATCATCGCGATAGGCCTTCATCAGCAGCTCCTCACAGGCAATCTTGTTGCGCGAGTACTCCCAATGGGGATTGGCCAGCGTAGTTCCCTCGGTAATGACGTGGTTGGCGGCTGGCTTGTTGTAGGCCGATGCCGAACTGATATAGACATACTGACGGGTGCGCCCGCTGAACAGGCGGATGTCGCGCTGCACCTGGGCAGGGACAAAGCCAATGAACTCGCAGACGGCATCAAACAGCTGGCCGTCTATCTGCCGCAACACTTCGTCGGTATCGTCAATGTCGGCTATGACTTGTCTGACACCCGCTGGCACTTCGTTCTTGCGGTTTCCACGATTCAGCAGCCACAGGTCATGTCCGCTTTCTGCCAACTGTCGGGTAATGGCGCTGCTAATGGTGCCAGTACCCCCAATCAATAAAATCTTCATAAGCTTGGGTTTTTAATTATTTGCGGTATTTCTTGATGACTGAATAGGCGGTATAAAGTCCCAGTTCACCAGCCTTCGAGAGGTCGCTGATGCCCTCCTGCTGATGGTTGCTGTAGAGACGGCAGAGCCCTCGATTGTACCACGCCTCACCCAGTTGCGGGTCAAGCTCAATGGCACGGGTGAAGTCGTCAATGGCACGGGCATAGTCGGAACGCTGGGCATAGACGGTGCCCCGGTCATAATACAGATAGGCGTTCTGCTGGCTCAGCGCAATGGCCGCCGTCAAGTCGCCGATGACACTGGCAACCTTCATGCTCACATCGGTGCCCTGCGCTGCATTGAAGTCGTTTGACTTGGCCTGGCAGAAAGCACGTTGCCAAAGGGCAAGCACCGATGTGGTATCCGTCTGCAGGTAGGTAGTCAGGTCATCAACGGCGCTGTCAAAATTCTGTATCTCGGCATAGGCAACGGCACGCTGGAGATAGAGGGTGGAGGATGAAGGGTGGAAGGTGGAGGGTTGAGCGTCAGTCATCCGTAATCCCTCATCCGTCATCTTGAGTGTCAACGAGTCGATGTAGGAGAAGTAGGCTTTGGTCTGTGCCTCGTCGAGTACCGACTGGCTGTTGGAGAGATAGAGTTTTCGGACGCCACGCTGTTGGTTGTAGGCTTCCACCAAGGGGTTGAGCGTGGAGCGCTGGGTGTCGAGTGCCGAACGCCGTGCATTGAGCGAGAGTCCGTAGAGCGGTAACAGTTCAATCTGCACCTTACGATTCTGTACGCGACCACGATATTCACTTTTGTACTCATGCTCTATCTCCTCCTCGTCGGCCACGACAATCTGGTTGTACTTCTCCAAGTCGTCGTCCGAACGCTTACGCATCTGCTTCTTGTTGAGTCGCGGTTGGGTGCCGTAGAGGTGTTTGTAGAGCTGTGCCTTATAGACGCGGAACTCGTCAGCGTCGGCCTGCTTCGTCATGCCTAAGCGACGGTAGCAGCTGGCACGGCTCTGCAGGCCTGTCCAGAAGTTAGGATACTGGTTTATGACTTTCGTGTAGTCGCGGATGGCACCACGAAGGTCACCCGTCTTGTCGAGCAACGTTGCGCGGTTGTAGAGTGCCATGAGGTTCTCGGGTTCCAGCTTCAGCACGAAGTCGAAATCCAAAATGGCACGGTTGTCGTCGCCCACTTGGGCACGCAGCAGTCCGCGGTTGTAGTGGCCCAGAAAGTTGTTGGGATCGAAGTCGAGGGCAGCGTCGTAATCGGCCATTGCCCCACGCAGGTTGTTCTGGTTGTAGCGGGCAAGGGCACGGTTGATGTAGTTGTTAGCTTGCTTGGGCAGCAGGTGGATGGCCTTGCTGAGGAACTCCTCAGACTCCTTCCACTCGCTACGCGAGAGGCTGATGATGGAACGTGCCGCCCAACTGCTGCCATCGTAGGGGTCCAGTTCCAGACTCTTGTCAAGGGCGGTAATAGCCTTGGCGGTGTCCTTCTCCATCATGTAGATTTCGGCACGCATGGAATAGCCCCGTGCATACTGACTCCAGCGGGTCAGCATGGTGTCAAGCTCCAGGTGAGCCTGTTGGTAGTCTTTCTCCTGAATGTGGCAGAGGATGCGGTTGTGCCAGAGGTTCTGCCCCTCGGGGTCGTACTTCAGCGCACGGGTATAGTCGCTGATGGCCTCCTTGAACTTCTTCTGCTGTATGCGCGTCAGACCTCGCAACTCGTAGAGGTTGACAATGTAGGGGTTACGCTCAATGGCCTCCGTACAGTCTTCCTCGGAACCAGCGAAGTCGTCCAGATAGTACTTGGCGACAGCACGGAAGAACCACGGTTCGTAGAGGTAGGGCTTGGCGGCAATGGCCTGATTAAAATACTGTATGCTAAGGACATAGTCCTCGTAATAGAGTGCCGAACGGCCTATCATGACCAGCCGGTCGGTATTGAACTGCGAAAACGCAGTTAAAGGTAAAAAGGTAAAAAGGTAAAAAAGTAAAAAGCTGCGCCAGCCTTTACTCGCCACCCAAGTCTTATGAAGATCGCTTCTCATCTATCTTTTTACCTTTTTACCTTCTTACTTTTTTACTTTTGCACCGCCTTTGTCTTGTATCCGCAGCGGTAGTGCCCCTGCAACAGGGCACGCAGTTTACTCTTGATGAGCTGCTTGCGCAACGGCGTGATACGGTCAACGAACATCTTGCCGTCCAGATGGTCGAACTCGTGCTGCATGACACGCGCCAGATAACCATCGACCCACTCGTCGTGAGGCTGAAGGTTCTCATCGAGCCATTGCACATGGATACGTGTGGGACGCGTCACCTTCTCGTGGATGGCCGGCAATGAGAGACAGCCCTCTTCCATGGTCTCGGTCTTCTCGTCGTCAAACTCAATGATGTGCGGATTGATGTAGGCATGTCGGAAGTCGGCATACTCAGGCATGTCATCCTTCAGCACGTCGAGGTCGATGACGGCCACACGGATGGCCTTGCCAATCTGCGGTGCTGCCAGTCCCACACCATCGGAGGCTGTCAAGGTCTCGTACATGTCGGCCAGCAGCTCCTTCAACTTCGGATAGTCCGTCGGAATATCCTCGGCCACCTTGCGAAGTACCGGTTGGCCATATATATAAATAGGTAGAATCATTTAGGATTTTCGATTTACGGATTTTCGATTTACAATTTACGCGAACGCATGTAGTCCTGCAGGATGATGGTGGCCGAGATTTCATCGACCATTGCCTTGTCCTGACGGGCTTTCTTCCTGAGACCGCCGTCAATCATGGCCTGATGGGCCAGTACCGACGTGAAGCGCTCATCGTACAGCTCAATGGGAATCTGCGGCATCGCCTTACGCCATCGGTTGACGAACTGTTGCACACGCGGCAGGTTCTCGCTGGGTTGACCATTAGGCTGGCGGGGTTCGCCAATCACCACACGCTCCACCTCCTCACGCTCCACATAAGCCTTCAGGTAGTCGAAAAGTTCAGAAGTAGAAACAGTCGCCAACCCTCCGGCTATGAGCTGTAGAGGGTCGGTGACTGCCAGTCCTGTACGTTTCTTACCGTAGTCAATGGAAAGAATACGCGCCACTATTGTTTTTTAATTATTTGGCGTAGAGCAACCAAGCACCCTGGTAACGGCCTGCCAGCTGGTCACGGCTCTGAATGGCATCTGCCTTGTAGTCGAACGAAGCGGCTACAACACGATACATGTTGTTCTGAGAGGAATAAACCAGACGGGCATCATAACCCTGATTGCGCAGGCGCTGAACCTCACCCTCTGCATTGGCACGAAGCGTGAAAGAACCAACGACAACGCTGTAAGCCTTCAGCGGAGCACCCGACTGGAGCTCTACGTTCTCCTGACGTACGGGAGTAGCATCGTTGTTGTCGGTAATACGGGTTTGGGTGGCTGGAGTCGTTGTAACGGGGGTTACAGTAGGTGTCTCAGTCACGGTAGGAGTAGCCTGCTGCTGCTGAGTCTCAGTACGCTGCTGAGCCTTCAGGTAAGCCTTACGGTAAGCACTCTCACTTGATCCACAACTTGTCAAAGCCATTGCGACGCACAAACCGGCGCCCAAAAACATGTACTTGTTCATTTTCTTGATTTATTATGTTAAACTTATTTATCTTGATAAATTATTGAGCGCGAAATTACAAAATATTGGGCAAATAAGTTTCATTTTGCTGCCTAAAGTTTGTTAAATACACAAATAATTCACAATTCGCAATTCACAATTCACAATTATTTAGTATCTTTGCGCCAATAGAAAACATGTCTAACCCTAAAAACAAGTAAACGTCATGAAAGGATTTGGTTATTTCGGCGCATTTCTCGGCGGAGCACTCGTCGGCGCTACATTAGGTCTGATTCTCGCACCTGAAAAGGGATCTGACACTCGCGATAAAATCACAGACGCCACCAAGGAATTCCTGAAGAAGCACAACATCAAGCTGAAGAAGGACGAGGTGGACGAACTGGTGGACGAACTGGAAGAGGCCGCCAACGAAGAATAAGTTCTCCCCTACTCGCCTATGATTTCAAGCGACAAAAACGTGGAGTCCATTGGTCAGCTGATCAATGAACTCAAAGAATATTACCTGCTGCAAAAGGAATTTGTGCAGCTGGACATCATTGACAAGGTGGTACGCATCGTGGCGGCCCTCGTATTGGGCATCGTCGTCTTCATACTCACCTTGCTGGTATTGTTCTACCTCTCGTTTGCCACCGTCCACTGGATAGAACCGGTTGTAGGAACGGGATGGGCCTTCGCCATCGTCTCGGCATTCTTCCTGCTGGTACTCGTGACAGCGGTGTTGCTGCGGAAGCCGCTCATTGAGAGACCGCTGGTGAAGTTCCTCACGGAAACGCTCATGAACTCTTAAAAAGGATAAATGGAAAGTAAAAAAAGTAAGCAGCTCATGAAATCATTTAGCAGTCTGAAAGAGATTGAGGCCCGCAAGGAGCACCTCCGCGAAGGGATACAGCGTGGCAACAAGACCATTGCACAACTGAGCACGGACATCTTCGTGCCCAAGAAGCCTGACACGCGCAAGGAGAGGATAGCACAGGCTGTCAACGTAGGATTCCTGGTCTTCGACGGCATCATGCTGGCCAAGAAACTTGACTCGAAGTATGCCATCGTCATGAAGAGTATTGAACTCATCAGGAAACTGAAGAAGAAGTAAAAACCCGCGTCTTTATTTCTTACCACTCTATAATATAATAAGGTGTAGCCTGAATGAAGCTACACCTTATTTTTATGACGACCTGTAACGCAGTGGTTACGGACGAATCTTCTTGACAGTGCCATCGGCCTGACGGCTGATATAGACGTTGCCAGGCACAAGTGTGCTGACCTGACGGCCGTCGAGCGTGAAGTAGGTTGCCGACTGGTTGGCTGCGGGCTGAATGCTGCGGATGCCTGTTGCGCTGCTCTTCACCTTGACAACATAACTTGACTTGGCCTTCATGTCGCTACCGATGACGTCGATGGTGCAGATGTACTCGCCGTCTTTTTCCTCAACATTCTTGACGACGTGGGGTGTGCCTTCAACAGCCACCTCAATATCGTCAGCGGTAATGGCCTCGTTCAGCTCCATCTCATACTCCGCCTGCTCTGCGCTGAAACCAGTTACAGCCTGTCCCTTGACCTTCAAACCAGTGACCTTAGCGTTGTAGATGAACTCGATATCGTCAACCAGCACCTCGTCACCATCGCTGCCCTGACCGGGATCAGCATTGGTAGAAACGGTTATCAGAACAGCCTTCGGGTCAACGTTATATTCGGTAGTAAAGGGAATGACAATTTGTTTCCACTGTCCACCTGTGGTGGCAATCGTATTGTTCTTGGCCTTTGCAACAACGTTGGTGTAGGGTATATTATCAGGATTCTCAGGGTCCTGATAAAAAGTTCCGTCAGTAATGACTGCACTAATGGTAGCATTAGGATGCTGGCTGTTGGCCTTTCCCTGCTTAAACTTTACCCAAACAGACACAGCGTCAGGACGGGAACACAGGGGAGTATAGAAGGGGTCTCCGTTGCCATCTGTCGGTATCTCGTTGTTATCGTCTTTCATATTCATGTCAAGATAAGCATAATTGCCTCTCGCATCGGCTGCACTCGCAGAACCAGCATTCATGCGGCCCGTAGTCATTGTACCATTGGCGATAATTTTAAAAAAGACGGCATTCACTTCTGTTGAAAAAATTCTTGCACAGGCATCACCCGAGTGAGCGTCATCTGATTTTTCGATGTGGTGGCCAGCCAAAGAAACCAAATTTCCTGTAGCACTCTCAAATGAATGCCAGCTATTTGGCTCTACATAGCTACCATCAGAAGTATGCCAATCCTCAAAGCTTGGATTAGGCATTTGATAGCCCTTATCGTCACCTATGGCCACCTGAATAACCTGTTTCAAGACCTCTAAATTGATGTCAAGGTAGCAACGGAGAGTACCATTGACGATTTTTCCGCGAAGATCCACGGGAACGGGAGGCAAACTAGTTGCTAGCCAGAAAGGCATATTAGGATCATCGCCTTCGGTAATGGTGACGGTCTGTTTAGTCAGCAGCAGCGTGGCATTGCCATCCTGATAGGGCTTGATGCCTTTCAGTTCCACGTTACCTACAGGCATTAGGTCTTCCCCACTCTGAAGAATAAAGTTTTTCACGGTGAGTTCATACAGTCCGCCGTTCTCTACAACAGAGATGACACCAGTCTGCTCAGATGTCGCACCGTTGTTTACGGTAACGGTGATGGGTACGTTGTAATCAGTAGCACGTGCAGCAACGGCTGCCACGGCAAGAAAAAGCAAGGTAAAAATTTTTCTCATACGTTGTTCATTTAAATTACTTTCACTATTTGTTGTTGATTAATTATATACTTTAGAAATCAATAGAGTCTATAGAACAAACCTACCGTTCCGTAGATGGGGAAGAGTGTCTGCTCCACCGTCTTGAAATCGCGGTGATGGATGCCGGTGAGTCCCCATGAGAGATCGGCCGACAAGCCCACCTGACTGCTGAAGGCCCAGTCAACACCAACGGAGACGCCCATCTGACATTTGCGCATGTCTTCACCGAAGTCGTAGGTGGCCCACTCGCCTTCCTTGTTGCCCATCACCACCTTGGCACCCGTCGGATCGTCCTTGCGCAGGTAACCGTCGAAGGCATAGCCGTAAAAGTCCTTGCAGAACAGCACCGAAAGGTAGGGACCGCCCTTCAGCTGCACCTTGCTGCTGAGCTCGTAGGTCAGCTGCAAGGGAATGGTCAGCATGCGCTGTCGCACTATCTGACGGACATGGCCGGTATAGAGGCCTTCCAGTTCGTCTTCGTCCATCTTCACCTTCATGCGGTAGCCCTTGGTGGTCACCTCGCCGTCCATGTCCTTGATTTCGTAATGCAGGCCGGCCTGCAGGCCGAACTTTTCTGACAGCGGATACATGCCGTCAACACCCAACATGAAGTTGGGCGTCAGCGTGAACGACTCAATGCCGCGGATGCTGGGCGGTATGCCGATGGGGGCTGTTGCACCTATGCTGTAGCCAGCACGTGCCTTCAGTTGTATCTGGTCTGTGTTTTCCTGTGCCACAGCCGGACACGCTGCGAGCAGCGCCAGACAGGCAAGCATCAGAGATATTGCTTGATGTTTCATGATGTCCTTAACAGTTGATTTATTCAGTTTTGAATGATACTTCCACCTTGTCTATGTAAAGCGTACTGCCGACGGCTCCCTCGAACGTGTCGCCCGTCTTGCTCGACGAGAAGACCAGTGCCAGGTTGTAGCCTCGGCTGGCCAGCAGCGTAGCGTCGATGGGGGTGGTTCCCTCGAAGCGCATCTCGAACCGCGTCCACTCTCCTGTAGCAGGCAACGACGCCACCTGTGCCTTGCGGACGATGTAGGGGCTCGAGAGCACGTCGTCGCCGTGCAGCATCACCTCGTTGCCGGCTTCGTCGTGGTTGACATAGAGCACAGAGTAGATGCTTGGCTCGTCAATACGGTCGGCCAGCTCGTTGAAGTCCTTGTCTGTAAACACCTTACCCGGGCTGTATTTGTAGTAGCCCGTCACCTTCACAGGTTCCTTGGCGTAGGCAATGCCCATCTCGGTGGTCTTCAGTGTATTCTGTAAGGCTTCCTTACTGTTGAAGGCACCCAAGAAGAGGTTACCGGCAGCAATGGGCTTCTTGAACAACTTGCCCCATGAACCTGTGGAGCAAGTGGTCAGACGGACACAATTGCCGTCCATTCCATTCTCGTCGGGCACAGTAGGATAATCTGTTGCCAGGGCGCGGGAACGTGCTATCATAAAGCCTTCATTACCCGTGGCCCAGATGTACTCTTTCTTCTCGTCAGAACCCATTTCATACCAAACATAGTAGTAGTATTCACCAGGCGAACTCCTCTCGAAGTGCTCGAAGTCATATTTGTTGCTGGGCAGCACCATCTCACGGAACTCCACCTTGTAGTTGCGCTGCCACTGACCGTCTTCAGAAGTCACGGTATAAACGACGGGGCCCTTGCTGAAGTCCTGCGCACTACCGTTGGCAGGTGAAATGGTAGCACCCGGCGTTAGTGAAAAGCGTAGGGGAATAGCAGGCAAGTCCGACAACTGGCGAACGGTGAACGTCAGCCGTTCTGCACTTGAAGACACGTTACTGATGCGCATATCGGTTACCTGGTAAAAGTGCGGAGCCAGATTGTCGCCCTCTACCCATGCCTCAAGAATGTCACATTCCATGTTCTGCGGCTCGTCTTTGATACACGATGTCAGCAACATCGCGGAAAAGAGGAAAGCCAGGTGATAAAAATATTTCATATTTCTCTATCAATCAATTGCTGTTTCAGCCTGCAAAGGTAACAATAATTTCTGAAACAACGGCATTTTCTGTATTTTTATCACGCAAAAAGATACGAAAACGATATTGGATGCGATAACAGCGCCTTGCCCTGATTGGTGAATACTTTGTTTTAAGACGTCTTTTATTTCTTTAAAGAAGAATTTACAAGAAAAATAAGTAAGTATGAAAATAATTTTGTAATTTCGCACCAAAATCATTGTTCATGTATATGGATTTCATAAAAGAAGAGATTATGGAACAGAAAAGAACCACACCAGAATTTATCACAGAGCTGCAGCCGGGCGAAATCTTCGTGTTCGGCAGCAATCTGAAGGGCATGCACGGCGGTGGAGCGGCATATATAGCCTACCGCAAGTTCGGGGCAATTATGGGAAAGGGCGTTGGCCTGCAAGGACAGAGCTATGCCATACCGACGATGCAGGGCGGCGTGGAAACCATCCGTCCGTATGTGGACGAATTCATCCGGTTTGCCAAGCAGCATCCGGAACTGACGTTCCTCGTGACTCGCATTGGCTGCGGCATAGCCGGATTTACGGATGACGAAATCTCCCCGCTGTTTGCAGAGGCACACAATGTGGAAAACATCGTGCTGCCACCAGGATGGTAACATCATCCCCGAAAAAGTCATAAAAACGCCGTTTTCAGGTCGTCAATACGCCGTTTTCACCCTGTAAACATGGCGTTTACACCATCTAAACACGGCGTTTACAGCACCTAAACACGGTGTTTTGACTTTCCGAGTTTTACTTAGTCCATATTATCTCTGCTTTTTGAATATCAGTTTCAGCGTCTCTGGG
>JAEEGF010476033.1_pt1 | contig 17037 bp, 8 predicted proteins | sample 9134171 | NCBI WGS metagenome assembly JAEEGF01 (sample SAMN16246542, study PRJNA631951) | gut metagenome | biome: gut microbiome; feature: rumen; material: AP-attached | host: Bos | place: Iran: Karaj | collected 2018-10 | reverse complement strand
GATTCTTCTCTAACCCCGGCGAGTGTGGGGGTATTATATTGATCGCCTATGTCACCGTAAGCATTCACCGTTCCGCCGCTGATTGTAATATTGCCGCAGTAGGAATCCCATCCTCCATAAGAACCGCCTGTCTCACTCATAGCACCATCGGCACCGATGGCACTTCCAATAGAATAATGTTCCGTTACTCCTGGCACTGTAAAGGTATTAGTAGCTTCACCACGCCAAGCATTAACCATACCGCCAGAGATGAATAGTTTTGCGTATCAGTCGCATAATCGAATACCTGCTGTTCCAGCACCGGCGTGAGCATTAATAGTGCCGCCTTCGATATGCAGTTCGCAAGAATTGACGACACCAATGCCGTATTCGCCTTCTTGCAAATCTGCTTCCGGGATGTCCAGCGTGCCGCTGCCATTGATGGTCAGCACTCCTTTAATCATAGGAGTTGTCGTTTCGTCATAATCCAATTTGATACCTCTCGTGGCCGTGAGCGTACAACCACTGTTGAGTTGTAGTGTTACGTGTCCGGTCACGTTGATGCGCTGTGAGATGGTCACGTTGCTGTTCAGAATGTACGTGTTCCCGTTTGTCCATGTTGTCGTCGAACTTGTCAGGGTCACGTTGTCGGCCCACGCTGTCATCGTCGTGAGCACACACAGGAGCAGCGCGAGGGCTGCCCTTTTCATTGCGCCGCATAGCCTCTTGGCCTGCGGTGCAGCATTGTTGTTGATTTTACTTTTCATTTCATTTTGTAGTTTATTGTTGTTGTTTATTGTGTTTGTTTGTTGTCTGTTTATGTGTTCAGCAGCCATGTCATCCTGCGCTGGCATGTGCGGCAGCATGGGATCTATGGCTGCGGTGTGTTTCGCAGGGCAGGGGTTCCGCTGCGCTTCACCGCCTGCTTAGTGTCCTGCGCCCCTACGGGGCTGGGCCTGCCGGGGTGCTGCCCGACGCTGCGCTTGCATCGGGTTGACATTGTGCCGCCCCTACGGGGCTGGAGGGGGCAGCCATGTCATCCCTGCGCGGGCATGTGCGGCAGCATAGGATCTATGGCTGTTCCGTATAATCGGAAACATACATGATTTTGAGGACATTGGCCTGTTTTCTTTTGCGGGCGCAAAAGTACAGAAAAAAGTTGGTTTTCGGTGAGGAAAAACAATTTTTTCACGAAAGGCTTGCGGGATGGGAAAAAGGTTGTATTTTTGCAGCGTGAAAATACAAGGCAGACTGACAGGGAGTATCTAACCCACCCGGACGCTTGTTTTTCATCGATAAAGGATTGAGGCAGACCACCGGAAGTATCCAATCCACAGGACGCTCACCTTTAAATACTTACGACCGCTACTTTTCGGCAGCGGTCGTTTGTATTTTAGACGTGATGGAATGAAGTTCCGCTGCTTTCGGGGATGACATGTTGTTGGGAAAGCAGCTGTGAACTTCTCGCCTTTACATGGTTTTCGATTTCAGTCTGCGTCATGTTGGCATATCGCCAGTCGGGGTTGTAGGTATCACTCATATCGGCGGTTAGTTTGTGGCAAAAGTACAGAAAAAAGTTGGTTTTCCGTGAGGAAAAACAATTTTTTGATTTGCTGCTATCTGACACTAACCTTCTGACTCCAGCACCCTTCATCGTTGCATAGCTTGATGATATAAATGCCAGGCGCGTAATGCTGTAGGTCTATGGCGATGCTTTGGCCTTTGGCCATGTTACGGTAGGTCTTGGCCGTCAAGCGGGTGCCCATCATGTTATATACCTCGACGACCGACTTGCTTTGGAAGTCATGTCCCGAGACGAGATGAACCTTGCCGTCGGTGGGGTTGGGGTAAAGGCTGAATCCTGACAGGCTCTCCTCCGCAAGGGAAACAAGGCTGATTTGTATGGTTTTGCTGAGGGTCTCCTGACTGCAAATAGCGTTGGCGGTGACGCTGAGCGTGGCTTCGGTGAGGTTGTGCCTGAAGTCCCAAACGATGTCGATGGCGTTGCCGTGGTCGATGATGATACCTGCCTCTGCCGGTTCCAATTGCCAGAGGTAGCTTAGGCCATTGGCTCCTTCTATGGAATAGTGGCCGATGGGTTTGTCGGGGTCAATCATGTCGTCGCCGTTGATTTCATCGCCCCAATCGATTTCGTTGGTCAGGATGAGCTGCAAGGGACTGAAGAAACCATCGGCACGGAGCTGTAGCATGGTGCCTCCATTGGCAAGGTCGTTGGGTCCCGGGGTATAGATGGGATGCAAGGCGGAAATGTCATCGAAACTGCCGTCACCCTCCGTGAACCATTCCAACTCTCGGTAATTGTAGGCATAATTGCAATCGATGTGGACGCTTCCGCCCGCGCAGGCTGTCATGGTGCCGCCTGAATAGACAATCGTAGTGCTCGTCGGCAAGATGCTGATGTCGTCGACCCAAGCACAGTCATGGCCTGAATTTACCGAATAGTCTTTGCTGTAAGCCCATTTGAAGGTGTGGGTGCCTTGTTCTATGGGGTATATCATTTCTTTCCATCGCAATTCGCCTGACCAAGCCCCTATCTCTTCGTCGTCAACATAAAAACGCAAGAAGTCATAGTTGGTTTCTGACGACACTTTCCTGAAGAAGCTGATTTCGGTGGCTTTGGTCGTTTGGGTGATGGACATGCTACTGGATTCGTCATGAGTGATTGTCCCCGATTTGGCACTGTGTTCGCTGGTATGGAAATCCTCATCCGTCAACATCCAGGGGGCATCTCCCGCCATCTGCCAGTCATGTGCGTTGAAATAGTATGGGTCGAAGCTTTCGTTGAAACCGCCGTAAGGAAGGGAAGGGTTCAATGTGTCTACACGGATGCCGTCACTGAGCAGGATGTTGGCCTGAAGCCAGGCATCGTCAATTGGGCTGTCGTGGGCATTTACCCTGAAAACCACATCGTTGGTGCAGCCTTTTTCGAGGGCGTTGAACGTTAAAGAGGGAACGTCGACAGTGATGAAAGGCGCCTGCATCCCGAACCGCAAGAGGAAAGGCCCACTGTTGAAATGGCCTTCATTGGCGATTTGGACTTGAATGTCCGTGATGCCCTCTTTGGCGATTTGGAGGATAGGTCGCTGGTTCTCGTCCATGAAGGAGATATTGGGCTTGATGACGAACAAAGGCGCGGCAACGGCTTGCACGACATCGATAACTTTCTCGCCGCCACCGTCGTTGATATGGAAGCTGAAAGTCACTTTGGTCATGTCGGGGATGCCGTCAGCAACGTTGAAGCAGAAAGCATTGTTGAGGGTGACGGTCTGGCCCGAAGCGATGTTCTGGAGTTGGTTGGTGCCTTGTGTAATCTCAATGTAAGGTGAGTCACAGGTGAGGCTCATCGAGACGTTCTCGGCTGAGTCGTTTCCGAAGTTGCGAAGAATGAGGCCGATGTGCGCGTTTTCGCCGTTGTGCAGGAATCCGAATTCGTTTTCGACCAATAGGCCGTCTCTTTCGATGGCCACGTATGGGCCGCTGCTTGGAATGACGTATATCTCACACTCATAGCGGACACGGTTTTGCTTGATGGCGGTGAGGGTGAAATGATCGCCTTCTTCCATTGCGGGTAATTCGAAGGTATAGGGCTGTCCATCGCTTCGATGCACACCGATGATTTCTCCGTCTTTCGATAGGCACACCATGGCACCTTCTTCTGCTGTCAAAGTGTATCCGTTGGCATCTGTCGTGCAGTAGAGCGCATGTTCGATTTGCATCGGCTGGGGTGCCTCGGTGTAGAGGTTGAGATAGGTCTCTCCGGTATAGCAGAAAATGTGCATCTGTGAAAACTCTCTGTCGAGCCACCAATCGGGAAGGAAGACGTGATAGGCGTAGTAATGCTTTGCCTCAGCCAGCGCGTAGGATGGCCTGACGAATTCCGGCGGTGTGTCGCTACCCATGTCGGGCAGAAAACTGGGCCAGATGCAGTCGTATATGCCCCATGCGAGAACGTCGTTGAAATAGGAGTGGGTGAGGGTCGTCGCTCCGATGCCACCCACGGCGCCACCCTCCTCTTTGACGCAGAAGGCATCGACGAGACATTTGCCCGAGTTGGTGAATAGCGTGGTGCTGCAACTGATGGAGAGAACGAAGGTGGGAGGCCCATAGAGGAGAGAGCTGACGTAATTGGATTCGAAACGCGGGCACCACCAGGCATTATAGTTGGAGTGGTCGCGATACAAGGTCAGGAAAGAGCCTTCGTTGAGTGCATCAATCAAAGGAACTGAGTCGGATCTGCTTCTCCAATCGTGCAGTTCGCCGATGGATTCAGGAATGTAATTCTGCCCATTGGGACCAAAATAGTCCATTAATACTTCGGCATTAAAGGCCGATGACCAGCTTTCCGTGGGAATGGCACCCGAGTTCACCATGTAAAGGTCAGTGGGATGCTTGCCGAGCTTGTCGCGATAGAAGCCGTTGATACTCTGCGAACTAATCATGAACCATTTGTTGTCTTCATGCCCTGATGAAATGATGGGACGGTCATAATAGGCGGAATCCATAGGCGGGTCGCTCTCATATTGGATGGTCTTCTTGACAAAGGTCCGATACTCGTTTAGGTTTCTCGCGGTCACACGTCCGAGGGCCATGTCAGCCAGACTGTCTCCGTTCATGTCACAATAAGGATAGTCGGTGGGATAGCTGGCCACACCGTAATCGCCTTCTACGGTTTGATGAATGAAGGGGCGGATGCCAGCATTGTTGTACCAACCTCCGAAAAGAAGCACTGCCGCAGGGGGTATCTCCCAGTTGTTATAGGCATTGAGGATGTAGTTGCGGATGCCGTCGGGATCGTTGCCTCCACATTCCGTGACCGTCGCCACCTTCGTTGAAATACCTTGCTTTATGCGGAATGCTTTCAACGTGTCCGCCCAGGCCAAGATATCAGGGTCGTCAGGAGAAATGATGAGATATTCCCAACCCTCGTCATCCCTTTCACGGACTGACTTGACCATACTGTAATAGTCTACGGTGGGAAGCATATCGTCATTGATGACAAGGTTGTGGAGGATGTGCTCCCAATCCGGGTTGAGGTAACGGCTTTCCCCGAATTGTCCATTGCCGCCTTCGAAACGGATGTCAAGGTCGATGTCGTAAATCACTTCCAATGTCTTTCGTATGGGGTTGTAGCGGAAAGGAGTCACGCTGATGATGACCACATCAAGTTTGCGTATCTGCGTGGGTGTGGAAAGGACGAAGTTCTCCGTCGGGAAGTTGGCGTCTTTGCCGTAGATGTCGGCATCCCACCGCAGTTGAAGGTCGCCTTCGGCCAAATCGGTTCGAGCAGGCATTGCCGGCAGCAGGTCGATGTCGGTCAGCACGGTGCTGGCGTTTTCCTTCACTTGCAGACTGACGGTGGCTCCCTGTGGGATGGCGACATATCGGTTGACGACAGGCAGGTTGGGATGTCCATCGGCATTGGGCGCAAACTGTCCCTTCAATATAATCTCTTGCCCTTTCACGTCTCCGTTTTCAATGTTGGCAATGCCCAACTCTTGAATGGAATAATGCAGCGAAAGATGCGAAGCAGTGCTGCTCGTCACGCTGAGGCCTTGGGGCGTGTCGGTACGGAAACGGTAGGTGTCCTGGGCCTTCAGCAAGGCAGACGCGAGAATAAGGCTGAATAATAGTATGAAACGTTTCATGGCAATAGGTTTTATATCACAAACGGCAAAAATAAAACAAAAAAGAAAATGTACCATGGTTTTGACACATTTTCCTTCTCTTGCGTTTTTTCCTAATTTTGTGCCGTCAAAATGATTACAATTTTCAAATTATGGATATTAAAGCATTATATCAGCGTTTTCGCGCATGGCAAATTGAGCCGTACCAATTCAAGCGTAAGTCAGAGAAGACCCACCAATGCTTCAACTGTGGGAACACTTATGAAGGGGATTATTGTCCCATTTGCGGACAGGGTTACGACGTAGGCCCTGTGGATTGGACTCCTGAAGAGAAGTCGCACGAGCCGCTTTGGGGACTGATGAAACCTGGCTCCCTGGTTTCGTTCATCTTGCAGATAGTGAGTCGCCCGGGCTACATGATCAGCGACTTCCTCAATGGCAGAAAGCGAGTGACTGGTTCGCCCGTCAGCATGTTGTATTATATTGCGGCAGCCACTTTGGTTGTGCTTAGCCTTACCGGAAAAAGTGGCAGTGAGTTGATCGAATCCATGGACGGTGAGCTCGGATTGTATGGGACATGCCTTGCATGGATGTCGGAACACCTTGATTGGGCTGTGCTGTTTCAGGCCTTACTCCTCGTCTTTCCCGTCTGGGTGCTTTTCCGCTTTGCGCCCAAGCATTCTCACCACAAGTTGAAAGAAGGTTTCTTCATCCAGGCGTTCATGACTGCGGTAGTGCTGGTTTGCATCATGTTTCGTGCCTTGATTTCCAATTGGCTGATCCTGCTTGTCCCCATCTGTAATTTCATCGCCTATCGCCAACTGTTTGGATATGGTTTTTGGGGCACTTTATGGCGCACGCTCCTCAGCATCGGGATTGTATTCTATGTCTTTGGTGTTATCAGTATGACGTGTCTGTGCCTGATAGGAAGATACCCAAGCACACATTCCTCTGGGGCGATTGTTGCCATGGGCCTTGCATTGCTTGCCGCTGGCGTAGCTGTCGTGTGGCTTGGCTGGTGGATTAGCAAGAAGACCGAACACAAGAATTAATCTTCTAAACGGATTTCCTTGCCGGTAGAAAGGATGTAGATGGCGATTTGTGTGTTCTCCTTGCCGAATTGGCATGCCTCTGTCAGAGAGTCCTCAGGGAAAAGGCGGACACTGTCGAAATAATAGCGCCCTGTTTCCGTATCCAACCATCCACCGATGTAACCCTCGTGGGATCGGGCATGACTGACGACGAACTCAAGGTCGGCACGGTCGTGGCGGTCTTGAGTTGCGGCGTAGGACACAGCAATGCCTTCCGTGGGCATGCTCCATGTGCTGATGTTCAATGTGAAACCGTCGGGATGCGTCTGACTGAAGACCCAGAGGCTGTCGGCCATGGTGACATCGGTCACTGTTGTCGTCCATGTTGGGGTCGGGTTGGTGACTTGACGGGTTGATCCGCAGGCTACAAGCGTGAGCAACAAAAGCGCGAGGAAAGTTTGTTTGATTTTTGTTGTCATTTTTTTAGGTGTTTTGCTTTTCGATAGAAGCGGCAAAAATACACAAAAAAATCACACCTTTATATAAAAAAAAAGCGACGATTTAGCTTTTCGCCAAATTGTCGCTATATGTTGGGTCCAAATGACATTCAGTCTTTTAGGCATCCGATGGGTACTACATAAATGTCGTCTTGCCTACGGTAGGCCACATTGCCTATCCCAACGAGCACCATCATAAACGAGGGCTGCTTCATCTTCGTGGTGTCTATCTTGTCTTTCAGTGTTTTCAGTGCTTCGGCACCTTCGTTTATCAAGGTCTCACCGCCTATCTTGATTTCAACAAGGCCATATTCACCGTTTCGCAGATGGATCACCGCATCGCACTCTAATTTGTCACTATCCCGATAGTGGAACACTTTCCCCATCAAGGCATCGGCGTAGGTGCGAAGGTCACGGATGGCCATGGATTCAAAAAACAATCCAAAGGTATTGAAGTCGTTCAGCAAGTCGCGAGGGCCAAGTTGCATGATGGCCGTCCCGATGGATGGGTCGGTGAAATACCGAGTGTTGGAGGTGCGAACTGCTGTCTTTGACCTCAGATTGGGATTCCATGCCTCCGATTCTTCCACCACAAACAGTTTCCTGAGCGCATTGACGTATGATGAAATGGTATCCGTGTCCAAGGCATGAGGTTCATTGGCTGCCATGTCTGCGGCAATGGTCTCGAAAGTCGCTTGCGAGGCTTGGTTTCTGGCGTATGAGCGCATCAAACGCCTGACCCTGTCGGGGTTACGCTTCACTTTGTCCACCCGCGACATGTCCCTTTCTGCAATGGCATCGCAATAGTCAAAGGCTTGGTCGAGGGCTATTTCGGGTTCCAGATCAATGGCTGCCGGCCAGCCTCCCCGACAGACCAGAAACGCAATGTCTTCTCGTGAGAGCGTACTGCGCCCGTAAATCTTTTCTGGTGCCGAAAACAGGGTCTTCAGGCTGATTTCCCCATTGGATTCCCCCGATTCAAACAAGGCCATAGGGCGCATCCTCAGCCAAGCGAACCTCCCTGTTCCCGAATGTCTCCTTTTCCTGTTTTCTTCTTCCTCATCGTCATTTACGGGAACGGAAGAGCCTGTCAGGATAAACTGTCCGTTACCCTCCCGATGGTCTACCTCAAAGCGGATGGCATCCCATAGCTGGGGTGCTATTTGCCACTCGTCCAAGAGCCTCGGCGTTTCTCCCGCCAACAAGTCTTGTGGGGCAATATCAGCCGCGACAAGGTTCTCCTTGATGTTCCTTGGGTCGTCCATGTAGAGGATGCTTTTGGCATGTTGCTCGGCTGTTGTCGTCTTTCCGCACCATTTGGGACCTTCGATGAGCACGGCACCTTTTCCAGCTAATTTCCGCTCTAAAAGTGCATCTGCGATTCGTTGTTTGTAATCTGACATAATCTTTTGTATTTGAGCGCAAAAATACAAAATTCGGGAAGATGTGGGAAAATTTTTCGGGAAAATGTGGAAATTTTTTTCGGGAAGATATGGGAAAATTTTTCGGGAAAATGTGAAAATGGGAAGGGTAGGGCTGCCATAATATGACAGCCCTACAAACCCAAATTATTGGATGATTATCTTCTGCGTCCGAACATCATCGCCATAGACAAGGCGCAAAACATACACGCCAGGAACCATCCCGCCTGTAGAGACGCGATTCATCGCGTCTCCCGAAACGATGATACGCCCCATCACATCGATGATTTGCAACATCGCATCGTCCACATCCGCGGTAATGATAATGTTGCCATTGTTGATGTACGCAAACGCCTCACCGGGCTCGCAGACGGCCTCGTCTGCGGAGAACACCAAGCGAAAACGCGAAGCGTAATCGCTCGTCGTTGCGCTGAAGCTGTAGCTCGGCGAAACCAGCAAATCCACATCCACGTCAGTGAGCTTGTCGATGAGGTGGAGGTAGGCCAGCTCCACGTCTTCGGGATTCACCGTGATGGTGTAGGTGCCGTTTTCTCGTGCCTTGAAGTTGACAGGCATTTCGCCTTGGGCTTCGGAACTCACGATGGCATAGTCCTTGCCGTTCTGCGGGATGTAGATGTTGGCATTTTGGGTGCCGAAGTAGAACTTGCCAAGCTGGTTGTCCTCATTGAAGCTCACGATGGCCTTGTCTAACAGGGCATTGTTGCGCGTGTTGGTTTGGCTCAACGCAATCTGCAAACTGTTGTTGTTGCCTTGGCTTTGCGTGGGGACTTCCTTGCTGAAGCTTACGTTGCCATTCGTTTCGGCTTCGACCACAATGCCTGTGCAGGGGGCGATGGGACTTGTGCTGAATGTTGAAACGGCCTCAACACCCGTCTTGGCTTCATTCATCTTATAAAATGAGCGGTTGGCGTAAACGTTGTAGGTGAATGGGTTGCCGATGAGGTTCCAGCCTGTGCTGACGCTCACGGATTCGCTTGCCGCGTATGGTTTGAGGGTTCCAGTGAAACTGAGGGTGGTCTCTGCGCTGTTGGCATAGAGGTAGCCCGCGCCGTTGTTTAGTTTAGTGAAATCGGAGTGCCCCGTCGTGTTCTTGTAGTTCTCCCACCTCGTGGTTGTCGGGTTGAGGCGATATAGGTCATAGGTGTTTTCAACCATACTGCCTGTGGGCGTGTAGTCGTCCGTGATGGGCGAGGCGATGAAATACCAGCCGTCGGTAAGTGACTCGCCTTCATTTTGGTTTACCGTGTAGGCTGTGATGTTCTTCTCTACCGTGGCTACAACGCCTTCGTTGTTATGGATGAGCTGACCGCCGTCGGCGATGGTGAGGGAACCGTTTTCACCAATAGTGATATTGTTTGTTTGGGCAGTGTATGTTGCAGGAATCGTGCAAGCGGCATTGATGGTAACATTGTCAGCTGCTCCGGGTCCAGTGGGAGTCCAGTTGGTAGCCTCGTTCCAATTGCCGTTGGTTGTGAAGACATAATCTTCACTGTAAGGGAAAGTAAATGTATCATTTGTTGTTGCACCATCTACTCTGACCACATCACCTGGATTGAAATCTCTTGCTTCGAATGTTGCAATGTTGTTTTCAACTGTGGCAGTTTGTTTCTCCACATTGTTTACAAAAAGTCTCAATGTACTACCATCGTTTGTATAACACTTTATTACTCTGTTAGTTAGCTTTTTGTAATCCTTTCCACAAATATGTACAAATTTGTCTGTCTGATTCCACCAAGCCTTGTAAAGATAGAATGGATCCTTCTTTGTCTTGTGGTCTCTCTCAACAAGTCCCTTATTGTTCAAATATCTTAAATTATTATCATTATATGTATTTTCTCCATCAGGGCATATTGTATATCCTTCATTTCTACTTGACACTGCTATATCAAATAATTGCCATTGTGATGTGAACAACAATTGTGGGAAGTTTTTGATGGCTGCAATGTGTCCTTCATGCAACCACATCTGATATTCAATATCGTGTCTTGGTTTGTTAGCCCTTGTTGTTGTTGCCATAAAGTCATCAGAGTGGCAGCTTTGTGTACCACCGCAACCATATTCAGAGAATGCCAATGGTTTACTTAGGCTAGTAAGGGTATTGTTCAAACGTGTGTTCAGTTGACTTGTGGGGTTGTTTGAATTCTGGTTGGAATACCATCCAACATAAATGTTACAGCCAAACCAATCAACATTTGGATTATTATAATGTCCACTTGGATTAGGTTCATACTGTGCAACTACATATCCAACCCATCTTTCTGGGTCAAGTCCTTTTATAAGTGCTGTATATCCTTCAACTTTTTCTTTAGCAAAATCTTTATCGTCAGTTTCAGTTTCATTACTAAGTCCCCAGAATATAATACAAGGATGATTATAGTGTTGTTTAACCATATCTTCATATTGTACGGTTAAGTGATTATAATAATCCTCAGGTAAAGTTGATTGCATTCTGTTTACACAAGGCACCTCTGTCTGTACTATGATGCCCATCTTGTCACAGTGGTCATAAACCTCTTTTGGATGTGGGTAGTGTGCGAGACGAACGAAATTACATCCAAGTTCTTTCAAGATTTCAAAGTCATTGTCGATATCTGCCGCTGTAAGGGCATTTGCCTTTCCTTCTAAATCATTGTGCATACAGACGCCTCTCAAAAGATAAGGTGAACCATTGAGCATGAAACGTGAGTTTTCAGGGGCATTATTATCGATGACATATTCAAAGAACCTGAGGCCATATCCTCTCTTGAATGTATGATATACTACACCTTCCTTTGCAATGGTGAGTGTCACATCATAAAGATAGGGATCCAAAGGTCCATTCCAGAGATGTGGGTTGGGGATGGTTGTCGTGAATGTGATTTCATCTTCGCCTGTAACTGTCTGGGTTTCTGAATAATTACAGTTAGTACCCTTTATAGAACAGGTGAGTGTTGCAGAAGTTGGAACAGATGTCTTTATTGTTATGGTGGCTTCTTGCGATGTCACTGATGATGTGATATGGAATCCGTCATAGCCGTAATCAGGATCTGGAACAACAGGTGATGAAATGAGTTTCACTTCACCAAGTGTGGCATTGAAGTTGAAGTCACCGGCACAAGGGGCAAGGTTTTCTCCTTCGTTATTCTTCAATGCTACCTTGATATTGTTAATCCCTCTGTGCACATGGTTAGATATATCCACAAAGAACGCATTGTAACCACCCCAATGTTTTTCAACCAATGTGTTATCTACATATACCGCAGCTGATTGATCGGCATGCTGGAACCAAAGATAGGTAGGTTGTAATTCCTTTACCTTGACATCTGTTGTAAAGGTGAATGTACCCTTTGCATAATTTCCTGAATGACCATTAATTGCATTTACAGAATAGGGGAGTTCCACCTCATTGTTGTTATAGGTCCAAGTCCTGAGGAGTCTTGTTGCTTCATCAGCAGCATCCTTTACAAGATATACCGGGAAATAACAGGTTTCCTTGTCCTTGTAGTCACTTGATGATATTGGATTTGAAGGTCCAAAGCATAAATCATATCCTGTTGATGAATCATTTTCTATAGAACTCCAATAGTAATGTCCATTGCCCCAGGTTTGAAGATTGCCATCATAGTAACCACTACCAGGTAAGAATATACAACCTTGACTCAAATAGTCGTTCAATTGTGATGCTGTAATACCCGTATTGGATGTTGTATTATCCATATAGGAAAGTGTAACACCGGTTATTGTTTCTCCATCAGGGAAGATGAGTAATCCTGAAGGTGTAGATGAATTGGCATGGGTGACATCGGCAAGTTGTATCATTGCATAATGCTTGTTGGAAGCACCATTTACAGTTGAACCGTTACGGGTTGTTCCCAGGATGGAAGCCCATTCTGCATTTGTAGGAACTCTCCAACCATCAAGAGGATCAAGAACTTTTTCGATGTCACCATCAGATGCTGAGAACACTGATGATTCAAACAACTGTCCAAGTTCAATAAAATTGAAATAGGTACTACCATCAGTCTTTCCATAAATTGAATGATATGAATCATAATTCCAACCATCCTTTATTTCATATCCATTGCTACCATAGTAGAGTGGACCGGGAGTTATCTCCATTCCTGCAAATTTATATGATTTGATCGCTATACAGTTTTCACTTACTATTTCGCTTTGTAATTCATTCTTTACTGCGTATGCCTCAACCACTGTGTTTTCATTGATTGGAATAGATGTTGAATATAAAGAATAACTTCCTGTCTGACCTAATCTGTAATAGATGCTTGCACTAGATATCTGACAGGTGATCGTTATAAATTCACCATCACAGGTGATGACTGGATCAGGAAGTCTATTTACAACCCATCCAGATGGAATACCTGATGTACCAGTAGTCCAGGAGGTTGTATTTTCATCCTTTACAAAGGTACCAGTTGATGCAACTCCATCTACCCAGTTACTTAAACAGTTACTTGTACCAAAACCTGTTGTTGCTAAACACTTGATATAGTTAAGGTTAGTACATCCCTTAAACATAGAACCATAACATTCTTTCACCAATGTTGTCGCCAAGAGTTCTGGGGCAGTTGTGATTGCACAATCCTCAAACATATAGTAATAGCAGCTTGTCGCCAATGTAGTTGCTGGAAGGGCAGGTGCTACCTCCAATGTGGACTTACTGAACATAGCCCTATAACAACATTCTGTAAGTGATGTGGCAGGAAGAATTAAGTTCTCTGCTGACACTGCCTTTGATTGTTTGAATAAAGAACAGAAGTTATATGTACCTGACAATGTTGTTTGACCCTCAAAGACGTCACCATAGATAAGACTCATTATGTTACCAGAGATGTCATAAGTTGCTGTACCACCATCAAATCCAGAATAGTTACTCCTATCCGTTGCATAAGTTGAATTTGATCCCTTAAATCTTACTACAGCATCTTTTTCTACTGAGAATGTAGCTCCATCAGTTGTTGATGTTATGGATGTCCATTCTCCATCATTTATGCTATATTCTATTGTTTTAGCTGAATTAGATCCAAAAGCTTTCCAACAAATTGTTCCCTTAGTGAGCACATTGAATGTGAGATAGCCCTGAGCGGTGGACAATGTTGCCACATCGGAATTAAGATAGCCTGCATGAGTAGCAATGGCCTTGATGATGGTGGCGGAAGCGACGTTGAAGGGGGCACTATAGGGAGTGCTGGAAGTGGTGGGAGTGCTGCCGTCAGTGGTGTAGTATATGCCCGTGGCACCAGTGCAAGTAATAGTAACCTCAGAAGTGCTGTTGTCGAAACTAATGGTTGGCTTGGTAAACCTCGGCACCTTGTAGATGCTCACATAAGAATAAACTGAGCCTAGATAAGCGATAGCCTTGATGACTGTTGCATTACCCAAGGAGAAGGGTGAAGAGTACGGTGCGCTAGTATTGTCGGGGGTATCACCGTTGGTAGTGTAGTATATCGTGGCACCGGGAGTGGTAGTGCTCAATGAGATGGGGCCGTCAAAGTTATTTGTAATGGTTGGGGCAATGACAGGGGAAACATTCTTTTCGGCCATGTGGGTCAGCACGATGCCATAGCGCACCACTATGGCCTTGACCGTCATGTTCTCTTCAACGATGATGGGGTCGGAATATTCAGTGACAGTAGCGGTTGTAGGTTCAGTCCCGTCGGTAGTGTAAAGTATGGAATATCCCGCAGGCAGACCATTGGCATCGGTAATGGTGATGGTACCGGTAGCGCTCACATCGCTGATGGTGGGAGCGGGTAATTTATTCTCGGTAAACGTCCAAGTTGGAGCATTATCATAAAATTGTAGCAAACCCTCACGTCGGTCTGTGTTTTTTGGAGTCTGTCCGCTATCTGTTGAACAAAGATAGCGTTTGTTGCCTTTAGCACTGTTTAATGTTAATGTACCTTCTGTATAGGCTGTAGCATTAGCAATATCAGTTGTTGCATTTATTGTTGGAGATATCAAATATGAGGAAGAAGAGCCATTCAATTTGAAATATGATCTGACAATATCATCGCCTGTTGGTTCATCGTCAAGCCATACATCTCTATCTCCATATGATGCTTTACTGCGGATAACGATATATTTGTTAAGTTTGGGATTAATGAGTTGGAATCTTCCTGTACCATCATTTAGATTTTTTACTACCCAGTGACAATAAGTGTTGTCATAGGCCCCATAACTCACACCGTTTTCATTACATGCTGGAGCCTGTGCATCATAAAAAGTAGTCAGATATTGCTTCCCTGTTTGGGAATTAGTTGTTACCGAAGGCCACAGATACCATCTGTCATAGCCACCAGTATTAGGACTGGGAAGATTCCCTAGGTCAGCTGTATTTGTGATATAATACACACCATCAGGGACCTGCCCCCACGTCGTAACGACGCCAATAAAAATCATCACCGCCATCATCACGGTGCATCGTAAAAATTTGTACAAATTATTCATTTTGAATTGTTTGTTTTATTTTAAAAAAAAGCGGTAAAACGACAATCTGACTTTTCAAGACGGTGAAAAAGCGTTATTTGCCCTTCATCATGTTCCTGTACAAACGTTGCGCGAAGAACAGACTTACGATGTATCCGGCAATGCCTACTCCTCTGAAGATAATCGCGCCAGTCGCGTTGTCGTCAGCGATAGGGGTTGTCGTGCACAGTAGGGTGGAGCCAATGATGATGGCAACGATAATGAGTGCGCGAACGGCATATCCCGCGAGGCGGTTGACCGTCTCTAAGGCCTTCTCTTCGAAACCGAAGTCGGTGTGCAGCGTAATCTGGTTCTTTTGCAGCATGTCGAGCGTCTGGGCTTTCTTGTTAGAGGAGTCGGTGATGCCGTTGAAGAGTTGCAGCAGCTTCACGGCGATTTGAGGATTCAGATCCTTGAGATGCTCTTTGTCCAGATTGTCCAGGTCGAGATCCATGCCGATATCCACCTTGTCCATGAAGTAGTTGAGAATGTTCACCTTCGGGCTGAGGGTCTTGACGGTTCCTTCAATCGCAATGACACCACGTGAAAGGTTGGTGAGGAATGGGTCAACCTTGTAGTTGCCGCTCTGTAATGCATCGAGAACCAAGGTCAAGAGGTCGCCCAACTCAAAATCCATGTCGCCGCTGAAATCCGTACCTGAGAACTGGCTGCACATGTCCTCGCACAGCCCGAGAATCTCGCCGTGGTTGACTTCGCCTTCCGGATGCGCAATCGTCATCAGGATGCGCTTGAGGTTGTAGGCATCTTTCATCACCACGCTGGTGACGATGTCGATGAGTGTCTGGCGCTGCTTTTGGGTCAGCGTGCCCATCATGCCGAAGTCGATCCACTCGATGCTGTGTTCCGGAAGCGGAATCTTTTTTTCCTCTTCGGCAGGCTCTTCGCCTTCTTCGGTCTTGGGCGTCGTTTTCGCTGTTTCAGCTTCCTTGGTGCCAGCTACCGAATCTTTGATGAATACGTTGCCTGAGTGCGGGTCGGCGTGATAGAATCCATCAACGAGAACCTGTGTGGAGAAGTTGTCGGCAATAAGTGCGGCGAGGCGTTCACGCTCGTCTTCGCTGAGCGTGGCGATGAAGTCGGTATTGCTGACCACATTGCCAGTGACGAAATCTTCGGTGAGGATGGCCTCGCAGGTGAGCTCAAGGTAGCATTTTGGGCAGATAATCTTCTCGCGTCCTAAGTTGTTGTTGTAGAAACGGTCGAGATAGTTTGCCTCGTTGGTGAAGTCGAGTTCAATCTTCGAGGTTTTCTCGAGTTCCGTAATCAGGCCTTTGATGTCGATTCCGCCTACATTCCCTTTGATGAATTTGTCGATGACTTTCTCAAGAAGGGCAAAATCGCGTGCGACGGTTTCAACAACACCCGGACGGCGGACTTTGACGGCCACAACGGTGCCATCGTGCAAGGTCGCTTTGTGTACTTGAGCGACGGAAGCTGCCCCTAAGGGTTTTTCACTAAAAGAGGTAAAAAGCTCTTTTGCCGGCTTGCCCAAATATTTCTCAATCTGGGCATGGACGGTCGCCATGTCCATGGGAGCCACATCCGAGCGCAGTTTTGCAAGCGCTTCGCAATACTCTGCGGGCATGTAGTCACCTTGTTGGGAGGCAATCTGGCCGAGCTTCACAAAGGTCGGACCCAAATCTTGCAGTATGTTCACAATGATTTCTGGCGTGAAGCCATTTTCATAATCGTATTTCCTAATGATGTCGATGATTTCCTTGAGCCTTTTATTTGATTTTGGCTCGGCTTTTTTTGCTTCCTTGCGTTGTTTAAGTAACGCACCGATGAATCCTGTCAAATTGTAGAGTATTTAAATTTGTTGCAAAATTAGAAAAAGTTTTATTCTATCACTATTTTCTGTGTCTTAATGTTATCGCCGTTGATTAATCTCAACACATACACCCCCGGAACCATCCCGCCTGTAGAGACGCGATTCATCGCGTCTCCCGAAACGATG
>JAEEGF010034243.1_pt1 | contig 17039 bp, 19 predicted proteins | sample 9134171 | NCBI WGS metagenome assembly JAEEGF01 (sample SAMN16246542, study PRJNA631951) | gut metagenome | biome: gut microbiome; feature: rumen; material: AP-attached | host: Bos | place: Iran: Karaj | collected 2018-10 | reverse complement strand
CCTTCCGCCTTAGCCAGCTCCAGCAGTTCATCGGCAGTCTTTCACTTAATAGCTTTTAACATCTGTGCTTTTGTGATTTCGTTTTTGTTGATTGGCATACTATGCCCCCCCTTTTAAAAAAATAATTCAACGGATTTCCATTCCATATTATTTATTATAAACAAAACACGAAAAACAAACAACATTTGTTGAGAAAAACCCCGGTTTCCGTCATCCGGTATACGCGTCTTCCGCCGTATTCTTAAAATTTTGTTTTGCCAGCCAGGCCTTTTCCTCCTCGTTTTCCGGAATGTCAATTCTTTCTATTTTGAAAATCACAGGACGCGTCCCGTCATTGCAGCAGGCGATCATCATGCGGTCGTCGTTTGTCCATCCCTTCATGATGGACCCGCCCTGCAGCGCGGCATATACATACCGGCTTACCGCGTCCCACGCCTCGCCGCAAAACCTGCCGTTCATCAAATGGTAGAAATCATCCTGCTGCGGCGTCCTTTTCAGCAAAATCGTATCGCCCTTCTTAAAAAAAGGACATGGACCTGATTTCGGATCCGCAAGATATTTTTCCTGATACTCCGTAAAGCATTTTGTTTCCAAGACTGTTATTCTGCACTCATGCTTCATGTTCCGATTCCTCCGCCAGCCAACGGTTTCCCCGCCTGCTGTTACTTATTAATATCCCCCTACTCCAAGATATACCCGTACGCCTTCATCGAGTGCACGGCATCCCGTGCAGAACACAGTTCGCTGCACAGACGCTCCCAAAGATCCGCCAGCTCCGTTTCCGGATCGTCCGTGTACAAATCGAAATCCGTTTCCAGCAGCGTTCCGCCTTTTATTCTATACCGAACGCTGACGGTGGTGGGTTCATGGGGCACGATACTCCAGTTATATGATGATTTTGCTGCAATGATGGCGGATTGGATGGTCATTATTTATTTACCATAGCCCTTTTAATCATCACTAAGTTCTTCAATTCCACATTTCAGCAGATAAGAATAAATGTTGTCATAATACTCAGCGTTTCTTGTTTCATCTACTTCCGGATCAACGCCTTTCGGAACAAAAATAATCATCCCCTGCCTGGCTCTTGTCAGAAGCACCCTGTACGAATTTAATAAATACCTTTTCTGCTCAGGTTTGTTTCTCCTATTCCACCTAGTTCCTCTAAAACTATAATATTCCCAATCGTTTTTTCCTTCTTTTCTTCTTAAGTCAGCATCCCAGCATACGATGGCCCAATCAATTTCCAAGCCCTGTACTTTAAACTCACTGGCCACTATTTCAAGCATATTCGAAGATCGCAAATCATCGCTTGGCGCAAGGAACCAGTTCTTAACATCAATATCCGTCGGCACATAAATTCCTTCAGGCTTTAATCTTTGCGCACTGCTACATGCCAATACGCCGCTTCTTTGTGAACCGCGGACTTGATTTCTTACCCAATTTTTAGCTGTTTCGTAATCCCTTGTAATATAAACCGGATATTTTTCTGAAATAATATTATAGACGTCTTTGGCTTCATCAGGCTTATTATCAAGCAGAGCATCAACAAACTGGCATTGCTTGTCTGCCCTGAAAGATCTAATAGACGTCTTTAAATGAAGCTCCGGAATAGGATGACATCTATCGCATCCTTCAATCATTTCACGGTTAATATTTTTATCTTCAACTTGTCCAAAAATTTCAGGTGAATAGTACAGTTCCCACTCTTTAAAATCTTCAATACCACATCTGAACCATTCATTGATGCCAACCTCGCCGTCATAAATGTCCTGTCCAAGCCCCACAAGACAAATCATAACAGCCCAGTCCTGATGTCTGTCCATTATGCTGAACAGCAAATGCGGTTCACTTACAGCCATCAAGGGATTTTCTTTATGTTTGCTTGTCATCTTTTCTTTGTTCCAAACACGTTGCGCCTCATCAAAAATAAGAATATTTTCCGGCGTTGCATGATTATGAGACGCATTATCTTTCTTAAAAGCATAGCTGCCCTGGATCAAAGTGTTGATTGCCGCTTCTGTTTCCCTGTTAAACTGCTTTTTTGCTTTTGCACTTCTTTTTAATGCTTCCCGCAGAACCTCGACCAAGGGCCCGTTACCAGAGAGATACACACTGAGATTCTTTTTCCCTTCGTCCATATTTTTTGCAACAACATCAAGACCAACTAATGTTTTTCCAGCTCCGGGAACACCGGTAACAAAACAAACACATTTACGCTTGTTAGTTTGCGCTTTATTAATAACCTCATTAATCTTTTCTTCGCAAAGATTAATGTTCTCCTGCCCTGCCTCAGACTGAGCGATTTGACTTAAGTTATGGGAACTGTAAGCTTCAACCGCTGCCGCGACAATGGTTGGTGTTGGATAATAAGGCGAGTTAAACCATTTTTCAAAATCTATTTCCTTGTCGTCACCATAAAGATCTACAATTGAAGAAACCTTTGGAATTAGCGTTTCAATATTTTCCCGTTGTAAATGAATCTGCTTATCCGGATAACAGCCAGATGATTGTACTTTTTTATATGGCTCTGCTTTCGTTGCAATAAGAATCGGGCAAACGTAAAGATCCTCGGATTCTTTATGAAAATTTTTAATATCTATTGCATAGTCTTCTGCCTGTTGCGCATCCTGTGCGGTAAAGATATCCTTGCCATTTTTAAATTCAAGGGAAAAAACCATATGTCTTATTAAAAGAATGACATCTATTCTTTTTCCAAGACGAACGATATCATATTCAAATATGATATCGCCTTCCATGCCGCATTTTTCCAAACGGTTTTGTAATTCACTGATCTGGTTTTCCCAGGCATCAGACTGATCTTTGTTTACCTCAAATGAATGCTTTACTAATTGTCCAATTATTGAAGTAGAGTTGTCACGAATAAAACCTGGAATAGAATTACAATAATACGCCTTACCGGATTTTGTAGAAAAAGTGTATTTATTCATAAGAATCTGTAGCCCCCGTTATAAGATTTTGAAGTTTCTTGATATCCTCCTGCCTATCCAGAATGTGCATACGCTTATGACAATTCGGGCAAAGGGCCACCGTATTGGTCGTGCTGTCTTCTCCACCGCGTGAGAGCCAAATTACATGATGTACTTCCAAATATGGATTCCCGTTCTTATCAATAAATGGAGCAACCTGTTGACAGTACTGACAAACGCCATTGGCACGATTTTTGGTTTCTTTTACGACTTCTAAACTCCGAACAAAAACACTCGAAATTGTTTTTTTACGCCCCCCTGTACCAGAAACCACTCCCTGCATATAACCTTCAGTGGTTTCCTCAATTTTGGCATTTTGCGTGGTATCCGGATTCCATTTTATGAAACACTCTTCCTGAATAACCCAAACAAAAGAGTGTGCATCAATTAATCTTGGTATTCCATGCATAGGAAGCATATCTTCCATTATTGCACGTATTTCCATAATAATACTGATGAATCCCCTGTAGTTCTCCCAACTACAACGAAATTTAGTAGTGTAATCAATATTCAATATTTTGAATCCTGCATCAAAATGTCCTGTACTGATAGGCAGGAACCGTGTATCATCTTTTACAAAAAACAAGAAAGCGATAGTATCATACTTTGCACCGAATGTGGCTACAGCATTTTCAAAGGCCGAAGAATTTGAACATAAAGGGTTTCGATAGATGTCAAACAATACACGTTCAGCATCCTTTCGAAAATTAGGATGTTCTGGGTTGAGACGATTCTTGAAATCAATCTGCTGATTCTTATTGACAAGGTTGCCAGCTTTGGCCATAGCTTTCATTGCGCTAGCAGCTATCTTTCCGCTCCCAATCCACGACTCTGTCCAATCAGCAAACTTCAATTCTCTCCGAGCTTCTTCAGCGATATAGGTTTTATAATCTTCTTCTCTTCCCAAGAAGCTGGTGCTATCGCGAAAACTAATATATCCTGACTGACCATCCATATAGTGAACGAAAGAAATAAATCGAGACAACTGTTCTACCAGTTTCGCTGCATCGGTAAGATATATAGTATGCATAATTCGCTCCATTATTATTTCTCGTGCAAATCAAAAGTAATTCATTACTTCATCAACACATTTTTCCAAATCTTTCTTAATGTTACTTTCCCAAAAACGTAATACAAGCCAACCTTGCTCAAGCAACAATTCATTGACATACCTGTCTCTTTCAATATTGCGTTTCATTTTTGCTTCCCAATAACTTCTGTTAGTTGCAATCTGTTCCCCTGGTCTTTTTTCATGCCCACGTGCATGCCAAAAATCACCATCGACAAAAATAGCAACTCTTTGTTTTATAAATACGATATCAGGCTTTCCGGGCAAATCTTTGACATTCTTCCTATATCGCAAGCCCTTATGCCATAATGCTTTACGCAACAAGACTTCAGCTTTAGTATCTTTCGATCTGATACGTTGCATATTCTTTTTTCTTTGAGCAGGCGTTAAATCATCCACAATGACACCCTTGTAACATATTTTTACATATATGAAGATGGAGTTTCTGCAGCTTTTAACACGTTTTCTTCGTCTGTATTAAACTTGTTAGAAACCCTTACCTGTTCTAAATCAGACAGCCGCGCTTCCCTGTTTACGGAAAAAATGTCACGTATTGTCTGGTGGTTAAAATGCGATTCAGCGTAAGATTGCGCGAAATCAATGAAAATATCAACAGGCATAGCAGAACCAGAAACGCCCGTCTCGTCTGCTATTTCTTTTAATTCTGTATCAATATGCCCCTTAAATGTTCCCGAAATATAGGAAAAGAAAGCTAATGGATATTTAGCATCCACGTAATTATTCAGTTTGGGAATATACTCATGAATCATTACTCTTTTAAAATCCCCGGTTAAACTGAAGCCTTTTTTATAAGCTTTATTATCCAAAATACCGCAGTATTGCAACTCATCCGATTCTACGAAGACATCTGGCGCAGCAGTACTTCCTGTCTGCCCCAAATGCACGGCACGCATATTGAAAATCTTCTTGAAAATCTCTGTGGTCGCAATTTCAAATTCAGTTGCATATTCCTGACTCATAAAGGCAAGTTCACGATATGCAAGGAAGAAGTCGCTAATGTTGCCATGAGGATATGTTTTCAGAAGGAATTTTTCAACTTTCTTTTCATCTATACCAGTCGTTTTGGCAATTTCTTGGACAATATCTGTTGTTATACTGGTTATTGGCGTTTTTAATGAAAGCAGCACATATTCTTTTCTTATTCGTTCCTCATTGATTTGTGTTGCTGTTAATTTGTTTTCTTTGCTAAAATCACGCAAATCTTTTGCTGCATTTCCACGACCATACGCCCTTTGATAGTTTTCCGTCAGTTCAGGATGTGAAATAAACTTTGGATCATCTTGTATAAATGCATCTACTTCATGTTTTTTATCTGGTCGTATCATGATAGACTGAGGACCACGGTCTACAAATTGCGTTAAGCTAATATAATTGAAAAAAGTATTTGCGATATTACTGTATGTTTTAGTAGGAGTATCGCAAATATAGCCACCTACTGTACCAGTGTTACGAAATTCAATTATCATATCAGTGACTTTGTCAAACGTTGCTTTTTTGTCCGAGTTTGCATAATGAATGACAATCCCCTGCATCTCTTCCATCGTAAGAACATTGTTTAGCTTTGATTCACGGAGCAACCTGAAAAGAAACTGAAATGGATGCACTTCAAATGAATGACTGACAGCTCCGCTTCCACTCCAACATGCGGCAGAGGGATATTGATATTTCTGCAATTGCATGCGCATAGCATCCACAAAAGAAATATTTCCCTTAATCAATTCTTCGGCAATCAAGGTTAAACGGCAAAGCTTATTCTCATCCTCCAGGAAAACAAGGCCTAAATCTTTCATTTGTTTGAAAAGCGTACGAGTTCCCCCTCCACCTTCATTCGATTTGCGTGCCCTTAAATTCCCATGTTGTGTAATATTTCGTTTTTGCAACTCATCTTCCCATGCAAGTTGTAATTTTGTATTACCCGGCCAATATTTTCCAACACAGATATCACTATACGAAATCAACGCTGGCAATATACCAGTCAGCTGTCTCTTTTGCCTTGATACAAACCAATGTGAATAAGCCATAAGTCCGCACCCCTTAAAAACCGTTTTATTCGGTAGCTAAATTAGATTCAATCCATTCATATTCTTCGCCGGCAAACGTTTTAAGTACTGCTTCAAAAATCATCTGCGCCCCTTTTGCAGGTACTGCCATTCCGATTTGTTTTCGTACGGATTCTTTTGAGCCTTCAAAAACGAAACTGTCAGGGAAAGTCTGCAAACGTGCCCGCTCCCGATTAGTCAAAGCGCGATTTTCAGTATAATGATAAATATGCGTTCCTCCGCCACCGCTTCCGGTAACGGTGTATGCAGGTTTATTTGGATCAAGACGCTTGTAAATCTGACTTATCTTGGCGCCTTTAACATGAAGCTGCAACTCTGGTGGCAGCGTAGCCGTAAAAGCATTTTCTCCCGGTTTGATATATTTCAAACGTTCTACAACCTGTTTTGATTGTTTTGTAAGTTCATTATTTGCGGCGAATTTAGAAATAGCCGGAACTTCCAATGCGTTTCTGCAAGAGATATCACAATCTTTATATAATACAGGGCTTGGTATTTTGAATTCATAAGGCAAATCTTCACGGATTCCAATAATAATCATACGATGCCGTGCCTGTGGCACGCCATATTCCTCAAATTTATAAAGATTAGGATAAATACGATAACCTGCAGCTTTCAAGTCTTCCTGTATTTTTTTAAAAGCTTTTCCTTCGTTGGCGCTACGAATACCACCAACATTTTCAGCTAAAAACCATTGTGGTTTATAACGATTGAGCGCTTTTACACCATAAGAATATAAGGGGCCAAAAACACCATCAAAGCCTTTTTGCTCTCCCACTACAGAAAAATCATTACAAGGAAAACCAAATGCTAATGCATCAATGTCGCCTAACGAATCAATATCTAATTTGTGAACGTCCTCACAAATCACACTTTCAGGATTATCACTGCAAATATTACGGATATACGTTTTACATGTATCCGCGTCATAATCGTTGGCCCATTGATGCACAATTCTATAATTAGGGTTCTGAATTCGTGCATGTAAGGCACCGTAGGCTAAACCCCCGGGGCCACAAAACAATTCACCTAACCTAAAAACTGTTTTTATACCTTCCATTTATATTTCCTCTCCATTTCCTAAAACAAAATTACGCTTAAAAGTCACACCTAATGCAGCGGCGACTTTTTCTAAATCAGTTATTGTAAAAGTTCCCCTCTTCATTTTTGAATTAAAATTTTGTGGAGATTTACCTAACCTACGCGCCAATTCAGCTTCGCTGACATTGCAACGCACACAAAGAACGCGAATCTGCTCTGAAATCTGCATATGTTCGCCTCCGTATCAATTAATTTTATTATATTATAAAATTAATTATTGATAATGTCAAAAAAAATGTTCAGCTTATAAACAAAGTGACATTATTACTAAGGTCGTTTTTCATCATATACATAATGGTTATTCAGGACACAGTGTTACTTTTGCATTTAAATAGTTTCCCATCTAAATTTTACCCCATTTCAGTGTCCAAAAGTCCGTACTTGCACCTTGGCGGACCCGTCATTTTCGCAAAAAAAAGCCGCGCCAACCTGTCAGCATAAAACGGGCATCGCGGCTTTTTTGTTTTCTGTATCATTACGCATCCATATGAATGCTTTTGTTTTCTTTTTCTTCACGGACCATTTCCCTGAAATATTTTACCTCCATCTCGCAATGGCAAATTGCCTGTAGCCAGTAATTTGGCAAAATGTAGAAAAGGTAGAAGAAAGGTAGAAGTCAGAAATACGATAACCATGCGGGTTGTATTCATTATTTCTACATTTCTACCTTTTTACCTGAAGAGAATAAATAATAAATGCAGAGCATATGCGTATGTGCGTGTTTAAATTATTTCTATGTTTCCGCTGTCTTTCCGAAAAAAGGTAGAAACGTAGAAATCGAAGCGAAAACCGGCATGGCTGCTGGTTCTTTAATTTCTACCTGACATCTGCAAAAGGAAATATGAAGGGAGAAACCCGGTTTATTAATCAGCATCGGCCAGGCACGATGCTTTTACAACTTTTATACACCTTTAATACAACCGCGCAGTGTGTTCCCTTTCCGCGCTTTTTATGCTATGATTTTTAAGTCGGGAAACGACTTCAATAAAAACGGCAACGAAAATGCAACGCTGGGTGTAACGTTACCTGTAACGCAAAATGTAACGGTACCTGTAACGCATACTGTAACGCACCACGGGAACCCGCATGGATACTGGTTCGGAAGGCAACCGCGAAACGATATGTAACGCATCAGAAAAGCATATAGCTTATATAATATAAATATATATATATATATAATATATATGCTTTATATGCTTTATATGCTTATATGCTTATATGCTAATAACTCTGTAAAAATTCAACTTGATTATTTCTCTTTACGAGGTGCAAAAGTGAAAATGGATTATAATAACAAAACAGCCGCAGAAAAATCCACGGCTGTTAAAGAAAATATGAATTTTACGGTTTTGGACTTCCGCAGTACTCACAGAAGCGGCCTTTGTTCTGTGCTCCGCAGTTCGGGCATGACCATGGTCCTGTACCGGCCTGCTGAGCCTGGGCCTTTTGCTGGGCCTCCATGAACGACCCCATCACGGACTCCGTGCTGACGCTGTTAATTTTTACAGCGACAGGCCGGATACCCAGACTCTCAATCATAGGGGAAAGAGTGCCTTGCCGCAGCATGTTAAAAAGGTCTGCTTCATGCGCCGGAATCTCCCGGGGATCTGCACCGGGCACACCTTTTTGGAATACTTCTTTCAGCGCCAGATACAACGTCTGGGGAATTCTTGCGCCAAACGCGTTATTCCTCATTTGATCCGTTATCTCATACGCAACCTGACCGGTAACATGAAGTTTTACAAACGGCAGACCATCTACCGGAACGCTTACCGGATAAGTAAAACTCCCCTTCTTTCCGGAAGGTTCTGTGTCTGAGTTAAAGTTGAAAACAGGCATACGTACACCTCCTTATCCATTTTCATCACTTGCCTCCAAATCGCGGTTTGCACGATTCACTTTGATTTACTTAATTATAACAAAACAGCCGCGGAAAAATCTACGGCTGTTAAGCTAAATCAATAGTTCGAATGTAGTCTGTCCGGGCATCAATAATTCTGTACACAGAAATGCTATTGTTTTCGATTCGGTAGAACACAATATAATTCCCGGAAATCAGATAACGGTAATCCGTTTCCCTGTCAATCCGTTTTGAAAGTTCCATACCTAGCCTGGGCTGTTTTTTTAAAAGACTGCAACTGGCAAGAATGCCACTGATAATTTTGCCGGCCGCTATGGGACTTTCTAAATCTTTTCTGATGTACTGTTTTATCACTGCCAAATCATTCAGAGCTTCCGGGGTAAAGCGGAGTTTCATTCCTTTACCCCCAGACGGTTCAATACTTCTTCTTCCGGAATCCACTCTGCTTCGTTCTTCACGCTGTCTTCACCTTTTTTCAGCTCTATCATAAGCTGCGCAATGGCCTGCTGCCTTAATGCTTCTTTACTGTTTTTTGTGACAATAAACGGAAGTCCTTCTACATTGATGGACTGCTGGATAAATGTATTGATGGCATCGGTTAACGTCATGCCGCTTGCAGCATAGATATTTTCGACGCGTTCTTTAATCTGCGGATTGATGCGCATCTGAAACGTACCTGTTTTGGGTGCAGTCGCGACATTATACTCTTCTAATTCTTCCATAATTTATCAACCCTTTCCCTGTATATTTATTTTAGCATAGCAGAACTACAGCGTCAATACATTGTCACTACAAACAATGTTGGCAACTTTAATTACACCCGGTTTGCGTTTAGCTTCCGGTACCGACAAATTATAAAAACAAAACAGCCGCAGAAAAATCTACGGCTGTAAGAAAAAAGCGTGTCCGCTTCCCGGTTGTATCCTACTCTTCCCGGAACCCCAGCTCCAGGCGGCGTTTTGCCCAATACTCATCCGCCGCCTTCTGCATCTCCGCTTTCTTTTGGGGATCCTTCTCCAGAATTGTTAACACTGACATTTCCATCATTTTTCGGTCCTTGCGCTTCGCTAATTCCTCCTTCGAGGGCTTCGGCCGCTTGGGAACGAATGTAATCTGCGCGCCTGTAAAGGGCGGCCACGGACCGGTCCACTCGTCCGGTGATACTTTTCGCATTTAGCATTTCCTCCCGTTCTTTATTACGTTTCCTTCCATATTTTTTGTTATTCCTCCTTATCTTAATCTCCGGGAACTTCTGGCCCCGGGTTTCAACTTCCCATCTTTTATAATAAAATTTCACCCCTTTCTCTTATACGGGCAAAAGAAAAAGCCCATCGGAATGATGGGCTGCATTCTCAACATCCCATCATACAAGCTTTAGCACCTTGCCCTTCCGGCAGGTTGCTGTGCGGTCACCGAGCTTGTCTCTCGCGCACTCTTTATGGTCAATTGGGTTCACTTATGAAATTATTCTTTGAAACATTTTACACTGCTTTTTACAGTTTTATTATAGCAGATTAAGCAGGAAACAGCAAGTGGAAATTAATAATTTCTACCTATTTATATATGTATTTTTAATACAATACTCTATTTTTGCCATATCGTATTACAAAGAAAAACAACAATTTTCTTCATTCTTGGCGATGAAATACTATCGCCGGTTTACAAAGTGAAGAATCGCTAATTTTTGACTACTTTTACTGTCATGCAAATTCTGCGCCGCATAAAGTGCGATTTGTTACTTATTGACAATAAATATTAATTATAATATCATTAATATGCATACAATGTTAATTATCATCTGTATAATTAACAAAAGTCTATGTACGCTCACAGATTGCATACATAGACTAAAACTCACACACTCTCACCTTAACCCAAGGTAGGAGTGTCTTTTTTTTGAAAGGAGCATTAGTATGAAAAAACTTTTAGCAGGCGCTATGGCAGCGCTCATCACCCTCAGCCTGACAGGTTGCGGAGGCAATGATCAAAGCAAACCCAAAACCACTGTTAAAAAGGATTCTGCGGTAGTATATCTCGGCACCAGAAGTGAACCGCGCATGGGATTCGACCCCATGAAAGGCTTTGCTAACGTAGACGGTATCAGTATTTTTCACAGCAATCTCTTAAAACTCAACGAGGATCTGACATTCGAAAAAGAAGTCGCCCAGGACTATAAGATTTCCGAGGACGGCCTCACCTATACCTTTACGCTCAAAGACATAAAATGCTCCGACGGACAACCGCTCACTGCCGAAGATGTAAAGTTCTCTTTCGAAACTGCGGCTAAAAGCCCTCGCATCGGCAATTTAGGCGATATTCAGAACATCGAAGTTAAAAACGCCAAAGAAGTTGTCTTCCATATGAAGCAGCCCAACTCCCTTTTCCTTTATACCATCGCCCGCCTGCCCATAGTGCCCAAGCACGCCTATAAGGAAGGCTACGGTCAGATGCCTATCGGCTCCGGCCCGTACAAAATGGTCAAATGGGACAAGGGACAACAGATGGTTGTTGAAGCTAACGAAAGCTACTTCAAAGGCAAGCCCAAGCTGAAAAAAATCACCTTCCTTTTCGTAAACGGCGAAGCTGCTTACCAGGCTGCCAAAGCCGGTAACGTAGATTTGTATGATACCCCCTATAACTATGCCAACGCCCCTGTGCCGGGAACCACCATGACCGACTATAAGAGCGTCGGCAAATTCATGATGATGCTTCCCGTTAATAAACCCGGCGTGGTCAAGAGTGCAGACAAACGCCCCACCGGCAACAAAGTAACCAGTGACGTGGCTGTCAGAAAAGCTCTGAACTTCGGTATTAACCGCAGTGCCATCGTTAAAAACCTCATGTATGGCCACGGTGCTCCTGCCTATGAGCTGACGGATCCCGAAGTTCCCTACTACAATCCGGAAACCGCATATAAAGATAACGATATCGAAGCTGCTAAAAAGCTGCTGGCAGACGCCGGTTGGAAAGACACTAACGGCAACGGCATCGTTGATAAAGACGGTCAGGAGGCAGATATCGAACTGCTGGTTAATGCCAAGGACAAGATGCTGCAAAACATCGGCATGCTGCTGGCTGATCAAAGTAAGAAGTTCGGTGTAAACATCATTCTCAGTCCAAAGAGCGCCGAAGAATGCACTGCCAGAAGCTGCGAAACTCCCTGGCTCATTAACTTCGGTTCTTTAGATCCCATGAATGTCTACTATATTTATTATGGTCCCAATTCCGGCAAAGGCTTCTATAACCTTTCTTACCTTCAAAACAAGACTGTAGACAGCTATATCGAAAAAGCAATGCACGCTCCTAACGAAAAAGTTGCTAATGAAAACTGGAAAAAGGCTCAGTGGGACGGCAAGACCGGTTTCAGCGTAAAAGGCGAAGCCTCCGCTATCTGGCTGGTTAACAAGAACTATATGTACCAAGCTAAGAAAGGCTTCTCCATGGGCAAGCAGCAGAAGCTGCAACCCGGCAGCATGGGTTGGTGCGTAGCCAGAAATATTGAGGAGTGGGACTGGAATGAATAATGGTGTAATCTTTATTGCCAAGCGGTTTATACGCATGCTCGTTCTGTTGGTGCTGATCAGCGTCTGCGCGTTTGGCATTGTCGTAAACTCCCCTGTGGATGCCCTGCAGGCTCATTTAGGCAGTGCTGTTACCATTATGAGCCCGGAGCAGAGGCAAAAGGTCATCGAAAGCCTGGATCTGGACAAACCTCCTGCAGAACGCTATAAAAAGTGGGCGGTTAATATGCTGCAGGGTGATTTCGGCCATTCCACCATTTACGACAGACCCGTATCGGAAATGATAGCGGAACGGTTTAAGGCTACCTTTTTCCTTATGGCCATCGCCTGGTGCCTTTCGGGGATCCTGGGACTGGGGCTGGGAATTCTGGCAGCTGTTAACGAGGGAAACTGGATTGACCGCATCATCAGGCTTTATTGTATGGTGCTGGCCTCCAGTCCCAAGTTCTGGCTTGGCCTTTTATTCCTTATGTTCTTTGCGGGTTATTTACGCTGGTTCCCTATCGGCCTGACTATTCCAATCGGTGAGGCCGGCAATTCCGTAAGCATTCTGACACGCGTCCACCATATGATTTTACCGGGCATCACCCTCAGCCTGGTAAGCCTGGCAGATATTACCATGCATACCCGCATTAAGCTTATCGAGGTGTTGCAAAGTGATTTTATCCTCTTTGCAAAAGCTAACGGAAAGACTATGAAGGACATCGTGCTGAAGCACGGTCTGAGAAACATCCTTCTGCCGGCCATTACCCTGCAGTTCCTGGCCTTCAGCGAGCTTTTCGGCGGCGCGGTTTTCATCGAGCAGATTTTTTCCTACCCCGGGCTGGCCGGCCTGGTGCAGGAGGCTGCCCTAAAGGGGGATGTAGCCCTGCTTTTAGGCATCGTCCTCATCAGCGCGGTATGGATTTTCGTTGGCAATCTTATTGCCGATATTCTTTACGTGGTTATTGACCCACGTATTAAGGAGGCGTAAGATGAGCTTCTTTAAGGATTGGAACAACCATAAATCTATAGCGCTTTCCATGCTGGTGGGAACTGTTATTTTAATTATTATCATCACGGCTAACCTGACCATCGATGTAAAGTCCATCACGATGAACCTGGATATAGCCGGTCAGGGTCCAAGCCAGGCGCATCCCTTTGGCGTGGACTGGATTGGGCGTGATATGTTTCTCAGGACTATGAAGGGACTGGGGGGAAGCCTGAGGGTTGGTCTTTTAGCGGCAATCCTCTCCATCTTTATCGCCTTGTGCCTGGCGGTCATCAGCGCCTCCCTCTGGAGCGGCTTTGATCATATCATCGGCATCGCCACTGATACCTGCCTGGGCGTTCCCCATATCGTCATCATGGTTGTAATCTCCGCTGCCTTGGGCGGCGGAGAGGTCGGCGTAGTTACTGCGGTAGCCACCACCCACTGGACTTCCTTGACCCGTATCCTGAGGGCGGAGATTCTTCAGTTGCGGGAGGAGCATTATATCAAGCAGTCCAAAAATCTGGGCAAGAGCAATTTCTATATCGTTCGTTATCATATGCTTCTGCATTTGCTTCCGCAGATCATTGTCCGCTTCATCCTACTCTTCCCCCACGTAATTCTGCATGAGGCAGCCATAACTTTTTTAGGCTTCGGTCTCTCTCCCCTGCATCCTGCCATCGGAGTTATTCTGAGCGAATCCATTGATTACATTGCAACCGGTATGTGGTGGCTGGTGTTTTTCCCCGGCGCAGCTCTCCTGATCATGGTAATGTGTTTTGAATCCCTTGGCGACGGGCTGAATAAAATCCTCAGCCCCGAAACGTCTCGTAATTAGGAGGGAAGCAGCATGTCTGAAATTTTGAAAATCAATCATCTTTCCGTTGCTTTCAGCAAATACGAAACCTTCTTCAAAAAAAACTATTCTGCCCCTATTGAAGATCTGAGTCTTTCCCTGGAGGAGAACACCATCACGGCGGTAGTCGGTCAGAGCGGCTCCGGCAAAAGCCTGGTAGCCCATGCCATAATGGGTATGCTGCCCGGTAACTGCAGAATAAACGGCGAACTGTTATATAAAGGGACACCCTTTACTGACCAGGTACGCAGGTCTCTTCGAAAGGGAGAGATCGTTATTATCCCTCAATCCATCGATTACCTTGATCCGCTTATGACCGTAGGCAACCAGATCAGGGAACTGGTCCGGGAAGGCGATCCCGAGGAAGAGATGCAGAAAATACTGGCCCGCTACAGCCTTGCTCCGGAAGTAGCTGACATGTATCCCTTTGAACTTTCCGGCGGCATGGCGAGACGTATCCTCATCGCCTGCGCAGTAGTGCAAAGGCCCGCGCTGATCATTGCCGACGAGCCAACTCCCGGCCTGGATGAGGAACTGGTAGATGAGGCTATCGGTCATATGCTTCAACTGAAGGAAAACGGAGCCTCGCTTCTGGTTATTACCCATGACCTGTTCGTGGCGCAGGCAATCGCTGACAAAATCGTGTTCTTTAAGGATGGCAAGAGTGCGTGCCAGGTTACCCGGGAGGAATTTGCCAACACCTCCGACTTCGAGAACCTGCCTCCCTACGCCAAGCTGCTGTTCGAAAGCCTGCCCTGCCATAAGTTTACCGAAATCGCCCGGGTGGCGGCAGACGACGGACAGATACATACCCTCGAAGCTAAGAATCTTACCTTTGGTTATACCAAGGCCAGACCCATTTTCCAGAGACTCAATTTCAGTATTAAAAGCGGCGAAATTGTGGGGCTGACCGCCCATAGCGGCTTTGGCAAGAGTACGCTGTGCAAACTGCTGGCAGGCTATCTGAACCCCCTGACAGGAGAGATTCTTATTGACGGAAAACCCTTTAAGGCCGGCTCAGCCTATAACCCGGTACAACTGGTCTTTCAGCATCCGGAGAAGGCAGTGGATTTTAAGTGGACCATGGATAAAATCCTCAATGAGGCCTTTCCGGTAGACAACAAAATTCAGCAGAGCATGGGGCTGAAGGACGAGTGGATGGAACGCTTCCCGAAAGAGCTTTCCGGCGGCGAGCTGCAGCGTTTTTCCATTTCCCGCGTCCTGAACCCGCATACCAGGTTTTTAATTGCTGATGAAATGACTACCATGTTTGACGCCTACACCCAGGCCCGGATCTGGAAAACCGTCATCGAATTCGTCCGTGCACATAATCTGGCGCTGATTCTGATCAGTCATGACAGAGATCTGGTGAGGAAGCTGTGCGACAGAGTTGTAGCGCTTGACCAATTTTAAGAACCAGTATTTTACGGAGTGTGTCATAAGTTTAAGGCATAGTAAACTGACATAACATATTTCTGAAAAGTAACCCCAGTTTCCGCATTAGGGGCATAACGTCTTATTTCAAAAGGAATTCCCTCATGTTTTACTGCGCTTTTAAGGAAAATAGTAATGGCAGAAGACATGGTAAGTCCTAAATCCTCAAACAAAATTTCAGCAGAACGTTTTCATTCTGCATCCACGCGAACATTAATATTTGCATTAGCCATGATATATGCCCCTTTCCAGAGTAACATTAATATGGTTATAACGGATGAAAAAATTCTCTTCTTCTAAAGTAATTAGCTTTCCGATAGCAAACATTGTCAATACAAATTGATGCAAACGTTTTACGTTACTGCAAAAAAACAGACGCTTTTTACACGTCCGGTGAGATGGTTGAAAATAACTCCCATTAAGCTGGGTTGTAATAAGTAAACCCCCGATTTGTATCACTGTCATCAATATAACAAAACAGCCGCAGAAAATAAATTCTACAGCTGTTGAGAAAAACTTCAATTTTTCATACTAAAACAACAGCCGTGAAACTTTGAAGCCACGGCTGTTGAACAGGTTACTGTGATAAATCGGGGGGGTTCCGTGAATTATTTATAGTTTGAAGGTCCTACAGGAGGAGCGCCAACATCCCCACACAATCCTCCCGCTACATGTTTGAGATCGCCGTCTTTCAGCTCACATTCTGATAACTCATCAAAGTAAGCCTCGGCTTCCTCTTTCGTAAGGTCAACGCCTTCGGTTTTAGCGTATGCAATCAATTCTTCCACAGTATTGCACTGCATGGCTTTTTCCAACATTTCTTTTGTGATTTCGTTTTTGTTAACCGGCATAGCAGAATCCTCCCCTTATTGTAATTTTAAAATGCCTTTTATTATATATACAAAACAGGTTCAGCAAAATTGACGCTGATGGAATACTTTTTTATATTATATCACAAAAATCTTTGTTACGCTAAACGGCTTTCTTTTTCAAATTATGCAAATAACTCTCCTTCATACCGGCTGAACAGGCGCAAGACTGCGTCTGTATCGACCGGTTCTTCTGAACCGGCCAATACATATTCGGTATCCTCATAGCTGTAGTACTCGGAACTTTCATGGAATCCGTTCCGCAGATAAAACGCCCGCCTGCGCTCACG
>JAEEGF012086171.1_pt1 | contig 17044 bp, 11 predicted proteins | sample 9134171 | NCBI WGS metagenome assembly JAEEGF01 (sample SAMN16246542, study PRJNA631951) | gut metagenome | biome: gut microbiome; feature: rumen; material: AP-attached | host: Bos | place: Iran: Karaj | collected 2018-10 | reverse complement strand
GGCGCAATCGGTCCTTCCACCACACGCTGGTTATCTCCCACGAAATATACGCCTTCTTGCGTTACACGGCAGACCCGATGCAACACCAGAATGGAATTTTTCCTACGAAACAACAGGACATCTCCCCGACGAATGCGATCCCGCTGACGGACAAAAGGTGCTAACACCACACGATCTCTTCCCGGAATCACCAGCGGATACATGCTGTTTCCCTGGGGATAGATTTCCACCGTTTGCCCCTTCGCAAGGAGCTCTGCCAAATCTTTCTTTTCTTTTTCCATGATTTATTGTTCCTTAAACAACTGCATCTTCTTACGCAATTTCGAGCGACGGCTGGCATTCTTAATAACCGTCGTCGTTGAAATATTCCGTAACCGATGATTATTCTTCACAAAGGTCACAAACGTGATTACCCATAAATACGGCCAACGCCATATCTGCTTGGATGCTTCGTAATGATTCCGCTTCATCTGATGATGGAATTCCGAAAGCATGGCAAGAGGGCCGCGCCCCTTCGGAGCCACCATACGGCCGGCTTCGCCCTCTCCGAATTCTCCGGCAGCAAACAGCTCTGCCATCAGTTCCATACAAGCTGCGTAATTCATGGGTTCCGTCATAAGACGTGCCGCCGCATCTTCCCGTAAGCCCAAGTACGCCTTGCAAATCCAAGTCACATACGTAACAAAGGTTTGTACCTGCCAGTCCTTGGCCTGCTTCATGAAGTACCCATAGACTTCATCCTCTGTAACGGAATTCCAGAAAGCGGTCCAATCGCAGAGTAACTTCCATCCAAAACCTGCAATGACATAGTGCTGTAGCATATGCAACAAAATATGGCAGGCCTGATGTCGGTCAGACAGAACATGAATCCGCTGCCCCGGTCCGATTTCCAGATACTTGGCATGCAGATAGGCATCCTCCGACATCTGGGCTATGGCCCGGTTCAAAGAAGCACTCTGGAAATCTTCAATCCATAGCACATGCACTTCCACTTCTCCCATTCCGGGCTTTAAAAAGCTTACATGATGGTTCGCATGCTGATAAGGATTTCGATGGTAACCATCTGCAAGTAACACCTGTTCCATCGCGTCGAAATTCGGTCCGAAATAGACCTCTCCTTCACAAGCCTTGGTTCCCGGCTGGTATACCCAAATATCCAAATCTCCGGACTTCCGCAGCTCCGGAACCGGATAATAGAAGGATACCGACGGTCCTTTTAACAATAAATACGGAATCCCCCGCGCTTCAAACAATTGATGTAAATGCAACACTTGCTGCCACAGGCGATAGTTGTTCAGTACCATTTGTTTGGAAGCCGGTTCTGTCATCGATACGTACTGCTTGGAGTCATTCGACTGCTGATGCAAAAAGAAATCATGGGCGAAGGTAATCAGCCCCTGGCTTCTTGCAAGACGGATGGCATCCTGTACCGTTGCATCGTCTTCCGACCATTCATCCGACGCTTCACAGGATTGCAGCCCCGCTTCCAGCATATGCAAAAAGTACGTCTGTCCCTTTGACACGCCCCTTGTCTGCGTACTTTTTGTCCGCTTCGGCAACAGCTCTTTTGCTTTTTCCAAAAGAAATGCCAGTTCCCGATTCCTATAATACAGAATGAAAAGAAGGAGGTTCGGAACGAACATGCAGACAACCATACGATACAACAGCATCTGCCAGGCCTTGCCTTCGTACAGGTTACAAACCCAATCCGTAAGGAACAACACACCGGCGCTTACCGGGACATACACAAGCATCCGCTTCCAGAATTCCCAGAGGGATACACCAAGACGATGCTTGTACAGCATGTACGGCTCCACCCACGCGGAGGTACTAAGGGTACTGATGACTGTTCCAAGAAGCACACCGGCCGTTCCCATATACTTCGCAAGAATCACAGACACCACCAGATTGATGATGGCTTCCGCAACAGCCTTGTATCGGTCATACCAGAACACCCCTAAGGAATCTCGAAACACCAGAATGCCTTCCCGCAAAGAACCTAGGTAGAAGTTCAGGCAAATCATTGCAACCACGGTCAAATCAAATACATACTGCTCTCCGAAGAAAATGGACACAAACAGATTAAAAATCTCAAACAGGGTGATGGTGGCAAAGCAACTCACCCATTGATTGATGAACAAGGTAGCATGGAAAATCCGTCCTAAGTTCCCCTTGTCCTTGGAAACACCAAGATTGCCTACACTGGCCATAATGCCCTGGAAGAAGCTTCGTACAATGTTGCGCAGGCTGGATGTAATCAACACATAGTTGGAATACTTGCCGACACTGACAATTCCAACGAAGGCAGAAATCAACAGGTTATCCGTATTGTTTACCACCACGTTGCTCATCTTATGCAAGAACATGGCGCCGACATTTTTACGGATTTCCTGCTTCTCTTCCTTCGGCAGTGGCTGTACGTCCTTCTCCCGAAGATATGGATACAGCCGGTCGGCCTTCCTGGAGATGAGAATATTGGTTGTAATTGTAACAATCAGATTGATGCTAAGAAACAGTAAAAAGTTATGGGTCCATACCAAAACAAGAATCTGAATCAAATCCTGAATCACCCAGGACGCTGTGGTATACAACGTTCCGATATAAGCCATCTGGTGGGCATCCATCAGGGTTCGCTTATATATCAGCAAATAGCTGGATACCGAGCTTGCCAGGTAGAACAAATAGATGATGGTCAAATGTTCTACATTTGGCGGATCTTTGATAATGATATCCATAAACGGAATCAGCAGAAGACCTAGGCCCAAAACAATGGCGGCCACCATATGATAGAACTTGCGGAACAAGCGCATCAGGCTCTTTTGCTTCTCGATATCGCCCTCTTCAATCGGTCGATACAGCGCATACGTGATTGCGGTTCCTACTCCAAGTTCCGATAAGGACAGGATAAAAATGATATCCAAAAACAAACCGTTTACACCCACATAGTCCTTACTTAAGGTGTGGGTAAAAACGATTCGAAGCAGAAATCCTACCAGTAAATGTATCAATTGTGAAATCAATGCCACCGAGGAATTCCTGGCGGAATACTCGGTACGACTGCGTGATTCCATAGTCTCTTACTCTCCGTATAATTGTTCTAATGTGAAGCTTCCCAAATAATAACCACTATCGGTCGGCTCCGTGGTATTTGCAAAACGAAGGGATTGTCCGGTAAAGGGATCACACATCTGCAAATACACCTCATAGCTTCCCTTGGAAGCATCCTGTAAATCCAGTGGCACACTTACGCTTGTTGTCTCGCCGGGCTTCCAGGTCCGATTGTCGAAGTCCGCAAGCACCACTGTAGTGGAAGCATCTTCCACCGGTGTGAGCACCAGTTGGAAATCAAACATGCGATAAGCCGGTGCAAATCCAACATTTTCGATATCTAAGGTAAGGGTTGCCTCCTTGGCAACATAATCACTCATCTCCACCCTTGCATGCCGAAGCACGTAGCGATATCCCAAATGGGTGCCGATATAATCGTAGGCGCTAAGTCCCGCATACGCCGTCTCATCGCCGGAATACGTGGTCCGCTCCCACTTCCGAAGCACCTCATCATGGTGCAAGTGATTCAAATAGGATACCTGCATGGTAGCCAAAGTTTCATAGGCCCCGGGGCAATCGTTATAGGCGTTGTCCAAAACCACTTCTCCCCCGTTTGGAACGAAGGCACAGCGCATGTGTTGGAATTCCAACTCCTCACTTCGCATTCCCTTGCCACTGAAATCCGATGCCAGACGAAGGGCCTTATCTCCATAAGTTCCAAGATCCGATTCGGAGCCCATCATTCCATCATTAAACAGGCCCAGTCGGCTGTTTAAGCTTCCATCATATGCCGTAGCTGCAGCGATGGTACCGTCACTGCCAAGGGCCATACGAACATGCTCCGGCGTACGAAGGGCAAGATAGATTTGGGGATCAAAGGCCAAAGCCATGGTATCCACCAGGGTATGCAGATCCGATGTACCCAAGAACTTGGAACCATGCATCTCGCCCACATCCCCCACAAACACACCCTGTAATGTATAGATTGCCTCTTTGTGTCCATTCACAACTGCGGCCACCTGTTGCATGTGGGTTACAATCTGTTCTATATTGTCCGGTTCGCTCTCCATGCCATGGCCGGACCAATCATAGAGGAACCGCAGAATGATCCGCCGACCGCTATCACTCCAGGCCGATAGTATCTCGTCCACTTCCCGAAGGCCTTCCTCGGAAATATCACAATCCCGATACTGTCGAAGATTGATTTGGATTTGTACCAGACGAATGGAGGCATCGCAGCCTTTCATATGGTCCTCTAGGGTCTTCGACGGGCTACTACCGTCACTGATTTCATAGCCGTAGATTTCATACCAACCGCAATCCGGATTTCCTAAATACGAAGCAGATTCCGCAAAGGACGCCTCCTCCCAATCCAATCGATAGAGGTTCAAAAGAAACGCTTTTCCGCAGGTGGTACCAATCCCTATGGTAGAAATCAACCCCAGGCAAATCATAATTTTCATCCATATACTATGCATGAACGGATTCTCCTAATTCGAATTTTGTTTCTCCGTGATTACAAAAACATACCGGATATTTTCCCCGCAACCGTCCTTCCAAAAATGTTGCTTGTGCAACCGTTGGATAGGTAAGCTCTAGCGTCGTTCCCGCCATAATCATCGGCACTTGCTGTTCGGCCAGCACTTGGCCATTCCCATCTACCAAGGAGAAGACGCAAGGCAAAAACAGATCTCCCCAGCCCGTATTGGAAAGCGTAATGGTAAGGTTCTTCTCATCCTGCATGATTTTTTGTACCAGCAAGCGATACCCCATATGATTCGCCACCTCATCCAATACTCCATGCTCCTTAAGATACAACAGGGCTTTCGTATCATACTGACTGTTCAGATACGAGATATGCATTTGTTCTAGGCTATGAAGCAGCAACTCTTTGGAAAAAAGTCCCTGTAACAGCCCACCGGATAGAAGTTCGCCTCCCACCGGAAGACCCTGGGTTGCTTTAAAAATTCCGGAAAGTGCAGCCTCTCTTTCTCCCCGAAACGTTCCCATATCATCTGCGGAGCCAAAGATCCCATCGTCAAACAACGTAAGATTCGAATCACTCCCGCCCCATTGTTGCAACCAACCTAGGCGTCGCACCGCAAGAATCACCTCATCACCGAAGGTCTTGCGAAAGCCCTCATAGAGTGTCGCAAGACTTCGATCGGTACTGTAACGGGAACCGTGCATCTCTCCCCAATTGCCTATGAACAATCCCTGGAAACATAGAATCATGTCCTCATAGGATTTTGTCACTGCAGCGATTTGTTCCATATGCAACAAAATCATGCCAAGCTCCGTCGGTTCCTTGGCCATGGCTGCGCCTTCGAAATCATAAGCAAAACGCAAGATGACCTGCTTATGGTATTCCTCAAAAAAAGACAGAATATCCCCTAAGCAAGTCAATGCTTCCTTGGGCAACTCCCCCTTGGCATATGCTTCTAATGAGCATTCCACCAGGCAAAGCGGTTCCTCCTCATGAAGGCACCACCGCTGTTCTTCGGGATCAAACCGTTGGGATAAGTCATAGATATACGGCCGATACCATCCCTGAAACGGATTGATGCAGTACTTCCCACAGTCCCGGTATTCAGTTTTCTTCAAGCGAGATTTTCGTTGAAATAGCACTTTGTGCTCCTATTCCTGCGTCTTTTTTCTTAATCTGATACCGGTAGGTAATCTGCAATAAGGAACATGCCATATGAATCATGTATCCCACCGGTTTCAGTCCGGAATGCATGCTCTTGCCGGTTTCTCTGGCGTGCATCACTGCCGGAATTTCTCTGATATGGAATCCAAGCAACAGCATCTGTAATACCATGTTGGCATCCGGATACCGCTCATCGAAGTGTCCGTATTTGGAATAATACAAGAATGCCGGGAAGCTTAAGCCCTGCAATCCGGATGTAGGATCCGTAATGGTTGCTCCGGTGTGATGCTTGATGTAATGGCGGAATCTGCGAATGGCAAAAGCCTTTAAGGCTCCCACCTTGAACTCGGAGCTACCTTCCATAAAACGGGAACCAAGCACAATGTCCGGATAATTGCCGTAGGCATCCTGGGTCTTTAGTTCCTGATATAGTTTTGGAATGTTGCACACATCATGCTGTCCGTCCGCATCCATCTGAATGACATAGTCATATCTTCGTCTGACCGCATACTTGTATCCCAACTGGATGGCACTGCCATAGCCCAAGTTGAATACATGGGTAATCACTTTGTAGTTTCTGCGCTTTGCAATCCAGCTGGTATTATCACTGGACGCATCGTTCATAATCAAAATATCTGCAATTTCCCGTATCTCCGGCGTCTCCAACGCATCAAGCACGTCCTTTATACTGTCTTCTTCGTTGTAAGCCGGGATAATGATCAATAGATCCTTCCTCATCGTCTTCTTGCCCCTTCAATTTTTTCAATAAATCTTCCAGTTCCTGATCGTGTTCCAATTTCTTATGGCACGCCGCTTCTCCCATACGGGCCCTTGCCTCCGGATTCTCTATCATGAACTCGATGGACTCCGCTAGCGCCTTCGGATTCAAGTCACAAATCAATCCATCCATTCCGTGGCTGACCTGTTCCCGATTGCCGTTCACATCACTGACAATAATCGGACATCCAAGAATCTGTGCTTCCTGTACCGCAATGCTCTTCCCCTCAAAACGCGTTGCATGAACATAGAGATCGCATTCCCAATAATAAGGATACGGATTGCTACGTTTTCCCATCAGGATGAAGCTGTCCTTCAGACCGTTCTGTGCTATCTTGCGTTCCAAGTCCTCCCGCATAACGCCTTCACCCATGGCATACCATCGTGCCTCATGACCGTGACTTCGCACAATTGCAAGAGCCTGAATGGCAATCTCATACGCCTTCTGTACGTTCAACCGTCCAACCGTAAGGATACGAAATCCCTGATAGTCATCGTCGAATCCGCTATCCTTCATGGCCATCTTCAGGATACTCTTGCGATCCAATATGTTATGGAATACACGCATCTTCGGAAGGCATTCCGGATGAACCTGAAGAAATGCGTTTCGCACTTCGTCGGACACCGCATAGATTTCATCGATGGAATCATAGGCTCCTCGATCTAATTCCGCGGTATATCCGGCCATTCCGTAATCCACATGTACGTATGCAATCTTGTGTTTGGCCTTCACGTGATTTGCTACATAATAGGTGGAAGCGCCTTCAATGAAGGATACCGCCAGGTCGTATTCCTGCGGCAGACGTCTGGCTCCGTCCGCTAATAACTTCCACAGCAGCTTATCCGGTTGCACACGGCCGGCCCGACGCATGGCCCAATAATTCTTATGGGCGTATGGCAGCCAGCCAAAAATCGCACCGTTACGAAATGCTCGATGCAAGGTTCTTGCGGCCAGTCCGATATGTCCCTTCGTGGATAGCACGGAGTGATTGGTATACAGTCGATTGATGACTTTTACATACCGCGGCAGACGATCGAACATCTCGCCCTGTCCAAGCATAACGTATAAGTCGATATCATATTCCCTTGGGTCAATTTTCTGAAGCATCGAGACCAGAGCCGTCTCCGCCCCCGCCTGACCCATTGTATTTATTACAAATAAAATGGAAGACTTCATCAATGCATCACCCTATCGATTTTTTTCCTCATGTGTTCGTTTTCCTGATTCAAAAGAGAAACCTGCATGGCAAGCTCTTGAATCTTACGCTTTTGCACACGCACCGTATGCAATTCGTATAGCACCAAAACGGCTAATAATCCCACTGCAATTTCTACGATTATCATGATTCTTCCCCCCTTGAGAAAACTATATCCGACGGGCGACTTCCCCGTCCGTGCTCCAACAAATGTGCTTCACAAAAAATGTGTCGCTCCAAATTGCGCTCTACCCAGCGTAGGCGAAGGTATCCGATGGTCCATCCGATAAAAGCACCGAAGACTAAGCCCAAGCCATACCAGATAACCTGCAGGTGGCTTGCCCAGATGGAAAATGCCACATCCGAAACCAAAAATCCCACAGCAATCATCACTGCGCCTGTCAGGTCGTTGTAGTAATACAAGAAATTCAGGCAGGCATACATCAAAAACAAAATAAAGTATCCGGCCGCCAACGACGGATAAATCTGCATGACCAAACCGGAGATACCAAGCTGCGGCATCATAACCACAAAGAACAAAAACAGGATAATGGAAATGATGAACTGGATTCGTACCAATCCCATCAGTTCCACGGACATCTGGCGGAACATCCGGTTCTGCGCCGCTTCAATATCCTCCAATCGTCCACCGATGACCATCTCGGAATACTTACGATACCGATAGGTAAATCTTCGCTCCACGCTACTGATAAAAATCGTAGTGGCGGAAATGTTGGTAATCAGCGCCAAAAAAGTTGCCATATCAAAGGGCTGAGCACAGATAAAGGTGTGCGCCACTTCCATGCGCATATCCGTATTCCAGAACACAAAATTGTGACTGTACAAACCAACAATGTATGCGGTATTGGCAACAATCAATTTCCAATACTTTTTAAAATGCTGATTGATGGCGGTGTAATTGTGACTGTTGTCACGGAAGTAGCTTAACAGCTGTCCGTATTCCAAAGCGGACGTCAGTAAGAATCCCACGCCAATGCCGCTTAGCATGGCATAAATTGTATCTACATGGAACCAGTCATGCAGTGCCCAAGCCAACAATAGTCCCGCACCAAGACCAATCAAATAGAACAAAGAGATCTTGGCATAGTCCTTACAGATGGATAAATACGTCATACAGTAAAAGGTCAGAATCAAACCAAAACATCCCATGAAGGACAACAGGATAAAGACCGGATCGACGCCTCCCACCACATATTCATGAATGAAAAACGGAACCATGGGCACAAATCCCATCACAACAATGATGACCAGGCAGTAATAAAAGCAGGCCATAATCTCGCTGTAACGTTCTTCAAAAATCACATCCGACATATATCGGGAGATCACCGCATTCAGCGTGGAAGTCACAATCAAGGCATAGATAAAAATGTAGAGCACCGTACAGGAAAACAATTCCCTTCTGGCATAGTCTAATTCCTTAAAGTCCAACAGATAGCTCATGCCCCAAATCATCAACATACCGATAATCATAGGAGCAATGGTGATAATCATGCTGTAACTAATGCCGCTGATGGTGGTAATCAGTGTATTCTTTTCATATAACTTGTTTAACTTAACTCCAATTCCCGCCATGGGTTATTGTGTCTCCTTTGCTGCTTCAAAATCCTGATATATCTTGCGATACTGATTCTTCATATCTTCAATCTTGTATTTACTCATCACACGCTGATATCCGACTTCCCCCATCTTCTGCACCATATGGGGGCTTTGTCCAAGATTGACCATGGCAATGGTGATTTCTTCTACATTCATAATGTGGGTCAGGATTCCGGCCTCGCCAAGGCCATCTCCTTCGCCGTAGATTAAGCCTCTGCAGTTGCCCACGTCCGTTGCAATGACCGGCTTTTTGGCTGCGAAGCCCTCCAAAATCGTTAACGGCTGACCCTCACTGATACTGGTTAAAATCGTAAAATCCATGCGACCAATGTACTCTGCCGTATTCACCCTTCCGGTAAATACCACATCCGGAATATGCATCACATCCACAAGGTCAAAGCATTCCTTGGCATATTCCTCATCCTCGTCGGTGGGTCCCATAATCCAAAGCTTCAGATTCGGCACCTTCTCCTTGGCATAGCCAAAGGCACGAATCATGGTCTTGATATCTTTAATCGGCGTTACACGGGCAACCGCACCGATATTTACGAAGCCTTCATCCTCCGGGAGCTTCCCGGGAGCATCAACAAAGCGCTGTGTCGGAATACCGTTGGGGGTTACCAAAGTCTTATGGGGCGGACACCCCAATTCCATCTGCAGTTCCCTTGCGTGCTCATAGAGGCTTGTTACCAGATCCGCCCGCTGATACGCCACCAACGACATCTTGCGGAACTGTTCAATCCAAATATTTTTATAGATGCCCTTTACCCAAGCGGCACGAATAATCTCTTCCTCTCGCTCTCGGGTATAAATACCGTGTTCCGAAACCAGCAAGCCGCAACCATACTTGGCTTTGGCCATGGCACCCAAGAGGCCTGCATACCCCGTTGCCACACAATGGTACAAGTCCGCCTTCGGTACATGGAACTGTAAAATATGAAACATCGGCAAATAAATGGAACGCATGGTCCACAAAAAATCGGAAAAGGCCACATCGGAAAAATGCAGTCGATAGCATTCCTTTACTGCTTGTAAATAGTCATATCCCATGAGCAAATCATCTAAGGACAGCTTCGGATCTTCCATCATGGTAAAAATCCGTTCCCAATCAATCTGATCGTTGAGAAGAAGACTGCGCATCGCCTGCATGTCCTTCTCTTTTAACTGCAACGTTCCCTTCTTGCTCTCGGACCAATCCACGTCGTTCAGATAAACTTCATGGACCTCCTTCACGTTCTCCGGTAATTCATACTTGAAAACGCCTCGGTTACTGCGGTCTGCCACAATGGCCAATATGATAAATTCGTACTCCGGGAAGGACTGTATCATGCTGTGAATCCAGCTGGATACACCTCCTACGACATAGGGATAACATCCCTCTGCCACCATACATATTCTCATGTAAAAAACTACCTCCAAAAGGTCAATTGTGACTTCTCTCTGCAACGAATGGATACGGTTGCATCCTTTGCGGTTACCAAATAACGTCCCCGGTCAATCCGGACATAGCTTCCACCCCGAATGCTGCGAATGGATTCCGTTCCGGTATGTACCATGAAGTACGCCGGATTCTCCTTGGTTGCATCGGAGTGAATCTGGATGGTATCCGCATCCGTAACAATGTCGTAATCCAATTGCATATACCGATTGCAACGACGGGCAGCCTCCGTAACGGTGGTTTCATCGAAGTAATCGTAATCCTGCCAATAGGTATTGGTATAACGGGAAAAGCGATCGTATACTTTTTCCCACTGATCGGCCTTGGACGTTGGATACAAAATCTCGGAAAAATCCTGTCCGATTACGGAATATCCCAAGGCGGTCTGAAAACTCTTGGTGCGCAAATCCTCCGAATAGGTGTGGGAGGAACCGGTATTGGTAATCTGCAGAACCTGCTTGCCGTCAACGGCATCAATCATATTCTTAGACGGATCATAGTCACAAAGCAGCGCAATCATATCGGAAAAACCGGCCGCATCCAAAGCCATTGCCGCATCGGCAGCGTCATAATCCTTCGCATAAGCAAACAGTAAGCGGTAATCCGAAGCATTCTTCCGGTAGAACCGGTTGTCATAGGCAAGCTTCTCTTCCAAAGAAATATCCCCTACGGTTTCCATACTGATTCCGGCTTCTCCGTGCTGTTCACGAAGTAACTGCTGATAGTAAGCAAGCTTCTCTCCATCCGGTTCTGCCGTCACATCGTAGTTGTACTTCGGTGACATGCACACGGAAGGATAAGCGTGATTATGTTCCGATACTGCCGCAATTCCCGGCCAGACCAAATCACGTAACACAGCCGCTGCATCTCTGGAATAGACTTCATGCAGCTTCTTAGAGTTTTCATCCGTAAAAGACGGATAATTCAAAGCCACCAGATTCTGGGTATTGACCACCGGATATACGTAATAGGTAGACAACTCCCGCTCCATGGCATAGAGCATCCCCAGTCCGATATCGCTCTCCATAAAATTGTTGTTTACAGCAAATACCGTATCCGACGCGGTACGATAACACCAGATCACCGGCGGCTTATAGGCCGCATCCGTATCTTCATAATCCTCCGGCAGAATACCGTCCATGTACACTTTGGAGCCGGAGTTCAGTACGAGCCAAGGAATGCGAAGATTCAAATCCTGCTGTTTCTGTTCTTCCTTGTTCTTCGCCTGGTAGATGACCTTGCCGCCCACCAGGAAGTCCTCGTACAACGTCATTCCATCCAAATCAATGGCGGACTGCTGAATATTGGAAATTCCAAGCAACGAAGCAAGCTTTGCATCCGATTCAATCAGCTTCACGGAAGGCAGACTACCGAAGACCATGGGAATATGGTTCTGTTGGAATTGAAACAGCAAATCCACATCTTCTTCCTCCAGGGAAGCTCCGTCTATCAGAACCAGGGTATACTGCTCCTTGGCATCATACGCTGTCTCTAACCGGTAACGACGATAGGTACACCACTGTCCAATCATCCGTTCCATTCCGGAAGAAGCGCCAAGATAGAGTACTACCCCATCGGAATCCTTGGCCAACTCGTCGAATCCCTTAGCCGAAAAACTGCCTCGGTCAAAATCATATTCATTTATTTCATAATGTGATAATGCAAACTTCGCTGCTCCGGAAAACAGGAACAGGAAGAATACCATCGCCATCATAATCGTGATGGAAATATAATTTCTTCGACTAATCATTTACTGTTATGTTTCTCTCCCCACAATGATTGTATCCGTAGTCGATACACAAATCGTACAGGCTATAGGTATTCTGATGAATCCGATAGCATACGAAATTCTTGTCCGAATAATACTTGGACACCGCATCCGGATGTAACTTCCGAAAGGCTTCCATCCAGTAATACAACTTGGACATACAAATCCAACGATTCTCGGTGTAGTAAATAGACAGTCCCGTCACATCCGGAAGTGTCTTCGAAGCGCCTTCCTTGGATACCCGTTGTCCGCTTCCGGCATAAGAGCCGTAATAATCCAGCGGAATCACTTCCACAAACACATAGATATCTTCCGTCGGAATAAACAGATGGCCTTTATCAACCGTTGTTAAATCATCCACAGCCCCTGCTTCATAATCCGATCCCTGATACAATGCCAAATGCTTCAATAGCGAATAAATCTCATAATGGAATCCTACACCATCTACCATCTGCATCTCGTCGTTGGCGGATAAAATGGTATAGGTATGCGGCTTACTGTCCTCAATAATATTGGTTAAACAGGTAATGGCACCGGGATACTCGAAGCTGTTTACACCAAACGGTTCCCGTACCAAATTGCCGGCATAAGTAAGGCAAACCACCGCAGCTCCCAGAAGAATGGATACCTCTCGGGTAATGCGTCCGTTGTGATGGAACTGTTCCAAAAACAACAGAAAGCCGTTTACCGATGCAATCAACACCACCGGCACCATATAGTAAAAGAAAATACGTCCCCGGTTGGCATCCATAATGATTGGAAGATGCAACGCCCCGGCAGAACAGAGCAGAATCATAAATCCGTATCCCAAGCTAAGGGAAAGACAGATTCGGCCATAAGACTTCTGTCGAAACAGAAACAGTATGGATTCTGCAAAAGCAATCACCCACAACCAGAGGAAGTGATTACTTCGAAAAGCACCGGTGTATTCACCATTTATCACAAACTCTTTCAACACTTCACAGGTTCTTCGCGGGAAGTTGTGCACCCAATCCACGGTAGCTGCCACCTTGCCTGTGATGCCCTTCCATACTCTTTGCACCACATTTGGCTTGTGCTCTCCCGTCTCTGAAGAGTCCACATACTGGTTATATTCCCCTTCATGCTCCGCTACAAAATCCTCCAGGGATTCTCCCGGCTTCAGCACGCCCACGATGACACCGTTTGGTCCGTATACCGGAGTCTCTCCATCTTGTAACTCGTATTCAATGATCTGGCGCTGTTGTTCGTTATCCGCACCGCTACCACCGTTACTCATGACACTTAAGGCCCAGTTCATGGAACCCTGGAACGGGGTGCCTCCGGTGAAGGCAATCAGCATGGGAAGTACGGCCAATGCAAAAGCGAACAAACCGGTTTTTAAAATCAAAAAGAAATACTCTTTTTTGAAAATCACCCGTACAAATCCAATGCCGCAGGCCAAGCATAGAAGCAAGGTAATGATGGCCGGATAAAAATGGATGGAAATGGAAAGTGCCAGGTTCAACGCGAAGAAAAACAAATGCAACTTCGCTTCTTTTTCCGAGACACCGTCTCCCCGTTCTTCAAAGAACGCGAACAAAAATGCCATGGCCGGCAGAATAAAAATCATTCCGAATTCCTGTGGCAATGCACTGAAGAAGCGTCCCCATAATCCGCCCTGAATAAATGCTACCGATACATACAGATAGGTTCCCAAAAACGGAAGGAAGGTTCCCTTTTTACACAGCCAGCCAAGGAAAGCCAAAAGCATTCCACAGATACAATAGGTATTGACCAGGCCCCAGATACGAAGCAACACATAGGTATCCATGCCAAACACAGTATGGATGTAATACACCACGTTGTGCATACCAAACGGATAAATACCGTCGCAGAACAGATTCCCTTTAGTCAGTTCATTGATCCAGGAATTGTGCACCGGAATGTCGGAAGCGCCATATCCCAAATTCACTAAGAAGCTCTGTCCAAACAGATACCAAATCAGGGCGACTAGGCCGATTCCTGCAATCCATTCCGGAATACGGCAAATTACATATTCCAAGAGCCATGCTCCAACTTTCTTCCGAAGTGCCTTGGTCTTCCCCGCCAGAATCCGCCAAAAGGTCTTGCGTCCTACCACACGGGTATTCCTGCGGTCCATCATCTCCAACAGGTAGAAAAAGATGCCCACCGGATTTAGTTTTCTGTTCTTGACGATGAAGTATCCGTAGAACAAGGCGGTTGCAAGCAACAGCACCGGCCGATAGGAAATATGCAGCAGTTGCAAATACAACACCAAGTTGATGATGAAGAAATTTCCTGCGGAAAAATACATCATCATACGAATCGGAAAAGAAAACCGCTGCAGCTTGTTACCAAACGCAATCACAGGGAGGACAACCGTCATGCCCAAATAAATTGCGAAAATCTGTAATGTCTGCAGGATGGTCAAATTCGCCATGGACATCGATCGTTCCCCCTTTCTATCAATTACTTGGAAAAGATACGAATCAATTCCAAGGTCTCATTATCGATGATAATATCCGACTTCTTCAGTCGCTCTAAGGTAGATAAAAATTCCTCCCGATTTCCTTCCTGGAATCGGAATCGTAGCATACAGGTATAGCTGGATAACTCTTCCGGATATACTTCCATGCCCCGCTTACACCAGACTTCACAGTGTTCCATATCCCGTAAATCTAAGAGGCGCATACACATATGCTCAAAGTGCAACGGCATCAGTGCCGTGTGCTCATAGTCATAGAGGCGGGAGGCTACCTGTTCCATGGTCTCCACGTAATTTTTCTGCTCCATGGCCGTAAAAATATTCTGCATCAGGAAGTCGTTCATGTACTCTAACAGGTTGCGGCCGTTGGTAAGCAACTCTTCTTCGCTGCAGGATTCCAATCCGTTGTACATGGTCTGTACGTTGGCACGGAAAAGATTCAATTCATCACGTAAGACTGTCGCCGCATAATGGGCGGTTTCACTGTCCGAACTGTTCAGTGCCTTGGAGATGGAACTTAAATACAGGCTGATATCTCCCTTTAATACATTCAACATCAAGGTACGAAGGGAGGACTTATCACTGACTGCCAGCGCCTCTTCCATCGGTGCCATGTTCCGCTCCCGTTCCGTATCTGCCGGATGTCTGGTGGCCGCACGGTCTTTGCCGAAGATGACATCGTCAAGATCCACCGGATTATTGAATACCGTATGCCGCAGCAGGAAGGATAACCCAACAAACACCGGACCCACGCCAACACACAGAAGCATCACCACGAATAAAATCCAGGTCTTCACCCGGTCGTGATACCCCATTTTTTTCTTACTGCGCTTGTCCCGATAGAAGGTCAGAAGCAGATACAGAAGGGCTATGAGCGTATTGATGATAACCAAGATCAATACAATAACTAATCGTGCTTTCATGACAGATTCATTTCCTTCCAAATCTCTGTTTCATAACCGGCCTCACGGATACGGTTCATAACAAATCCCACATTGTCTTCATTGGTGTTGGAAAGCAGCACGTACAAATCATCTTCCGGACCGAATCCGATGTAATCCGTATTACGCAACTTTTTCTCAATGGTGGTTGCAATGGCGGTCTTGTCTTCATTCTCCACCGGAAGCACTCGAAGTACACAACATTCCGTCAAATCCTTGGAACGGGCATTTAAGAATGCTCCCATCAGGATGAGGAATGCATCCCGGCCAAGGACGTTGGTTCCCTTGACGTAACGGTCAGCCTGCAGTGCCTCCATGTAACGGTTCGCACGAAGTACCGCGTTCTGAATCAAATAACCGGCTACGCGAATCATATTGGCCTGGGACAGATTCATGCGATCCCACGGAATACCCCAAATCATAATGATAAGCTCAATATTGGCACCGGAATAAATGGCATCCGCCATCAGCGGATATTCCGGATTCATGTCGTGGTTGATATAAATCTGGTCCTTGGAGATTGCTTCGTACAACTCTCCCAACTTCGGATACTCAATGGAGTTGCCCATGGAACGGGCCTTCTTGGAGGTGGATACGAAGAGTCTAGCGTAATCCCCGTTGGCCACGTTGTAGATGGCAATATCCTCGGTGTGAATCAACTGCTTCAATACTTCGCCGGCGTAGAACAATACTTCTTCCGGTTCATACTGGTCCAAGGATGAGGTAATCTCATAGACCTTACCGAAACTGTCATTCTGATTGACAATCTGCTCTTCCATAATGTTCTTGATATGAACATTGGTGGCATTGATATCCGAAATATCGGAAATCTGTGTATTCAGGAAATCAATCTCATGCATATCCTCTTCCCGGACGTTTCGAAGACGGTCCTTCATATGACCTACCACCAGGCCAAGGATAAACAACTGTGCAATCCATACGTAGGTGTTATAGTCCAACAGCACGTCGAATCCGGACCGAGTGTACTGCTGACGGAACAGATAACCTGCCGTAGCAAGGACCGCCGCAATCAGAGCCTGCTGTTGTCCGTGAATAATGGCAAGCAACAACACATACAACAGATAAAAATCCAAATTGGAAAAATACTCGCTACCGGTAGCACGGTTGTTCAGCATGAAAAA
>JAEEGF010523264.1_pt1 | contig 17045 bp, 12 predicted proteins | sample 9134171 | NCBI WGS metagenome assembly JAEEGF01 (sample SAMN16246542, study PRJNA631951) | gut metagenome | biome: gut microbiome; feature: rumen; material: AP-attached | host: Bos | place: Iran: Karaj | collected 2018-10 | reverse complement strand
TTATACTTTCCAAACAGATAAACCAACACAAGCAAGTCTAACATTTGCCACGGGATCAATATATACGAGTTATTCTTATAATGAACAAACCGGTGTATTACAAATTGTTGGTGTAGGTAGTGATATTGCCTTGACTGGACAAACTGGTGGTGGAAATAGTCAAATTATTAACAACCCAGATGGCTCTGTTACAGTCGTTACCGATAACGGCGATAATACTGAAACGAGAGTCACAACCGATACTTCTGGTAATGTTACTACAGAACAAATTGAATATGCCGCAAGTGATACTAATCACACTAATCCAATTGTTACAGGTTATGAAATAGATACTAGTGGTAATCCTAATGGTGGATTAGTATTAAATAATAGTGTAATAGATACTCATTATGTTGCTTTTGATGGTAATGATTTTGAAATACATTTAGTATATAAAACAATAATTAATGATAACGCTCAGAAACACATTATGACTATTTTACAACCAACAGGTCAGGGTAAAAAATATAATGGTGTATATTATTTAGTATATAAGTCAGGTTCTGTTAGAGTAAATACCTTATCAAATGTAAATGTAAATAGTGGCTTTGCTGGAACGAATATTATGAATTTCACATTATCGACAACAACAGCTTCTAGCATGCATCAGTTTGAAGTTAATGTTAGCTATAATGCTAGTACCAAATTATTAACATTTACAATGAATCCTGGTAACCTTAACAATACATCTCAGACATATACCGAAACACTTGGTTCATTCACCGATGGACTAAGTACTGCTACAATAAATTTAGGTGGCGATGACACCGATAACAGTATAAGTTACAATATGGCATCAATTGAAATAATTGAATATTCTGTAAGTAGAGCATAAAAAAGAAAGGAGTAATCATGAGAAGAAAAGGAAGAAAAAAACAATCTAAGCCCAGTCTAGTTATTGCCGTGCTACTATTAGTTATTGTTGGCGTTGTATCTATTGGTTACTCCGTCTTTGTAGCTGAATTAAGTGTCACTAATACTGTTGTTAAAGTTAGAGCAGATAAAGTAGTTAGAGTAACAAATGTAACGACTTCTAGTGGAGCAGTCAGCGAATTAGATTATAACGTTGCCAGTGTTGTAAGTACGGTTGCTATTCCAGCGGGAGGCTCTGTTACATACAATACAACAGTTACTAATTTAGGTAATGTTCCAATAGCTGTATCTGATATTACTTTTACGGATGGAAATAATACGATAAATGGTTTAACTACCACAATTAATAAACAACATTATATTAAAGTATGTAATGGCAGCAATTGTACTGGACCAGTATCAAAAGATATTGCTATTACTGTTACCAATAATACCGGTAGTACCATTAATGGCAATTTGGTAGCAGATATCACCTTTAGTTCAGTTTATACCGTAAAATATGGTAATACGGTATTGGGAGATGTTCTTGAAGGAGAAGATTTCACATATATATTTACTCAGAATATTCCATCGGGTGTTGCCATAACATCAGGTAACTATGGAACTAGAACATATTCAAATGGTACTTTGACAATTACTGATGTAGAAAGCAACATTGAAACAATCGAAGCCTTTACCGTAACATATGACGGAACTGTTCAAGGTATTGTGGCTAGCGGTGGAACATATACTCATGAATTTACTTCCATGTGGCCTAAAGAAATCAATATAACAAGTGGAACATATGGAACTAAAACCTATCAAAATGATGTTTTAACCATTACTAATGTTACTAGTGACATTGTATGTCAACCAATATATGGTGAAATAGCCGTTACAAATATTACTTATAATTCTACAGACAGTGTCAATGTATCAGATCAGACAACACCAATACCAAATGGTATGAATGCCACTTTTGATATAACATATGAACGTGATGCTAATGCGACGACAAATGACATGAAAGCTGTCTATAACATAACAATTACGAATGATTTCTATAACGATTATATCTTTAATGGTTTTGATTTTAATCCAGCAATTACTGCTAATGCCGGAGATAGCGCCTATATCGAACCAGAACTAATTGGCATAAATCAAGGAGAAGTCATTCCTGCAAGAACATCTAAGAGCTTTCAACTTGTCTTAAATCTAATAGCTAATAATCCAAACGGAACATATACGACTACTGGTAATGCTGAAGCCGAAACAACGCAACCAGCTGAAGAAACTGGTAATTTGACGGCAACACTAACTGCTACAGGCAGAGATTTAACTCAAGCAAGCAATAGAATTCCTCTTGCTATAACCGTATCAAATACATATCCTGTTGCTAAAGAATATCAGATTATCTCTAGTACTACTAACTTCCAACTTGTTGATGCATCTGGTAATCCATTAACAACGTTTACTATTGCTGGTGAAACTACCGATACAATTAACGCGTATGTAAAAGTAAATAGTAATGCCATGTTCAATCAAAGCACAGCATCTACAAGTATCATTTTAACTTCTTCTGGTATGGCAAATTATGTAATTAGTAATCTTGAATTTGATGTATCAATTAGTGCCGGTGTCGATACAACACCAGTATCAGTCAGTAATGCTACAATTGACTGGTTATATGAAGGAAGTAACTCATATCCAACACCTGATGCTGTAAGAGTTGAGTGGAGTGGCTCAGATAATGTTGGTGGCTCTGGTGTATTAAATTATACAGTAAAAGTTTATGCTTCTGATGGAACCCTTAAAAAAACTGAAACTGTCGGATCTAACCAACAATATGCCAATGTTAAGGGTAGTGATTGGGCTAATGGTTCATATTATGCAGTTGTATATGGTGAAGATAACTATCATAATAGCGGTGCCGCTTATGAAAGTCAAGCTGATACAAGTCCATATGCTTCAAAATCCTCAAATGGTACATTTACATGGAGATATAGTATTGATGAATCAGGATTATCTAAATTAGACTGTAGTCCAGACTTTGCTTATTACAAACAAGAATATACTTGTAGTATGACACCTACAGGTTCTACAATGAACGGAGATGAAGTACCTAGCAGTGTTACAAGTGTGTATTTGGGAAGTACAAGACTTACCACTTCAGCAAATTCTAATGGTAGTTACTATAAATATACACCAGCTTCAAATTCAAGATCAGCAACATTAGAGGTCTTTAATGTTACTGATGTAGTTAAAATAACGGCTACCGCGTCTAGTTCTTGTCTAGTTGAAGGCACTAAAATATTGATGGCTAATGGTACTTATAAAAATATTGAAGATATAAAATATGATGATTTAGTAATGGTTCATAGTTATGATACAGGAAAATTAGTGCCAGGATACCTTCTTTGGATTGAAAAAGAACATAGTATAGAAACTTATCAGAAAATAACATTTTCTGATGGAACTATCTTAAAAACAGCTGGCTGGCATGGCGTATTTGAACCAGAATTAAATAAATTTGTATCTGTTAATAATCCATATGAATTTCGTGTAGGTTCAAAAGTTTTAAAATTAAACAAAGATAGAACAGGATATGACACTATAACGGTTACAAATATAGAACTGGTAGAGGAAAAGGTTAAATATTATCATATTGTTTCAAATAATTACTATAATACATTTTCAAATGATATACTAACGACAGTTGGTACAGTTGTATTATCTAATTTATATGGTTGGGATGAAAATGTTACTTGGCCAAAAGAAATTAGAGCAAAAGCTATGGAAGATATGTATACATATGACGATTTAGAAGGTGTAATACCACATTATCAATTCGTAGGATTAAGAGCTGGCGAAGCTAAATATCTTGCTGATTATGGCTTAAGTTTAGAAGCTCTTCAAGGCTATTTACTTGCGCATTTGAGTAATCCAGATATGGTATTAGAACCAATGAAAATACTTAATCATAATGTATGGATGGTAACGACTAGTGAAGACAATGTAACTGCGTTAAATAAAAGCAATTATTTAATGCGTGAAGGTGATACCTATACGTTGCCTGTCGGTAAAAAGGGTAAAGTTAAATGGGTAAATACAGCAGATAATAAAGCATATAATCCAGGTGATAAAGTTACCGTAGATCATGCAATATATTTTGAAGCAGTATATGAATAAAAAGAATACTTTTTGGTATTCTTTTTCTTTACTAAAATATTGTATTTACGCCAATTTTAGTATATAATTTATATAGGATGTGATAACTATGGACAAAACATTACTACCGGCAGATAGTTATATCGTATTTAATAAAAGTGTTATCACGGATATTGATATAAAAATATTAAATATGTTGTATTTACCATTAGTTGGATCTCTTCCAATTATGTTATATAACACTCTTTTAAATGATTTAGATAAATTAGATGTTTTATCGAATGAATTAGATCATGCTCATTTGATAGCTAATTTACATGTTTCATTAAAAGAAATCGAAGATGCTAGAAATACCTTAGAGGGTATTGGACTATTAAAAACATTTTATAAAGAAGATACTGTTTCAAAATATATTTATGAATTATATAGTCCTGTATCTGCTCACGAATTCTTTTCTCATCCAATATTCAATGTTGTCTTGTATAACAATGTCGGAAAAAAAGAATATGATAGATTGACGGAATATTTTAAACTACCTAAGGTAAATAGAGATGGTTATACTGAAATTACACATGACTTTTCTAGTGTATTTAAATCAGTACCATCTACAAGTAGTGAAATGTATGCCGATAATATTAGAAAGTATAATCGCTTAAAATTAAATATTAATTCTGCATTTGATATGAATTTCTTAATTGGTTCATTGCCATCTAATATTGATAAAAAAATATTTAGTAAAGATATTCAAGAATTAATTATCTCTTTGGCTTATCTTTACGATATAGATACTACTAAAATGCAAAATATTGTGATATCTTGTATCAATGAAAAAGGTAATATTAATAAAGAAGAACTTAGAAAAGTAACTAGAAATCATTATCAATTTGATCATTCTGGATTACTTCCAACCGTTATTAGTAATACCCAACCATTATATTTGCGTAAACCAATTGGCGATAATTCTAAGATAGCTAAGATGATTTATACATTTGAGACAACAAGTCCTAAAGATTTCTTAGCTAGTAAACATAAAAATGGTGAACCGGTTGCAAGAGATTTAAGACTACTTGAAGACTTGCTTCTCGATTATAAATTAAAGCCTGGAGTTGTCAATGTTCTAATTGATTTTGTTCTAAATACAAATGATAACAAACTAACTCGTAATTATGTAGAAACAATTGCAGGAGAATGGGCTAGAAAGAACGTTGAAACCGTGGAAGAAGCTATGGAAATAGCTAAAAAAGCTTATAAAAGGCCAAAGAAAGACAAAAAGATTATTCCTAAAGAGGTTCCTAGTTGGTTAAATCAAGACATTTCTGCTGATATTGCTACAGATGAAGAACAAGAAGAAATGGAAGAAATGTTAAAGGAGTATAGATAATATGGAAAGTGTTAAAGAAGTAACTAAAGATATGTATAAATCATCAAGATATAAATTAGAATCATATTATCAAAAAGATTATGATGAAGATATGACATTTCGTAAACTAGCTAATAGTACAAAATTACCAACTGAAACTCTCATGAAGTATACGACAAGGTTAGAAGAATCAGCTAAATGTCTTCATAATTGTGCTAAATGTAAAAATATTATGGAATGTAAAAATGAAGTACAAGGATATGTATATTATCCTAATGTATTAGGTGAAGAATTAGAATTCTCTTATGTTCCATGTAAATATAAAAAAGAAATGGATAAAAATAATGAATATCTAGATAATATATACTACTACAACATTCCGGTATGTATTAAAGAAGCCAGTATGAAACTGGTAGATACCAAAGATAAAAAAAGATATCCTGTTATCAAATGGATAAAAGAATTCTTATCTGATCCGCATGGTAAAGGATTATACTTAAATGGTAATTTTGGATGTGGAAAAACATACCTTTTATCCGCTATGTTAAATGAGCTAGCAAAAAAAGGTCATAAAGTAGCTATTATCTATTATCCAGAATTTTTAAGAGGATTAAAAGAGTCATTTAGTGATCCAGATGATTATAAAGAAAAATTTGATTATGTAAAAAATGCTGAATACTTACTTTTAGATGATATCGGTGCTGATACCGTTACCGAATGGGCTAGAGATGAAGTACTAGGTACAATCTTACAATATCGTATGGAATCTAATTTGCCAACATTCTTTACATCTAATTTAACCATAAATGAACTTGAAAATCATTTATCTACGACTAGTCGTGATGTCGATGTTGTCAAAGCAAGAAGAATTATAGAAAGAATAAAACAATTGACTACTAATATTGAAATGATTAGTGTCAATTTGAGAAAGTGAGGGTACTATGAATAACCTAAGTAAGAATTTTAAAGATGATGAAGGAAAAGAGGGAACACTAATAGCAAGTTCTACTGATAATTACGAAGTAAAATTAGATAAAACATATAGTCTTGCTAATAGAACAAAAGAAAATGCTTTTGTTAAGAAATTTAAAGGTTCAATTCTAGGACAAGATATTGGAATAAAAAGCAAAGGATTTTCCAGTGTAGCTGCTTTGGCTATAGTCTTAGTATTAGCTGCTTTAATTACCATGTATTTCCTTTGGAGATTCTAATCATATGGAGGTGTAACCATGCTAAGCGCACTTGAAGTAAAAACTAGTTATTCAATCCTAAATAGTTTAAACAATATCCAAAAACTAGTAGAATTAGCCAAGAAATATGGTTATACCAGTCTAGCCATAACTGATGAAGATAATATGTTCGGAGTTATGGAGTTTTATAATGAATGTAATAAAAATAATATTAAACCAATTATTGGTATCACCCTAACTATTGATGGTACCAAAATACTTTTATATGCAAAAAATGAATTAGGCTATAAAAACTTAATTAAATTATCGACAATTGTTTCTTCTGAAGAATTAACTATTGATATATTAAAACAATATAAAGATGATTTAATTTTAATTATGCCTCTTTTTTCATATAAAGAAGAAATATATAAAATATATAAAGATAGATTTATTGGTTATACTAATAAAGAAGAATTAAAAAATGTTATAGAAAACCCTGTTTTAATTACAAATGTTAGTTATTTAAATAAAAATGATTATGAGTATTTGGGTTATGCCAACATGATTAAAGAGGGTAAAATTTTGGGTGAATATCCTCTAGATAGTCATAAAGATAATCATTTGTTAACCAAAGAAGAATTTGCTAATTTAGTTAATGATGAAGTATTAAAAAATATGGCATATATTATTGCTAATTCCAATGTATCATTAACTTATAAAGAAGGATTATTACCTATATATGATGAAAAAATAGATAGTAAAAAATATTTATCTGAATTATCCCATAAAGGACTAAAGAAAAGATTAAATAATAATGTTAAACCTGAATATATAGATAGATTAGAATATGAACTAAACGTTATCAACAAAATGGGCTTCAACGACTATTTTCTAATTGTATATGATTATGTTTTATATGCTAAGAAACATGATATCTTGGTAGGACCGGGAAGAGGTTCTGCAGCCGGAAGCCTTGTTAGTTATACCTTGGGTATTACTGATATTGATCCAATTAAATATAATTTATTATTTGAAAGATTTCTAAATCCAGAAAGAGTAACAATGCCCGATATTGATATCGATTTTGATGCCCTAAAAAGACAAGATGTTATCGATTATGTCATCGGTAAATATGGCTTAAAGAAAGTTGTTGGTATCATTACTTTTAATACCTTAGGTGCTAAGCAAGTAATAAGAGATGTCGGAAGAGTTCTAAATTTAAGTCCAAGACTAATAGATTCATTAGCAAAATCTTGTTACAATGATCTAGCATCTTCTTACGAAGGAAGTAAAAACTTTAAAAAACTTGTAGATAGTAATTCTGATTTAAAAAAACTATATAAAATATCTCTTCATCTTGAAGGATTACATCGCCATGTTTCAGTTCATGCTGCAGGCGTAGTCATGAGTAAGTATGATATTGATGAAACAATACCGCTATATAAAAATAGCATTGGTATGTATCTATCTGCTTATTCCAAAGATTATCTAGAACCATTAGGATTATTAAAAATGGACTTTCTAGGTATTTCTAATCTAACCCTTATTGACGAAGTAATAAATAATATTAGAAAAGATACCGGCTTAAATATTACTTTTGCCAATATTCCTTTAGATGATAAAGAAACATTTAATTTATTTGCTAAGGGTGAAACCGAAGGAATATTCCAATTCGAAGCTCCCGGTATGATTAAATTCTTAAAAGAATTAAAAGTAAATAGCTTTAATGATATCGTAGCTGCTACGTCGTTGTATCGTCCAGGACCAATGGATAGCATTCCCGAATACCTAAAAAGAAGAAGTGGTAAAGTAGCGGTAGATTACCTAGATCCTAGTTTAACTGATATCTTAAAAGAAACTTACGGTATTATTATCTATCAAGAACAAATAATGCAAATAGCAGTAAAAATGGCCGGATATACTTTAGGTGAAGCCGATAATTTGAGAAGAGCTATCTCTAAGAAAAAAGAAGAAGTTCTTATTCATGAAAAAGAAAAATTTATTTCTGGAAGTATTAAAAATGGTTACAGTAAAGAAATAGCTACAAAAATATATGATCTAATCTTAAAATTTGCTAATTATGGTTTCAATAAATCCCATGCTGTATCATATGCAATGATAGCTTATAAAATGGCCTTTCTAAAGACTCATTTTTATAGTTACTTTATGTTATCACTATTATCAAGTGCTATTAGTAATGAAAATAAAACTAGCAATTATATATCTAAATTAAGACAAAACAATGTTAAAGTATTACTTCCTGATATTAACTTATCATCACAGACATATATCATTAGTAATAAAAATATAATTTGTCCATTATCTCTAATTAGAAATGTTGGCACAAGTGTTACTAGTATTATCTTAAAAGAAAGAGAAAAGGGCAGTTATAAAAGCTTTATTGATTTTGCCAGAAGAACAGTAAATAAAGGTATAAATAGAAAAGTATTAGAATTTCTAATATTATCTGGATCATTTGATAATATGAAGTATAATCGTAGAACACTAATGAATAATCTTGATGATATTATGAATTATGCTGCTTTATATGATGAAAATAGCCTCGTCGAAATTGAAGAACCATTAATAACAGAAATGGCAGAATATACCAAAGAAGAATTGGTAAATATTGAGTTTGATACCTTTGGAATATATTTATCTAATCATCCTGTCACTAAATATAAAGAATCTAATTCCTTAAGTACTCTCAATATGGAAAAATATAATAATAAGTATATTGAATTAGTTCTTGAAGTAATGAATATTAAAGAAATATTTACTAAGAATAATGATGTTATGGCTTTCCTAAGAGCCAGTGATGAATATAAACAAATAGATGTAACAGTTTTTCCAGATTTATATAAAATTAACAAAAATTTAGAAAAACATGATATAATTAAAATAACCGGTAAGGTAGAAAAAAGAATGGATGACTATCAATTAATAGCTTCAAAGATAGTTAATCTAACAAGGGTGGATGTATGAAAAAGAAGTATTTTATCTATATAATATTGGTATTATTACTAACTAGTTGTAAATATACCAAATATGATGTTTCATTTTATGATGGAGAAAACCTTTTAGCTAGTACTAAAGTACTTAGTGGTGCCAAACTAGAAAATGTCGATATTCCTAAAAAAGATGGATATATCTTTGTATCTTGGCAAAAGGATGGTTATGATTATAGCTTAGAAAATCCTGTTACTGAAGATACTGTTTTAATAGCCAATTGGGTAGAGGAACCCAATTTACCTAACAATCACAAAGTAATCTTTAACTTTGGTGATTATACCAAAGATCAAACCGTCAAAGACGGTGAAAAAGTTCCTGTTCCTGAAATTGAACCATCTAAAGAAAAACATAAATTTTTAGGTTGGTACGTAGGTGATTCATTATTTGATTTTGAAACACCAATTACCAAAGATATCTTAATTGTTGCTAAATTTGAAAAAAATCGTATCACGATAACATACGATTTAAATGGTGGTAGTGGAAGTACTGTTAAAACCGAAATAAATGTTGGAAGTACTCCAGATAAACCTGAAGATCCATCTAAATTTGGTTATACATTTGCTTACTGGACTATCGATGGAGAAAAGTATTATTTTGATAAAGATTTAGAAAAAGATACGACAATTAAAGCTAATTATACTGCTAAAACATATCATAAAGTAACATTTGATACGGATGGTGGCAATGTCATTCCTAGTCAAATGGTTGCTTCTGGAGATACCATCGAAGTTCTACCAGCAGCTGAAAAAGAAGGCTATATATTTAAATATTGGTCTTATAGTGATAAAGCATATGATGTAAGTACTAAGATAGATAAAGATATAACATTATTAGCTATATATGAAAAAATTGAGGTTCCTGAGCCATCACTTCCAGAACCTTCAACATCATCTGAAGAAGATTAAAAAGAATATTTAATATACTCGACAAATATTCTTTTTTATTATATAATAAAATAGGTAGTGGAGGAGATAAAAAATGAATATTATCAAAAGACATAAAGGCTTAGCTATTGTAAGTGCCTTAACTTTAGTATTATTAATTGTAATTGGAGCTATTTTTTCTAAAATGCTATTTTCATCTAAAAAAGGTGAATATGGTGATAGACTAGATGGTGTCGAAGAAATAAAAGAAAGTGCTCTTAAAGAAGTGGAGACTAGTATTAGTGAACATGACGAAGTTGAAGAAGTTAAAATTCGTACCCAAGGAAAAATCGTATATACAAATATTGTTTTTGGGGAAGGTGTATCACTTTCTAAGGCTAAAGAAATAGCTGAAAAATCATTAGAAAAATACGAAGAAGACGTAGTCGAAGTTTATGATTTTGAATTTTTGTTAAGTCAAAAAGTTAAAGAAGTTGAAAATGATGAAGGAGAAGTAGAAAGCAAAAAAGGCTTTGCAGCTGCTGGTACTAAACATCCTGAACATGATTATATTAGTTGGACTAGGGGTTAGATAATATGAAGAAAGATAACAATAAAATTAATAAATTTATTATTCTTTCTATTATTGCCTTAATATTTACAATATCTTTAGTAATATTTATCTTAAACTATACTAAAGATAGTTCAAGTTTCTCAATAATAGAAAAGAATTGGATTAATAGTCATACCAGTAACATCATTGATATTGGTGTCTACAACGACGTTCCAGTCTATGGCCAAAATGGTGATGGTGTAATATTTTCTTTCTTGGAAGAATTTACAAGTAAATATGAAATATCATTTAATAAAGTATCATATCTTGCTAAGTCAGGTAAAACAAATCAAGATGTTGCATTTAAAATTCTTGATTTTGATACAGAATTAACTGAAAATGATATTGAAATATATCGTGATTATTATGTTATCGTAGGCCTTGAAATGAATATCATCAATGATATATCTGATTTAGAAGGATCAAGCATTGGTGTCATTAAAGAAGATCTAGCTAACATTAAATATTACTTAAATGATAACGAAGAAATCGAACTTACTGAATGTGCCGATTTCGATGAAATGTTAAATTATCTAAAAGGTAAAAAACTAGATTATATTGCTATTCCAAGAAATCTATATCTAGATGAAATATTAAAGAATAAATTAAATATAACTTATCATATGAATGAGTTATATAAAAAATATATCTTAACAGTTGATAAAGATAAAACATTCAGAAGTATCATGAATAAATTTAATATGATATATGGTGAATCTAGACAAGAAGAACATTATAAAAAATACTTCTTAAATACATTCTTTAAATATAAAGAATTATCTGAAGCCGAAAGAATGAATTATAATGCTGCTTCATATGTTTTCGGATATATCAACTATATGCCATTTGAAAATACTGTTAACAAAGAATTTGTTGGTATCTTATCAAATTATTTAAGTGGCTTTGAAGATTTAGCTAATGTTGATTTTACCTTAGTCGAATATAATAATTTTGGTGAATTAAAACAAGCCCTATCACGTGGAGAAGTAGATTTAGTATTTGCTAACTTTGATTTGACAGGTATTAATGTCGATATTTTAAATACAAGTAGTCCATTTAAAGAAGAGTATGTAATTCTAAGTCAAAAGCCAATGATTGTAAACTCAATAAGAAGTTTAAAAGGTAATGATATCTATACAATCACCGGTACTTACTTATATGATTATATTGCTCTAAATAGCATTAATTTAAATTCATTTGATAATACTGATAAATTACTTAGAGGTATTAATAATGATAGTATCATTGCCTTAGATAAAGATACATATGAATACTACAAAGATAATAAATTTAAAAATTACAAAGTAGTATATCAAGGTACTTTGAATGAAGACTATACTTTTGCAGTTCGCGATGTTAATAAGAATGCTACATTCTATGAACTATTTAATTATTACGTATCAAGTATTAATTATAAAAATTATAAATATGCTTATAATACTGATTATATTGTTAATTCTAAAAATGAATTTAATACGATGTTAAAATATGTTGGTATCGTTGTCGGTGGAACAATTTTAATTATCAGTATCTTATTAATAATATTTAGAATAAGAGATAATAAACGTAATTTAAATAAAGAAGATAAATTAAAATTTATTGATGTTATGACATCTTTAAAAAATAGAAACTATTTAAATTACAATATTAAAACATGGGAAGAGAATGTTATCTATCCACAATCAATTATCATTATTGATTTAAATAATATTAAATATATTAATGATAATTATGGCCATGAAGAAGGGGACGAAGTTATCAAAAAAGCTGCTAGTATCCTAATAGCTAATCAACAAGAAAACACCGATATTATGCGTACTGATGGTAACGAATTCCTAATCTATATGGTTGGATATGATGAAAAGAAAGTTATTGAATATACAAGACATCTAAGTAAAGAATTAAAAGAATTACCACATGAATTTGGGGCAACTCTTGGTTACAGTATGATTTTAGATGATGTAAAAACAATTGATGATGCCATCAATGAGGCAACATTATCAATGCGTCAAGCCAAAGAAAGATTATAAGGAGATCATTATGAAAGATAAAATTAAGGGGTATTTAAAAAAACTACTAAAAATTTTAAAAACACCGGAAATGGCTATCTTACCATCTAATATTGCTTTCAATATAATATTAGCCATTATTCCTCTTTTGACAATTGTTGTTTTAATTGCCTCTTATTTTAACATTTCAGTTGATCTAGTATCTAATTTAGTTAAAAATATTATGCCAGATCAAGTCAGTAAAATAATTATTGATGTTATCTCTGGTAAAGGATTTGACCGTAGTGTCGGTTTATTTAACGTAATAGCTTTTCTAATTGCATCTAATGGTACATATGCTGTTATCAATACATCCGATACACTATATAAAATAAAAGATAAAGATAGATTAAAAGCTAGAATTAGTTCTATAATCTTATTAATTATAATTATTATTCTATTTGTCTTTATGTTAATAGTTCCAATATTTGGTGAAAATATCATCAATCTAATGACAAATGCCGAAATCTTGAGCGGATACTCTGATAATATTAGTATTATATTTAATATTATTAAATGGCCAATAACGGTATTAATTATCTATCTAAATATTAAATTGTTATATACAGTTGCTCCATCTAAAAATATTAGAAGTGAAGAAACAACCTATGGTGCTATCTTTACAACATTTGGCTGGATTATTTTGACAATGATTTTCAAAGCATACTTAAATCATTTTGCTAGATATGATATTATCTATGGAAATTTAGCATCCATCATCATTATGATGGTATGGGTATATTTCTTATCATTTATCTTTGTTTTTGGAATGGCTATCAATGTCTCAAGAAAAGAAGAAGAAGAGTTGATATTGGAACAGAATCAAAAGATCTTAGAGGAATTAGAAAAGAAAGAAAAAAAGAAGAAGAAAAAGAAAGAAGATATAAAAAAATAATTATATCTTCTTTTAAAATATCAAAAAATATTATATAATTATGATTGAGGTGATAATATGAATAATAAAGGATTTACTTTAATTGAACTAATTGTGACAATTTTATTATTAGCTATAATTGCAGGTATTGGTACATACTCTGTAATAAATATCATTAATAGTACTAAACTTACTAACTATAATTTACTTCTAAAAAATGTTAAAACCGGAGCAGAAACATTCTATAACGAGTGTATGTATGGCAACAATTCAGTTATTGAAGGTGCAGTTAGTACCGATCCTGATGTTGTAAGCTGTAATGAAGTAACTCTAGGAGCCTTAGTTAAATACGGCTTCGTAACAGGCAATAGCAAGAAAGATGATGCCAAATACAAACTAGTTAATCCAAGTAACAATGATGATCTTACAGTATGTAAAATAGTCATTAGCACGGATGACAATGGTTTTAATATCACTAATAATGGTGGTGGAACTAATTGCCCAACTACCTATGAAGAAGTTAAGACTTTCGGAGAAATTCCAGGCAATGGCAGTGCTAATCCAGGTAATGGTGGTGGAAACACTATGAACGCAAATAGCAGTGCTAATACATCAAAAATTAATTCTGCAACATCAAGTGGTACTAATGCCGGTAGATCAGGAATAGTTGGTCAAACTTCTAAAACAAGCGGTAGAATAGCAGGCAATGCTAGTACTATTGTAGGTGCTTCATCTGAGCCAGATGTCATTACTGATCCTAAACCATCAAAGCCATCATTAGTAACAGAATAGGTGACAATATGATTGGAAATGATTGGGACGAAGTTTTAAAAGAAGAATATGAAAAGGATTATTTTTTAAATATTAAAGAAAAAGTAAGAAAAGAATATAAAACTAAGACCATCTTCCCACCAGCAAATAGAGTGTTTTATGCCCTAAGATTGACACCATATAAAGATACAAGAGTAGTAATCATAGGCCAAGATCCTTATCATGGTATAGGTGAAGCAAATGGCCTATGTTTTTCAGTTAATCATGGTATTAAAATGCCTCCATCACTTCATAATATCTATAAAGAATTATACGATGATGTAGGTATTAAAAGAGAGGATACTGATTTAACTGATTGGGCTAAATCCGGAGTATTACTTTTAAATAGTGTTTTAACTGTTGAAAAAGATAAACCGGCTAGCCATAAATTTATTGGTTGGGAAGAATTTACCGATAGTATTATTAAAAAATTAAATGAAAAAGATGAACCGGTTGTATTCATTTTATGGGGTAATTTTGCTAAAAGTAAAAGCAAATATATTACTAATCCCCATCATTTAATTATCTCATCTCCTCATCCAAGTCCATTTTCTGTATATAGTGGTTTCTTTGGTAGTAAACCATTTTCTAAAACAAATAAATTTTTAAAAGCCAATGGCTTAAAAGAAATAGAGTGGTAGTATGTTAGGTGCTTATATTCACATTCCTTTTTGTAAAAAAATATGTAATTATTGTGATTTCTGTAAAATGTTATATTTTCCTAAATATATAGATAAATATTTAGATGAATTAGCTAAAGAAATAGTGGATAGATATAAAGGTGAAGAATTAGATTCTATTTATATTGGTGGAGGAACACCAAGTAGTTTATCTACTGAAGAATTAGATAAATTATTAAGCATTATATCTATTCTAAAACTAAAAGATAAATATGAATATACCATCGAATGTAATATTGAAGATATAACTATTGATAAAATAAATTTATTTATGAGTTATGGTATCAATAGAATTAGTTTTGGAGTACAATCATTTGATGATAATAATGCTAAAAAAATGGGTAGAGAACATAATGAAGATATGGTCTTCGATAATATCTATCTAACTAAGAAATACTTTAATAATATCAATATTGATTTAATATATGGTGTCAATGAAAATATTGATGTCGTAAAAAATGATATTAGAAAGTTTCTTGAATTAGATATTCCTCATATCTCATGCTATTCCTTGATATTGGAAGAGCATACCATCTTTTATATCAATAAATTTAAAAGTATTAATGAAGATATTGATAGTGAAATGTATTCTTATATTTCTCAAACATTGGTATCTCATGGATATAATCATTATGAAATAAGCAATTATGCCCGTCCTGGATATGAAAGCATCCATAACAAAAACTATTGGTTAAATGGTAGTTATTATGGCTTTGGATTAGGTGCTGTTAGTTATTTAGATAATTACCGTATTAGTAATACTAAAAATATGACTAAATATCTAAAAGGTGAGTATCAATCTAAGAAAGATTATGAAGATGTTAAAACCAGAAAAGAAACTGATCTAATGTTAGGTCTTAGATTATCTGAAGGTGTTGATATCGATACATTTAATAATAAATATCATACTAGTTTATTAGAAAAAGATGCTATTAGAGAATTAATTGATGATAATTATCTAGAAGTCGTAGATAATCATTTAAGATGTAATGATAAATATCTTTATACTGAAAATAGTATCTTAACTAGAATTATTGATAGTGATTTATAGTCTTATGTTTTTCATAAGACTTTTTCTGTACAAAAAACAGATAAAGACTTTTCAATCAACATCTCCCGTGTTATAATTATGATGGAAGGTATGGTTAAAAATATGAAAAAATTTGATTTTGTAAAATTTATTTTAAGTAAGAAATTTATTTTACCAGTTATATATATCATTATTGGTATTATCCTTTATACAGTAATTAAAGCTCTTATTAACAAAATAACTAAAACAAAGTATGTTGATAAAAGAAAGATAACAATTATTTCTTTAATTAAAAAGATAATTAAATATCTAGTAGTAATATTTGTTATTTTAGCTATTTTAAATGTCTATGGTGTAAATACCAATGGTATATTTGCATCTATTGGCGTAGCATCAGTAATTATTGGCCTTGCTATTCAAGATATAGTTTCAGACTTTTTAGCAGGTATATTTATTCTTTTTGATGATAAATATACTATTGGTGAAATAGTTACTATTGATGGCTTTAAAGGTGAAGTAATTGG
>JAEEGF010753098.1_pt1 | contig 17048 bp, 19 predicted proteins | sample 9134171 | NCBI WGS metagenome assembly JAEEGF01 (sample SAMN16246542, study PRJNA631951) | gut metagenome | biome: gut microbiome; feature: rumen; material: AP-attached | host: Bos | place: Iran: Karaj | collected 2018-10 | reverse complement strand
AAGCTTTTTCTTGAAAGCTTTGTCTTCAAAATATACTTCCGCATTAATGCCCATATTTCTAAGTAATGTAGCTACTTTAATTGAATACTCAAAATCCTGTGACATAGGAAGTATAATTGCCTTTGATACGCTCTTGCTCAAACTATCGTTTTTAATCAAATTATATTCATTTAGAATATAATAAAGTCTCGTTAAACCAATAGAAATGCCAACACCAGGCAATTTCTTGTCAGTATAGTACTCAGCTAAATTATCATACCTTCCACCAGAGCAAACACTTCCGATGTTAGGCAAATCATCAAGAGTAGTCTCAAATACAGTTCCTGTATAGTAATCTAGCCCACGCGCAATTGATAAATCAATTCTAAAGTAATTCTCCGGAACACCAAAAGCAATCATGTATTTTGACACTTCTTTAATTTCAGATAGTCCTTTTACAAAAGTATCATTACTTATATTAAGAGATTCCAAAAATTGAATTACATTCTCTTTTGTAGATACAAACTGTACTATTTTTTCTATGCTATCAGAATCAACTTTTTCATCCTGAAGCATTTCCTTTACATTATCAATTCCAATTTTATCTAGCTTGTCTACGATTTTTAAAATATCTTCTATTCTGTTCTCTAACCCAAGACTCTCAAAAAAACCACCTAGAAGTTTTCTATTATTTATTCTAATCGTAAATTTGCCAAAATCTAGTTTTGAGAAGATCTGATATATAATGCTAGGCATCTCCGCATCATTAGTTATGCTAAGTGTTTCGTCACCAATAACATCAATATCGCATTGATAAAACTCTCTGTATCTGCCCTTTTGTGGTCTCTCTGCCCTATAAACCTTTCCAATTTGATATCTTCTGAATGGAAACGATAGCTGTCCATAATTCTTTGCAACGTATTTGGCAAGTGGAACAGTTAAATCAAACCTTAAAGATAAGTCGTTATCTCCTTTTGAAAATCTATAGATTTGCTTTTCGGTTTCTCCACCAGCTTTGGCAAGAAGAACATTAGAATCTTCAATTATTGGAGTATCAATAGGTAAAAAACCATATTTTTTATATGAGTCTTCAATAATGCTTTTAATTCTATCAAACTCAATCTGGTCTTGTGGCATAAGTTCCATAAAGCCAGGTAACGTTCGTGGTTCTACTTTGTCATTCTTCAATATTATTTCCCTCTTTTCTTTTTATTCTTTTTAGAAGCTTCTTTCTTTTCTGTAACTACTTTAGTATCATCTGTGCTTTCTGCACCAGTATTTTCTTTGTTTTTAGATGTACTTTCTAAAGCTTCAGCTTCTGTAATCAAGCTCTTCTTGTTAAGCATTTCATATGTTATCAAGCCAAGGAAAATCATGAAATATGGTGAAGTGTAAAATGCTGAATTTCCGAACAAAGATGATATCATATATGAAACAAATACTGCTGTTCCCACATGCTCAAATACATTCCAAGAAGGAACTCTAAATTTTACCTTATTAGTAAATGCAATTAATACAACTAGAGTTTCTACAATAGTAATCGCGCCCCAGATGAATAATAACTTGTCTGTAAAGTGTCCTACAATAAGAGCAGTAGCTATAGCAGAAGCTACCATAATTCCAAATATAATTAGAAGTTGCTTTTTGCTATATTTTCTGAACTTAGCGTCAAAAATATTTTTTAAGAAAATGCTGATAGTAGCTACGAAATACATAATGACACCAGGAATACCAACGGTACCGGCAAGTTGTAAAACTAGGTTATGAGTTCTACCTTCTTTAATTCCATATTGTTGATAGAATTCGTTTAGAAGGTTTTCAAGTCCCCATCCAAACCAAGGCCTTTGATTAACTAAATCAAGTACTCTAATCCAAGTTTCTCCTCTTCCAGAACCTATCATAGATACTTCTTCACTTAAGCCAGATTTATTAGCAGTAGATGCTGAATACTTAGACATTATTTCTTGATATTCTGCCTCAATTTTTGCTTGTCTTTCATTAAATTCTTCTTCCGATTCTCCGCTAACTTTTGGATACTTCTTATCAACAGCAAGCAACATATTAGTAAGTTCATCTTGAGTAATAGTGTTCTGTTCAGTTTCTCCAGAAACAGGAGCCTCTTTGCTCTTATCATTTGCAAGAGTTTTTATATCATTGAATAAACCATCAAAATTACGCTCTACAATGGTTTTCATTTTATCTTCAAGAATTTCATTTGTATTTCCCCACCTAATCTTATTCTTATCAATTGTTGCTTCACTAATCCCAAAAGATTCTGCCATTTCTTGAGTCATAGAATTAAAAGTAAAATGACGTGTTGCTTCACCAAGATTTAGGTATAAATTGGCATATGAAAAATAAGTATGATTAACTACGTAATTCTTCGAATCAGCACCTGCAATTGTTAAGCTAGATGTAAGAAATATCAATAGTACAACTCCATACTGCAATAATTCATGCTTGTTTCTATTCTTAACAAATCTAATTATTTCTGCTATTAGTAAATAAATCATTCCACAAAGAACACCAAGGTATGCTCCAAATGTATTGTTAATTATTAGTAAGAAGAAGTACATGATTGTATTTAAAAGATGTAGTCCTTTAAAATAATAATTATCTTCTCTTATCCACATAACTGCAGAAAAGATAGCTATAACAGAAATATAGTATCCAAGATGGTTTGAATTATTAAACATTGATCTTTGGAAATAAATGATTCCGTTAAATGGTATTGGTCTAAAGAACGATAGTATTGTCAAAAATCCAACTATAGCAGAAGAAACAAGTAGCGTTCTTAAAATCCATTTTTTATACTTTTCACTAGATAAGCCAAGCATTAAAACATCTAGAAGGATAGTAGCATAAAAAATAAAAGAAAAGTATCCATCTTTAAGATTTTCACAACCATTCCATGCTCTACTCTTAGCATTTTGATAAATGTTTGATGTATTTGACATTCTGTCACCAGATGACCAGTTAGCAATATCAATTATTCTTTGAGGAACAGTGCTAATATCTTTTGCCTGTCTAACTATGATCTCAGCATCCATTTCCATACCAGCTTGAATACATCCTACGGCTGTCCACACCATAAAGAAAGCTAAAAGTAAGCATGGCCAGTTTCTAACAAGCTTTTCTTTGGCGTTTGAACCCTTTTTGCTGTTTATAATCCTCTTTGTCATGTAAAAAATCGTAAGAGAACAAACGGAAGCAATACATAGAATCTCATTAATAAGCCAAATAATATCTGGAGTATTAAAGACAAAATAGTTCTTAACTTCTTCTGAGTCTGTACCATAAGTAGCAACAGTACTCAAATATCCATTATACGAAATCTTTCTTACCATTAACGTGAATGGTATAGTAAGAACTGCCAAGATTAATATAACAAATGCAATTCTTCTAAATCTTTTATTAAACTTCTCTTCTTCTTCCTTTTTCATTTTTAAACTCCTTTATGCTTCTTCCCTTTATTTCGTTTTGGGTTATTTTTTAGTACTTCCAATTCTTCAGAAATACCTACTTCTGTAATCTCAGGATTTTCCTTTCCAATTACTGCTTTAAACGTTCTCCAAAGAATCTTTAAATCATACTTTGGTCCAAAGTGATTGACATACTCTAAGTCAAATTCAATTTTTCTTAAAACACTAATTCCGTTTCGACCACTAACCTGAGCAAGACCGTGTAATGCCAGGTCTAACATTGCTTCTCCTTTTTTGAATTGGTGTCATCCATTCATAGTAAGAAAGTACCCATGGTCTTGGTCCTATAAAAGACATTTCACCTTTTAGCACATTAAACAATTGCGGCAACTCATCTATACTGGTTTTTCTAATGAATTTTCCAACTTTAGTTACCATTTGGTCATGCGTTAATGCATGATCTATCCCTTCTCTATTTTCGAGCATGGTTCTAAACTTATACATTGTAAAAGGTTTAAGGTCTTTGCCCATTCTTTCCTGTTTAAAGATTGGTGAGCCTTTATCATCTTTCCAAATAAGAAATGCAATTATTAACATAGGTATAGCTAACAGTACTAAAAGTACCGCAGAAAAAACGATATCTAAAAATCGTTTAACATACTTATACATACTCTGCTCCCTAAAACAAAATTAAAATTCACAGTTTCCTGGTGTTCTTGGAAATGGTATTACATCTCTGATGTTTTCCACACCTGTTAAGTACATAATTAGTCGTTCAAATCCCATTCCAAAGCCACTATGTGTAGTTGTTCCATATCTTCTAAGATTTAAATACCAATCTAATTCTTCTGTATGCATGCCAAGCTCATTCATCCTAGCTAGTAGCTTATTATAGTCTTCTTCTCTTTGGCTTCCGCCCATAAGTTCTCCAGCACCAGGAACTTCTAAGTCAACAGCAGCAACAGTTTTTCCATCTGGATTTTGCTTCATGTAGAACGCCTTTATATCTTTAGGCCAGTTGGTAATAAATACTGGTCCATTAAAGTGCTCTGTAATGTACTTTTCGTGTTCTTTAGCAATGTCTTCTCCGTACTCTGGCTTAAATTCCCATTCAACGTTTGCATTCTTTAAAATTGTAATAACCTCTTCATGAGTGATTCTAGTGAACTTGCTATTTAATAAAGTCTCTAATTTGTTTATTAATCCATTAGATACAAATTTATCTAAAAATTCCATCTCTTCTTTGCATTTTTCTAGAACAGTTTTAACAATGTATTTTAGCATGTCTTCTTCTACATCCATTACGCCTTCCAAGTCGCAAAAGGCAATCTCAGGCTCAATCATCCAAAACTCTGAAGCATGAGTCTTAGTATTAGAATTCTCTGCTCTAAATGATGGACCAAATGTATATATTTTACCAAAAGCATGAGCAAAAGCTTCTCCTTCTAGCTGCCCTGTTACTGTAAGTCCAACTTTCTTTCCGAAAAAGTCTTCTGAATATGGTACTTCTTTAGAAGAATCTAGCCTTTCTAAATCAAATGTAGTAACTTGGAACATTTCTCCTGCACCCTCACCATCATTTGCAGTGATTAGTGGAGTATGTACATAAACATATCCTCTATCTTGAAAATATTCATGGATTGCCATAGCTGCTACGCTTCTTACTCTAAATACAGCATTGAATAGATTTGTTCTAGGACGTAAATATGCTTGTTCTCTTAAGAATTCCATAGAGTGTCCTTTTTTCTGTAGTGGGTAATCTTGCTCAGACTTTCCAAGAATAGTAACCTTTGTAGCCTTAAGTTCAAAAGGTTGTTTAGCTTCTGGCGTTAATACAAACTTTCCTTGAACTTCTATACTTGAATAAATAGAAACTTTTGTAATCTCTTCGAAATTAGATAATGAATTGTCATAAACGACTTGAAGGTTTTTGAAGAATGTGCCATCGTTAAATTCTATAAAACCAAATGTTTTTGAATCTCTGGCAGTCTTTACCCATCCGTTTAAAATGATGTCCTTATCTTTATAATCTTGTGAATTTTTGTATAAGTCTTTAAGGTATGTAACCATTGTAATTCTCCTTTATTAGTTGGTTTTTTCTCCTTAAAAATTATACTAAAATCAGCTAAAACATACAATAGAAAAAGGCATAAAAAAAGGCTTTCCTTGTGTTAAAGGAAAGCCTTAAATTCTAAGCTCTTGGGTGTGATTTCATATACATTGTCTTGATTCTATCTTGTTCCATTTGTGCATACACTTGAGTAGAAGAAATGTCTGAATGGCCAAGCATTTCTTGAATTGCTCTAAGCTCTGCTCCATTCTCAAGAAGGTGCATGGCAAATGAATGGCGAAGTGTATGTGGTGTAATATCTACGTCAATATCAGCTTGATTTTTGTATTGCTTAATAATCTTCCAGAAACCTTGTCTTGTAAGTCTCTTACCATTTACATTAACAAACAAAGCTTGATCATCTTCATCTTTAAGCATAGATTTTCTAGCCTTATTTAAGTAATCTGTAAGAGCACTATTAGCAATAGAACCAATTGGAATGATTCTTTCTTTTCCATGAGTAGTACATTTGATTGAACTTGCGTCTAAGTCCAAGTCATCTAAATCAAGTGAAATAAGTTCTGTTACTCTAATACCTGTTGCATAAACAAGCTCAAGCATAGCCTTATCTCTATAACCTTTAAGGTCAACGCACTTAGGCTGATTTAGTAAAAGTTCAACTTGTTCGGTTGATAAAATCTTAGGTGGTTTTCTTGTAATCTTTGGAGACTCAATATGAGATGTTGGGTCCTCAGATACAATCTTATTCTTATATAAGTATTGGTAGAATGATCTTAAAGAAGCAAGGTTTCTAGATATAGTACTATCAGCCTTACCCTCGCTCTTAAGCTCAGTAAAATATTCTTTAATAGAATTCTCAGTGCCCTCTATTGCATTCATGTTATGAGCATCAAGATAATTACCATATAGTTTTATGTCGCGATTATATGATTGAAGTGTATTATTTGAAAGTTTCTTATCATTCTCCAAAAAATTTAAAAAATTATCTACAAGATTATTGTTCATCTTAAAAATACCCCTTTATAAAAAATGTATTTCCTAACGCAAATCAAATATAATAATTTGCTACAATAATTATCTTAAGTTCCATGCCTTGATGTGAATACCACTACAAATGCAAGCATATTTTATACAAAAAATGTAAATAATGCAATACTTTTATGTAAATTTTATAAGTTGTTATAGGCATCCACTGCAAGCTTATCACACAGGTTATTATACTCGTTTGAACTATGTCCTTTGACCTTTATCCACTCAATATCATGTATCTGGCTCAAACTATAGAGTTTCTCCCATAAATCCCTATTTTTAACGTCAGATTTTCCAGCTGTTTTCCAGCCGTTTTTATGCCAATTATATATCCAGCCTTGAGTGAAAGCATTAACTAAATAGGCACTATCGCTATAGAGCTTCACTTTGCATGGCCTTTTCAGTAGTTCAAGCGCTTTAATTGGAGCTGTAAGCTCCATTTGATTATTGGTGGTATCAGCACTTGCACCACTAATCTGTTTTTCAATATTGTTATATATCAAAACTGCTCCCCAGCCCCCGTTTTCCAGGGTTTCCAGAGCAGGCACCATCAGTATAAATTGTAACCTCATCCATAAAGATAATAATACCTCCAACTTGAAGTTAATTAAGACGTATGATAGCATATTTTATGTATAAAATCTATACTTTAGGGAGAATTTTATGAAAATATGTGCAATAATAGCCGAATATAATCCTTTTCATAATGGGCATAAATACTTAATTGAACAGGCTAAAACACTCACAAAAGCAGACGCTGTAATATGCATTATGAGCGGAAATTTTGTCCAAAGAGGCGAGCCTGCATGCTATAATAAATGGGTTAGAACAAAGATGGCATTATTAAATGGAATAGATTTAGTGATAGAGCTTCCAACGCTATTTGCCACATCAAGCGCTGAGATATTTGCAAAAGGTGCTATAGATATTGTAAATAGTTTAGGTTCAATTGACTATTTATGCTTTGGAGCCGAGACAGATGATATTACAATACTAAAAGAAATTGCAAACGTAGTTGCAGATGAATCTGAAACATACAAAGAATTACTAAAAAATGAATTATCAAAAGGTCTCTCATTTCCAAACGCAAGAAGTAATTGTATTTACAAACTGATGAATAAAAAATATAGTAACGAAATCATAGAAAATATAGTATCATCTCCTAATAACATTTTAGCTATTGAATACCTAAAAGCATTAATAAAAACAAATAGTACTATAATTCCATTTGCAGTAAAAAGAAAAGGTGAATCATATAATTCCGAGACATTAGAAAGCGATTTTTCGAGTGCCACAGCGATTAGGACATCAATAATTAATTCAAGCTTTAATCAAATTAAACATACAGTTCCAGATAGTGTATTCTCTATAATGAATGAAGAATTCAATTTAGGAAATCTACCATTATCAATTAACAATTTTGAAAAAGAGATATTTTATAAAATCGTTTCAAAAGATGAATTTCAATTATCAAAAATATTAGATATTGAAGAAGGATTAGAATATGCAATCAAAACTGCATATAATAATTCAAGGACAATAAATGAGTTGATAGATAATGTAAAGTCAAAGCGATATACAAGAAGTAGAATACAAAGGATCATGATACATATTCTATTAGACATAGAAACTCACTATATTAAAGAATATAGTATTACTAGTTTATATGCCAGGATACTAGGCTTTAGCAAATTTGGAAGAAAAGTTCTACCGGTCATTACAAAATCTTCAAGAATACCAATTGTCACAAAACTAAGTACTTTCATGAAAGAAACAGCAAATGAAAGTCAAAAAGAATTAATGAAATTAGATATTATAGCAACAAATATATACAATTTGGAAAGAAGCATAACTGATAGAAGAATAATAAATGAAGATTATACAAGTCCAATAATAAAATTATAAAAAGGATAGTGCTAAAAGCACTATCCTTTCTTTTCATCATTATTTGAAGAATCAGACTCATCTTTTATATCTGTACCATTTTTTTGTTCTTCACTACCATTATTATCCTTATGGTTGATTACATTTTTCAAATGTTCAGATTCATTTTTAATATTCTCATTAAGCTCATCGATTTCTTTTTGTGCTCTATTAATTGCATCCCTTATTCTTTCTTCTGGAGTTTTTCCAGAACCACTTGAGATTAGTTCATCAATTTTAATTGCACGCAAACCATAAAAAGCATATATGAATAGTATAATACCTTCTAAGAAAGTAACAGTCGAAGGAATTTTGCCCAACACCGCAAGTGCAAACGTATCAATAAGCGTTGGAACAGTAGAAGCATATATAGCAAATTTAATTGTACCAGAAGCTCTTAATCTTACGCCAAACATAAAGCTAAAAATAGATATAGTAAATACATATATTATTAGAAGCCATATTCTAAGAATTAAAAGTCCAGCAAAAACTGAAACTACAAGAACAGCCAAAACTACTAGTTTTATTGAATATGAGTCATTAGTTTCTTTCCATTCTTTAACTAATTCCGACTTATTTGTAGTATTTAAACTATCATAGTTATTAGTTGGTAAAGTTTGAGTAGTTTCTTCATCATATTTTACAACGTAATACATTTTATCAGCCAATGCTATAGTCGAAAACTTACTATAGTCTGGTAACCCTGCGACAATTTCGCTGATATCTGCTGACGTTTTAGTTCCATCAACAACCATGAATAAGCCTTCAATTATCTCCCCAGAATATGAAGTTGACGTTTCTAACCTACCATCTACTATATTAAACTCAGGGACTGTTTTTTCAAATTCATCAACCATTTCTGCTGATTTGTTGAATAAAAAACAAAAGAAAACAATTCCAAGAATGACAGAACTAAACAAGGTTAGCTTTATAAAATAGAGTATAGCAGTTGATAACTTTTCCTTTTGTGTAAATGGATAAATTCGAAAATCAAACATCGAAAGAAATAATCTAGAAATAAATTTAAGCTTTCCTTTTTTCATTTTTCCTCCAATAATCATACAAGCTCTCGAGGTATCTTTGGATTAGATATCGTAATAGAAAAATCTATCAAAACAGGATCAGATACATTTGCATCAACGCAAGACAAATCCACTAAAAACGTTCTCATACCAACTCTACCCAGTACTGGCACCTTTTTGCCATTAACAAAAACATATCTATTTCCATCTTTAAACAAGGCACAAATACCTTGCTTTATATTTCTAAGTTTATGAATCAACTTAGAAGAATCTTTCGGCCCAGAAATAAAAATCCCATCACTATATCCAGCCTCAACAATACCTACCTTCATATCTTTCTTTAAGGTTAAAGTGCCAGAATATCCTATTTTTGAGCCTTTTTTAAGAGTTCTAATCTCGCAAATGCAAGAAGAAAATTTACCTACTCTTTTTAAACCAGTCTGCTCTTTTATTTGAAGTCTGCCTGTAAATGCAGAGCCAACTCTAACAGCATCTAATTTCATTTCAGGATATTTAAATAATGCCGAACTATTACTAATATGACATAATAAATTTGAAAAACCATGTTCTTTTAATAATGAAGTCACCTGATTGAACAAATCAAATTGTTCATAAGTCCTTTTTCTATCGTTTTCATATGATTGTTGAAAATGAGAAAAAACACCTTCTAAGTTAATAACGTCAGAATCTAAAGAACTGCACACTTTTTCAAAATATGCTTTATTATATATCATTTCTTTAGCATCAAAGCCAAATCTCGAAAAGCCAGTATCTAATGCCAAATGTGCTCTTATTTTATTGTTAAGCTTTTTGGCTATAGCAATTGACTTATTAATTGCCTCAAAGCTTCCTAATGATAAAATAAATCCATTACTTATAATCTCATCTATTTCACTTTCAATTGAAGTAGAGTTCATAAGCAATATATCATTAGAATAACCCATCTGCCTCAATTCTTTTGCTTCATAGATATCGCAAACCGCAAAAGTGTCTATTCCATTCTCAATTAGAATTTTTGGCAATATATTGGTTCCTAAGCCATTACAATTTCCCTTTAAGACAGCAATTATTTTTGCACCTTGTGCCTTTTCTTTTATAACATTTATATTATGTATTAGACTTTCTTTTTCTATTAGTATCTTATTAATAAAAGACACCTCCTAGTTTGCGTTATTTTGGCTTTCAAATAGCTTGTCTTCTTTCTTTTTATTTCTTCTAATCATAAACGCACGAAGTTTTTTACCAAAAGTATTATATATAAAATTCATAAATGGATTCATAACAATACTAAGCTCTCCAACAAATTCTACAAAGTCTCCATTGAATCCCTTTTTAAACTTATAAATACCATATTGAGGATGAGATTCATCAACATGCCCCGAAACGCCTCTAAAATCATAGATATCAGCGTGATGCTCTAATGCTAGTTTAATTTGTTCCCACTGCAAAAGATAATTTGGCATAACATTTCTGTGTTCATTTGAACTAGCGCCATACAAATACCATACTTTATTACCATATATTATAGGTATTACAGCTGCAATTGGTTCGTTATTATACATTGCAATAAGAACTTTCATATAGTCAGGTGCTAACGAATCATACATTTTTTCAAAATATTCTAAAGGTCTAATTAAAAAGTTGTCACGTACACCTGTCGTTAACATCAAATCGTGGAATTTCTTTAGGTCATCTCTTCCGCCTTCAACGACAGTAACACCCTTTCTTGATGCAAGTCTGATATTGTATCTCCATTTTTCATGGAATGATGCCAAAAGCTCTTCTTCAGTTTTGTTTTTGACATTTAGTCTAAATACATATCTAGGTTGTATCATTTGTGCAAAATCTTTTGCATCTTCTTTTATTCTAAATCCAATCTCTTTTGCAATAGATTTGAACTCTTCATCATCACTAGGAACATCTGGGTCTACTACAAAAACAAAAGCATGGTGTTTTTTGCCAACTTTTTTTGCTTCTTCAACAAGTTCCTTAAATGTTTCTTTATCGTGTATATCGCATACAGGTCCTCTTGGGCTATACATCATACTTGCAATACCCATGATATCTCTAATTAATAAGCTCATGGAACCTTTAATCTTTCCATTTTCGTCTAATGAAATAACTACTTCGTTTTTCCAATCAGACTTAACCTTTGCCCACTCTGGAGATTGTAAAAAGTGACCTTTAGGGTGACTTTGTAAAAACTCTTTATACTCTTCCATTCTATCGCTTGTTAAAACAGGCATAATACTTCTCTCCTAACCTTTAATAATCGTAATCTTTTTGCTTGTATGGTTTAAAGGAATTACTTTTCCTTCTTTGAACACAACCGTATCTTCAATCCTTATACCAAATTTGTTCTCTAAATATATACCAGGCTCTATCGTAAATACAAGGTTTTCCTTCATTTTATCCTTTGTATTTTTAGGCGAAATTACAGGCTCGTCATGAACAACCTTTCCTACACCATGACCTAAAGCATGATTAAAATTGTATCCATACTTTTTAATGTAGCTTCTAGATAGTTCATCAACTGCTGAAAGCTTCATGCCTTCTTTAATCTCATGCATGCACTTCTTTTGCGAGTTTAGAACAATATCGTATATTCGCTTATACTCAGGCATAACATAATCAATAAAAAGCACTCTTGAAGTATCAGAACAATAACCATCAACAACACATCCAAAATCCAATTGAACAATGTCGCCACTTTTAATTCTTCTTTTACCCGGTTTTGAGTGAATGAGTGATGAATTCTTTCCACTTCCGACAATAGTGTCAAAAGCAAGCGCCGTTGCGCCATTTGAAAGCATATAATTATCCATGAGCTTAGCAATTTGAATTTCTGTCATTCCGAACTTTGATGTTTTCGCAAATATATTTAAAGCATCTATCTGCAAGCCTAGACGATTTCTTTAGTTTCTCTATTTCTTCATTTGTTTTTACTCTCATATAATCATTCCTTAAAAACTATATAATAGTTTACTAATTAGTCCAGATAAAACGGTGGCTGGAACAAACATAGCTATATATGTTGCAATTACTATAAAAGGTCCAAATGGAATATAGTCTGTACCGTTTTTACGTTTTGCAATAAGTAAGATAATGCTGATTATAGCTCCAATAAAAAACGATAGAACAAAAACTTCGATTGTATTATAAAACCCCATAAATAGGCCTATAACTCCCATAAGTTTAATGTCTCCTCCACCCATACCCTCTTTTTTGAATATTAGCAAAGAAAACAAGTATATAAAGAAGAATATTAAAAAGCCTGTTATTCCTCCAACTATAAAGTCGCACCCACGTTTAAAATCAAACAGAAGGCTAAAAAAAGCGTATACAATACCAACTATAAAGCCAACAAAATTTGTCTCATTAGGTATAATGCATGAGTGGATATCTGTAATAGCAGAAATAATTAAGATTTGACTCAAAAAAGAATATGCAAAAAACTCCACTGAGAGTCCCTTAAAATAGAACAATAGTCCCTCAATAATAAGGTCAACTATTAAAACCCAAACATTATATTGATATTTAAGCTTTACCTTTTTCTCTTTAGCATATTCATCATTTAGTAGTTCCTCTTCTTTTATAAACTTTTGTGAAAGTCCATAAACAACTGATGAAATCGGAGTCGTAATCATAGCAATTATAAGGTAAGGCAATATTGTAAGTAGCACGTTCATATTCTTTTCTCCTAAATCAGTTTGACTATATTAAAAAATAAAACTCTAAAATACATAAAGATTCAAATCTGTATTCTAGAGCATTAATTTATTTTGAATACCCGTAGTGCTTTAATATCAATGCTTCTAATGGTCTCTTCCACGCGGTATACCAATAGTCTTTTTTACTTACTGGTTTAACATAAATTGAAAACATTCCGACTCTATTGGCACCGACAACGTCTGTCAATACTTGATCGCCAATCATCGCAATACTTTTATAATCCATTTCAAGCATTTCTGCTGCTTTTACAAAACCGTTTTTTAAATGGCTTTTTTGCGAAACTAACATAGCCAATATCAAACTTTTCTGCAATCGGAATTATCTTTTCCATTTTATTTGTGTTAGATAATATCATAACTTTAAAGCCTTCTTGCTTTGCTCTAAAAAGCCAATCACAAATCTCTTGAGGCATATTTTTATTAATATCTATTATCGTATTGTCAATATCTAGTAAAATTCCTTTAATGCCATTATCTTTTAAATACTTTAAATCAACAAACGAGACGCCATCATAATAGGCGTCCGGTTTTAATATACTCATAATGTACCTTCTTTAATTGTTGTCGTGAAACCATCTATAATAGCTTCAAGTTCTTCTTTATTAATTTCAGAGAAACTAAATAGACTATAATAGAATCCATCCTTTTCCCAATAATATGAAAAACTTCCATCATCTTGAACACATGAAGAATATTCAAATCCATTTACTATATTATAAGAAATAGATTCATTAGAATTAACACTCTCTGTTTTAGATATAAGTAATGTAGCTTTAATATCATCACTAAGTGATAAATCTATATCTGCAACATTAGATCCCTTTAGAAATGTTTTTTCAATTTTAATTGGATGAGAAGAATTTTCTTTATAACTAACAGAAAAATCCGTCTCTTTTGAAATGCCAGCTAAATTATTGGCTATCTCCTTAACAAGAGTAACATCTTCTGTTGATACCTTACTAGTGTCACTAGATACTGGACCAGGATAAGTTCCATTTAATCCTTTTTCATTGCATCCAACCATAATTATCATAATGATAACAATAGTAAGAATAAAAATGATATTCTTCATTTGTACCTCCATATATTTAGAAACTCTATTCTATCTTTTTTCCATCATTTTATTAACAATATGTGGTTTCTTAATCTTGCTTGCTTTTTTATTTAATCTCTTATTAAGCTCTTTTTCTAATTGTTGCTCTGTTATATCTCTCAAGATGTTTCCATTCTCACAGATAGAAATTGTTCCTGTTTCTTCAGATACTACAACTACAACGCTGTCTGTAACCTCTGAAATACCTATTGCAGCTCTATGTCTTGTGCCAAATATTCTATCCAAGCCCTCTTTATCTGTTAAAGGTAAAATGCAAGCTGCTGCCTCTATTTTGTTGTTTTTAATAACAACTGCACCATCATGTAATGGAGTATCTTTTACAAATATATTTATTAGTAATTCAGAAGAAACGTCAGAATTAAGTGTAACTCCTGTATGAGCGATTTCTCCTAAACTAGATTCTCTCTCGAAAACTACTAACATTCCAGTTTTAGTCTTTGACATAGATGAAGCAGCTTTAGCGACTTCATCAATACATTCAACTTCTTTTTGTTCTTCGAACTCAAGCCACTTTTTAAAGTTTGTATTACCAACTTGTTCTAATGCTCTTCTAAGCTCCGGCTGGAAAACAACTATGATAAGCAAAATACCATAATTAGTAACTAATCCCAAAACCGAATGAAGAATGTTTAATGAAAAAATAGAGCTAAGCCAGTTAGCAATAACTAGAACTATAATTCCTTTGATTAATTTGATTGCTCTTGTATTCTTTAAAACTCTATAAACGTTATACAAAATAAAAAGAACAATAATAACATCAATTACAGCAAGAATAATTTTTAGTGGATTTGCTAAAAGAGTATTGAAATAGTCAGATATTTCTGTACCTTGAATCATGTTAAGAAAACTTTTAAAGATTTCTTCCACCAAAATTCCCCCCTAGATTATCTAAATAAACTCATGCAAACGGGTATTACCATAGCAAGAGCTAAAATAATGCAAACTATTCTAAAAATACGCTTTTCCTTTTGACTCACTTTACAAACCTCCCTATATTATAAAGAATCACATATATTACAACACTTTTTCCGAATTAAGTCAACTAAATAACTATTAAAATCATATTAAATAAATGTTCGATTTTGGCTATTTTTCTATACTTTGATAAAAAATCGATGTACTACTCTTCGTGCATAGCAGATACTCTAATTATCTGTGCCATGTCGTCATCCTTGGCACTAATGTTTTTTCTAATTGCTCCGCACTTAGTGCATCTATAGACTATTACATAGCCTTTTTTGCCGTTTTCTATGCCAATTGGCTTTAAAAGCCCTTGGCAAGTCTCCATTCTGTCACCAGGATTTACATCAACATGCTTAGAATACAAGCACTTTGGACAATGGTTTCTGCACGAATAGCCAAGTTTTGGAACCTTATATCCACAATTTTCACAAATGAATTCCTCATCAATTTCGTTAAATGCTTTCATTACTTTTACCTACCTGTAAAATACACCGCCACCTAAAAATTCCCTTAGAATTGAGTTGTTAGGAATGACAGAGCTGTCTATTGGAACTAAATAGCTTAAAAATTCATATAATCTTTTAGCTTCTGAGAATTCTGGAGAGCAATAATCTACTGATGCCAAAAGCGACTCTGCATAAGGCTTAAATGCAGCTATTTCATAAACCATTGAAGAATTAAACATGGCGTCCGCTTCTTCTTGATATGGAAAAATATACTTTTCTTCGCCTGCTCTAACTGACTCCCACATTTTTATTGTTGCTTGAGCATTATGCCCTCTAAACTTAAAGTCTCTTATTATTCTTCTCAATAATCTAGTATCAGTAGTAGTTATTCTATTGCAATCATCAATATTTAATGTCGTAAGAGCGCTTATATAAATTTTAAACTTGTTTTCTCTAGGAATAAGTTTGGTTAATTTCTCATTTAATCCATGAATTCCTTCTATGACAAGTACTTCGTCATCACCAAGTTTAGCAGTATTCCCAAGATATTTTCTAACTCCCTCAGTAAAGTCATATGTAGGAAGCTTAACTTCTTTGCCAGCCAAAAGTGCCTTTAATTGTTCATTAAATAATGGAATATCAATTGCTTCTAAACATTCAAAATCATAGTTTCCATTTTCGTCCTTAGGATTATCCACTCTATTTACAAAATAATTATCTATAGATAATGTTACCGCCTTAATTCCATTTACTTGTAGCTGAATACCAAGCCTTTGAGCAAAAGTCGTTTTACCAGAACTAGAAGGACCCGCAATAAGCACTAATTTTTTCTTCCTATCACTTGCAATCATGTCTGCAATCTGAGCAATCTTCTTTTCATGCAGAGCTTCACAAACTCTAATAACGTCTCCGCCCTTTCCCTGACGAATAAGCTTATTTAGACCAGATATCGTTTCTAGTCCAAGAGCCTTATGTATGTTGTCATACTCTAGGAAAGTAGCATATAGCTTTTTAGAGTCTTTAAATTTTTCAATAACATTAGGGTTGAATCTTCTTGGATACTCAAGTAGCAACCCTCCATCTCTGTATTTAACAACGTCAAAGCACTTAACATATCCTGTTGAAGGTGGCATGGTACCATAAAAATAGTTAAAGCTCTTTCCACAATAATATATTGAAACGTGTGTCTTCATTCGATTTTCAAGAAGTCCCTTTTTGTCGTCTTTGCCACACTTTTCATATAGCTTTGTAGCTTCTTCTAGTGTTAAAACTTTCTTTTCAAATGGCAAGTTTCTAGAAATAATACCATTCATCTTCTCTTTTATTGCTTATATATCGCCCGCCTTAA
>JAEEGF010508399.1_pt1 | contig 17049 bp, 13 predicted proteins | sample 9134171 | NCBI WGS metagenome assembly JAEEGF01 (sample SAMN16246542, study PRJNA631951) | gut metagenome | biome: gut microbiome; feature: rumen; material: AP-attached | host: Bos | place: Iran: Karaj | collected 2018-10 | reverse complement strand
TTTAACATAAAATCTATGGTTACCGCAATTCTCCCTCTCGTTGTTTTGGGCACCATCAAAGACTTCCCGAAACGTTAAAAAAGCATATCGCCGTGTGGAAATTTTAGTAGACATGCTTGAAGTGTCGACGATAATTCGTATATTTGCAGCGACGAATCTGAAACAGCATAAAACTATATCCATAAGACTATATGATGAAGAAAATGGTTAAAAACATGATGATGGCAGCAGTGACCGCAATGACAGTCCTGCCCGCACAGGCAGGAAAGTACCAGCACTTTAAGGTTTCGACCTACATCCGGGCACAGGACGTGGCTCGGATGGCGGACGACAAGTTCCTGAACCAGACTTGGGAGACGGTCAGCTCGCAGGTGGATCTCGACAAGATCTATCTCGAGACTCACCGCGATGCCTTCACTGTCGATGAGAAGACGATGACGAAGGTGATGCAGTTCTTCCGCTCGAAAGGCCTCGAAGTGGGTGGTGGCATCACCTACACCCGCTCTGAGCCTACTGACTTCGAGACCTACAGTTATGCCCGTCCTATAGAGCGCCAGCAAGTGAGACAGGTCGCAGAATATACGGCAAAGCTCTTCGACGATTTCATCCTCGACGACTTCTTCTTCATCGACCTGAAGAACGACGACGAGATTGCCGCCAAAGGCACGAAGAGCTGGACAGATTACCGCCTGAGGCTGATGGCCGACGCTGGCCGTGAACTGGTGTTAGAGCCTGCCAAGAAGGTCAATCCGAAGGTGAAGGTCATCATCAAATATCCGAATTGGTACGACCACTTCCACGGTCTCGGCTTCAACCTCGAGGAAGAGCCGCAGTACTTCGATGGCATCTGGACAGGCACCGAGACGCGCGATCCCGCTTCGGCACAGCACCTCCAGAACTACCTGAGCTATAACGTCGTCAGGTATTTCGACAATATCGCCCTAGGCAAGAACGGCGGTGGATGGGTTGACGCCGGAGGCATCCACATGAGCATGGACCGCTACGCTGAGCAGCTCCACCTGACGATGCTCTCGAAGACACCCGAGATCATCCTCTGGAACTACATGCAGCTGAACGACGTGAAGATCACCTCTCAGATGCGCGCCCCTTGGCAGGATGCTGGAGGCAACAGTTTCCGCTATGACGAGATGGTGGCGCCGTATCAGAAAGACGGCAAGACCGTCACCCCGACGACGATGGCGCGATTCGCCTCCGTCACCCTCCGCCAGACTGACCGCCTCGTCGGCCAATTGGGCAACCCCGTCGGTCTCGTCAGCTACAAGCCCTACCATTCCTCCGGCGAGGACTTCCTCCAGAACTACCTCGGCATGATCGGCCTGCCGATGGATATGCACCCCACATTCCTCAACGACCGCCAGCAGATTCTTCTGACTGAACAGGCAGCGAAAGACCCGCAGATTGTGGAAAAGATCAAGACACAGCTGAAGAAAGGTGGCGACGTGATCGTCACGACCGGTCTGTTGAAGGCTATCCGTGAGCAGCTCGCCGATGTCTGCGAGCTCTACTGCGGCGACCTGAAGGCGATTGTCAGCGACTTCGGCTTCGCTGGCAAGTCAGAGCGCGAGTTCATCATCCCGCAAGTGAAATACTTTACTAACGATGCCTGGGAAGTCGTCTCGGCTGGTCGCCCGCTTACCGGTGGTGTCTCGGGCTATCCCATCCTGTTGCGCGACACCTATTCTAAGGGTATGCTCTTCGTGCTGACTATTCCCGATGACTTCGGCAACCTGTACGACTATCCCGCCGGCGCACTCAACATCATCCGTCGGGCTATGAGCAAGGATGTCGGAGCTTATATCGAAGGCCCGTCGAAGGTGGCATTCTTCCCTTACGACAACCGGACGATGGTGGTAGAGAATTTCAATGATGAGGCCGTCTCATTGCGCGTGGTCATCAACAGCAAGATCAGCCACCTGCGCAACCTCCTGACTGGCGAACTGCTTCAGCCAGCCGTTCTGCCGAAGCCCGTACCAATGTGGGGCCGCAACCGCTTCTTCGGCTACCCCGACGGAGCGACGGTCTTCGACATCTCCCTTCCTGCCCATAGTTACATCGGCTTGGATTACGGACATGACTTTTGAAGAGAATTAAGTTGGGCCTGGCACACGTCAGTCCCAACATTCAAGTTCTTTTTCTATCTCTGGTAACTGGCACCGATGGAACACCGGTTCCTTGATACCTTTCCCCTTCTGGCTCCTGTAGTCATCGAGCAGCCTGAACACATATTTGCCAAGGGTAACAATAGCCACAAGGTTGCAAGCCGTAAGCATGGCCATACACAAATCGCCCAGGTTCCAGACTATTTCAAGACTGGCCAATGCTCCGAACACGACCACCACACCGCCAGAGAAGATACGGTAGATGGTAAGAACGGTATTGCTGGAGGTCATAAAACGGATATTCGCCTCTCCATAATAGTAGTTTCCGATAATCGAGGAAAAGGCAAAGAGGAGGATGGCCGCAGCTATGAAAATCGGGCCCGCCGAACCTATCTCAGAACCGAGAGCAGCCTGCGTAAGAGCGATGCCATTCAGTTCCGGGACGTTGTAGAGGCCGCTAATCAAGATAACGAATGCTGTACACGAGCAGACCAGTAACGTATCTGTGAAAACACCCAGAGCCTGAATGAGCCCTTGCTTGACAGGATGCGATACGGTTGCCGTTGCTGCCACATTGGGCGCACTACCCTCACCTGCCTCATTACTGAATAGGCCACGCTTCACACCGTTCATGATTGTTGCCCCTAATGCGCCACCTACCCCTTGTTCCAGTCCAAAGGCATTTGTAATGATGACTTTAAGCACATGGGGGATGTGCTCCAGGTTCATCAGGATGATCACCACTACCAGGATGAAGTAGCCGATAGCCATGACAGGAACGAGTACGGAACTGACGTTGGCAATACGGTGGATACCGCCAAAAACGATAGCCAGTGCCAAGGCTGCAAGGACAGGTCCAACCACCAAAGGATTCCAGCCGAACGCCTCGTGCATAGCCTGACAGATGGTGTTGGCCTGTATCGAGTTGTAGGAGAGTCCGAAGGTGATGGTGATGGCTACGGCGAAGAGATAGGCCATCCACTTGCTATGAAGACCATTTAGAATGTAATATGCCGGGCCACCTATGAAAGAATCGCCACGCCGCTCCTTGAAGAGCTGGGCTAACGTGGATTCCACGAAAGCCGTCGCAGATCCAAGCAGGGCGATGATCCACATCCAGAACACTGCTCCAGGGCCACCAACAGCAATAGCGGTAGCCACGCCAGCCAGATTGCCTGTACCGACCCTCGTTGCTACAGACACCGCAAAGGCCTGAAATGAAGATATGTGCTTGTGGTTTTTATTCTGGTCTGCCAGTCCTTCAGTCCCCGACGTAGCAGAATCCGTCAGGAGCCTGAGCATCTCCCCTATCATGCGGAACTGTACGCCCTTCGTTCTTAGGGTAAACCATATTCCGCATGCTACCAATACGCCGATAAGGACATATCCCCATAAGGCATCGTTGACTTGAGTGATCAGTTCGTTCATCATTATGAGTTCATTAAAACCGGCACAAAGATAGTGTAAATCGAACAAAATACCAAATTATTTTGAATGTTTCTGAGATGCAGCCTATCTTCAACAAAAGTTAAAGTGACGCATTCCTATCCGTATTTTATCAGATTTGACTAACTTTGCAACAAAAAACAAGCATGAAGAAGATCTTGTTCCTACACGGATTCTATGCCAGTGGCCAGTGCGTACCTGCGGTGGCTCTGCGCGAGGCTTTCGCGGGGCGTGCAGAAGTGATAACGCCCGACTTGCCGATGCACCCGAAAGAGGCGGTCAGATTCATCCGCGAATTGATAGACCGTGAACAGCCTGACCTCCTGATTGGCAACAGCTGCGGGGCGTTCTATGCTCAGATGGTGGCTCCCGTCGTGGGTATTCCAGCCTTGCTGGGCAATCCACATTTTAGGATGACGGAGTTCCTGAAGCAGCGCATCGGCGAGCATCAGTACAAGTCGCCACGAAAGGATGGCCAGCAGAACTTCGTCATCGACGAACAGCTGATAGCCGAGTTCGCCGAAATGGAGGCTATTCAGTTTGACAGTTGCAATCCCGACTTCAAAGACCGCATCTGGGGGTTGTTCGGTGAGCAGGACACGTTGGCGCATTTTGAACCGCTCTTCTTGGAGCACTACAATCACTCGTTCCATTTCCCTGGCGGTCATACCCCGACGGCAGAGGAAGTCCGTGACTGGTATGTGCCATTGGCTGAAAAGATTGAGAAAAAAGAGGCATGAGCATAAAATTGATTATATTCGACTTTGACGGGACACTGGGCGATACCCGCCGGAACATCGTCACGACCATGCAGATGGCCATCAAAGAGATGCAACTGCCAAGTCGTACTGAGGCAGAGTGTGCATCCACCATAGGCTTGCCGTTGGCCGGATGCTTCAGGACGCTGTTCCCTGATATTCAGGATGAACTCATCCCCCGATGTGCAGAGACCTATCGCAGAATCTTCAACGAGAATCTGCAGAAGATAACCCCGGAGGCGTTTCCTGGCGTTGTCAAGACCCTGAAAGCCCTGAAGTCACAAGGCTTTACACTCACGATCGCATCGTCCCGTTCGCGCAATTCCCTCACGGAGTTGACTCGCGACATGGGCATCGCCGACTACATCTCTTATTTAATAGGGGCCGATGATGTGAAAGAAGCGAAGCCCAAGCCGGAACCTGTGCTGAAGACACTTGCCGCGATGCCATTTGCTGCCAGTGAGACGCTTGTTGTCGGGGATATGGCGGTTGACGTTCTGATGGGAGCCAATGCGAGGACAAAGACCTGTGGCGTGACTTGGGGCAACGGAACCAGAGAGGATCTCAAAGAGGCCGGAGCCGACTTCATCATTGACAGAATGGAGGAACTCATTGAAATAGCAATGCAAGCCCAAGCGTAACAAGGGCATTCTCAATTAAAAGTTGAAAGGTGGAGGATTTTTTCTCTACCTTTTTTCTTTTATTTGAGTTTTTCTTCGTACCTTTGCACCCAAGCATCAAGAGCAGTGCCCGAAAGGGTGACTCGCCAACCGAGCAATGGAAGCCACGGTGGTCAGTACGATGTGGTAGTATTAACTTCAAAAAATTCCAATTATGCAACAGCACATTTATTACACCAAGTATGCCCTGCAGTTCGCAGACATGCAGATTCCAGAGTTAGTAACAGTATTCAATCGTCAGGTCGGCAATACCGGCTGGACTGGTATGCGTGCCTATCACGACCAGGCACTCATCGACGAGTTCCTGCGTCGCGGCATAGATGTTTCCACCGTCTATGATGGTAAGGGCATCAGCTTTGCCCATCCCGTTAGGTACGTTATTACCGACAAACGTCTGGCCACCATCGGCTGAAATCTCTCTTATATCAAATACTCCACCCTTGCCGTCTGCTCTTGGCATAGGTGAGGATATTATTAGTCCATTGGTTTAATCATGGATTCTACAAAAGCAACTTCACCATTAGTAAGTCCATATTTGCGGTATAATTCTTCATCTGTCCAAGGACGTGAATAGTCAAGATATGGAACAAAGCGGAAATTAGCCTTTGACATCTGCTGAGTAGAGGTAGACATCGCTACTAGTTCTCTTACAAAACGTGTCTTTAAATAATTGAACATGTTTATGCATTCCTCTTTTGTATCAAACACGCATAGCATCATGTATGTTTCGGTGCAAATTGTACCAGGCTCGAGAATCTCTAGAGTTGAGAAGATTCTCTTTTGGCCATTTTTATCTGTTTCTCCTGCATGCTCTGCAGTTAGACGGGATGTTATTATTTTCCATTTGTCAATCAAATCCTTATTTGTATTAACTAGTTCTCGGCTATATGTTCCCAAACCTCCATTGTATCTCAACCCAATATCTCCATTTTCTATAGGCTTTACATAAGTTCGAAGCCCAAAGGGTTTCTGAGAGAATACCTTACTATTCATGTATATAGGATTTGTTGACTGTACTTTGTTAAGAATATCTATCTCTTCGTCAAATCTAATAAGGACTTCTGACTCGCCTAGGTCTCTCATAGTTGACTTCTTGAAGTTGCCCTTGCACGAAACGAAGTTACAAAGGCCATTATAATCTCGATCTCTTAAGAAATAACAAACGCCACCTGCAACATCTACAGTTGGGAAACAATCATGTGGATCCACATAATCATAAAGAACTTTTAACTGCTTATCGTGCAACATGTCATCTCTGAACTGTTCCAGCCCTCTACCTCCGTTATACCATTTTGCAGGCATAATCATAGAGATATATTTAGATTTCATTTGCTTTGCTATATCAACGAAGCGATTATAAACAGGTACTGCACTAACACCTGCTCCACCATCCATGACCATATAAGGAGGATTGCTAACTATTGCATCTAACTTCATATTCGTATTATCATTGATTTTCCAGAACCGTTTACCATCGCGTAAAGTATTGACAACGACCTCTGGGCATTCTGTTATGTTCTTGACTAAATCATTATAAAATTGAGCATTGACTTTTGTGTCGCGGAAACCAGCAAGCGTTCGCTTTGTTATACTTTTCGCCATTTTTGTTTTACACACAACAAGAAGATTCTCTTCTATAGTAGCATCCCACAAATTCATTGCAAATCCATGTGATACTTCACCATATTTTGCCTTCGCGACTTCCACTCTAGCACGATATATATTGTATGCCACATAAAGTGGATAGAGCCCGCTCTTGGAGTTGATCTCTAGAATATGTGAATCCGGTCGAAAAACACTTTCAGTAACTTGACCTTGATCTACAAATCGTGGGATAGAGATTATATCTTTAAAATCTTCATCATAAAAACACCAACCACCAAGGCAATCGCTCATGTGCATGTTTACAACTTTCCAAGGAGTAAGTACAGTCTCTTTATCTGGATTACGGAATGTATTAAATATTGCTGCAATACGCTCTATACGTTCTTCAATGGTAAACTTATCAGCAGCACGAGCCATCTCTCGGATACGTTTGCCTGCTTCTCGGAAGATGTCAGAGTCGTAATACTTCTTGAAACGGTTGAAAGTCTCTTTCGTTACGTCCTTTGGCATGAACTCCTCCCATGATTGAGGGTCAATTAGTGAGGTGAAATTATTCAACGTAATTTCTTCTTCCTCATTCTTTAACTCAGCACCATAGATAAGTAATGGCATTCGAATACTGATACCACGAAGAATACTAATCGCATTACGCCGATTGTCTTGTTTCTTTTTGTCCTCTTCCAATCTTCTTTTTTCCTCATCAGTCAACTCTCTTTTAGGTTTGTTCTTAAGACGTTCTATCTCTTCGTATTGTTCTTTGTCATAGCCCTGATTGTTTACATCAATTTCACTTGATTTAGCCATCGCCTTTGTCCTACCAATAGTCTTCTGCAAATCGGCAAAGTCCTTTAGATCAACTTCTGTCAGTTTCAATAGTTCATCGTTATAAAGTGCACCATCTTCAAAGCCACACTGAACGACCTTTTCTATCTGAGCGCGTTTCAGCTGACTCATCATCTTGTTCACGTCATAAGGCTTCATTTGGCTACCCACAATACTGATGATGGGGCAGAAATTGAGGAAGTCGCCCAATATCTTCCTGTCTTCATCTGTCTGCTTTCCAGCCTTGGTCGATACTTTTGCAGCTTCTGCCAAAACACGGAGTGTTCGGTCAGGGGCAAAGTCAAAGGCATAGCACTCTTCTTTCATACGCCCGTGTTTCTCATAGGGGGTCTGTACACGGAAGATAGTTTGCATATATTGAGCTGCACTTGTACAATATGAACCAGAAAGCATGAAAACGCCAGTCCAAGGTTTTACGCTAACACCAGTAGTTAAACGACCACAAGACAACGTAATAGTGTTTGTTTCATCTGGGTCTGATCCAATGGCAGAGTTAACTGCCTTCAGAGCCTCAGTTGTTTCCTGGTCTTCATCGCCGTCGCCAGCAACGTTCACTACTTCATAGAGACCAAACACACGGTGTTTCTGCAACTTCGCGCTTAACGCTTTAGCAGCTTTCACACCTGGGACTAGCCATAACGTATGACGGAAGATACGACGGAACTTGTCGTTACTATATGGATAGAGGCTGTCTTTGTCGTCTCTACAAAGTAGGTCGAGAAAGCGGTCAACGTCGCCATTATGAATAAATGTACCATCATCCTTCGTACGGAAAAATTCGCGGAAGTTAAAGGCTCGCTCATCTTCGATATAGTCACTTTCTGTCATCAGCGTACCGAGGTCATAGGTATAAATGTTGATGGCTGGTAGTGAAATATAAGGATTAGGAATGTATGGATTATCTACCTCCCAAGCTTGCTTTGCCTGTTGTTCCATGACATAATCCCAAGTAAAAATGTCGCTCTCGTCATAATCATCGAACAAATTGTATGGAGTTCCTGATAGTTGGAGTTCTTTTGTACCGGGCTTTTCTAACTGTTCAATAACGCTTTGTCCTAACTCTGTCTTTGTTCCTTCATGGGCTTCGTCAATAATGATAAAGTCCCATTGAGTATTGAAAAGGTGCTCGTTTTTCTCGAATTTGCCACCAACCTGTGCCGAACCTCTAAGGTTCTGTATAGAGGCAAAGTAGATATAGTGTAGGCCTTTAGACACTCCACCTTCCAACTTATCATATCCTTCACCAGCATTTAACGAACCAAACTTGAAATCATCACGGTCACAAAAAACCTTGTTAAACTCATCAAACCATTGGACATCCACTACGGGACGATGGGTAATAATCAATGTCCGTTTATAATTCTCCTCTTTGATAAGTTGTAAAGCTGCAAGTGTCTTGCCAAAGCGCATCTTGGCATTCCAAAGCATACGACCACTCTTGGCAAGTCGTTTCTTAGTGCGATCCACGGCATCACGCTGTTCACGACGCAATATTATGGGAGTAACGTTTTTAGTTACATCACTTGGTAACAGACACTGCTCGCCATGCTTGACGGCTTGGATAGCTTTCTTAACTGTAGCCAAATCGCAACAATACCATTCATCGGCTCCATCAACACCTGTAAAGACTTTCTTCTTAATACCACTACGCTCTAAAACTCGATGCACTTGCTTGTCATTGAACGTCATAATCATGCCGCTCATACGAAAAACCGTGTCATCGGTATGGAGCAGCTGATATGCTATGCCAGCCGTTTGAGTGTACCGTTTAATACGCTTGTGAGCAGCACGGTTAAGCAGTTCACAATTGGCAGTTATCACCTCGCCATTGTCCTCTTCAAGAGTAGTTTCGCCAATTTTCAGACAGTCGGCGTGGGCTTCATCGTTGATGGCAAAGACATAAATCAGTTTTGCCTTCATTGAAGATGTGAATGTTGCCATAGGCTTACTTTTTTAAGAGGTCTATAAATCTAATCTTCTTATTATTATCGCCTGTAAGTGGATCTTTAACACCCCAATCGCGAATCATACAGTAAATTCCATTGTGGTGATAGTAGCCGCCGTCAAGACAACCTTGACAAGGCTTCTCTCTACCTTCACCGCTGAATAAATCAACCATTTCTACTTCAGGATGACAACTATCAGGGACAACGCCCTTCAGACCGTCCATCTGCCATAGATTCCATGATACGATGTAGGCGATGTAGTTGATGCTTTTTACCAGGGGAGCCTTGCCGAACTTTGCCTGATAGTATTCGATGAAAGTCCAAAGCAGAGCCTCACGGGCCAGCAACAGGTTGTCGCCCTGCCACTCAAAGCCATAGATGTTCATGTAGGCCGTCTGTGCCCAGTCGAGCCAGTCGCCACTTGTCTCCGTATTCTCAGAGACCACACGCAGTTTCCTGTCGAGCAGGCCTATCCGTTCTTGCAAGGGAATGGATTCTCCTGTAGTCGTGTCATAACGGCTTGCCAAGTAAGGCGCCTCGCCACAGGTCATCTCCATTCGAGTGGCACGTACATAGTCTTTCCATGTCATGCCTTCAGTGAATTCTATTTTGTCAGGATTGGACTTCCATGTATGCTTTTCGCTGTCTTCTATGTTGAAAACATCCTTACGACCAAACCAGGCTTCATCCACGAGGTTGTTTTGGGCATTGCAGACCCATGAGGGCGTGAATACCTCTGCCATATCTTTGGAACGGTCCGTCTGATTCTCCTTAGATTTGAGCACACGAGGACGGATCACCATCCCATGCTCACCTGTAATCAGTTCAGGCTGTATCTGGGCATGATAATCGTATTCACTTCCAAGCGCCTCATAGTCATGAGTGGCCCAGAAGATGTTCTTGCCTGTGGTATGGTCACGCAGCAGTGTTGCCAACACTTCTGGCGAGATTGCCGACAGGTCGTCCTCCCTGATATCAATGCAGGGAAGACCAGATTCTTTTTCTGGCATTCTTTGCGCTTATAGCTTTAGGCAAAAGCACTTATCGGGTTCTTTGGGCTTAAAAATCAAGACCCCTATGTACGAAAGAAGCGTGTCCGCTCCTTACCGAACATAGAGGCCCTGACAAAGCCCAGTAGAAAGATAAGTGACGTCCACGCTATAAACGCAGACACTCACAATTATCAGTTTTCTACTTGCTTTAGAAATTTGTCAGGTTTCTATGTTCTCCAAGATAACTGCTAATGCTGTTATTACTTTACCCACTAAAATCGCACCGGCGGGCTTCCGCTGAAGCCAGAAAGAAATATAGTTGAGCTTGACAGCTTTCTGTCCCATTAGGACCATCAGCCGGTGTTCAAGGGGCAAAGATACGAAAAAGTTTGGAAAGTAATTCTCTTTTGGGCGAAAAAATGAAAATAATTAGATAATTATTTGGAAGATAACGAAAAAACACCTATCTTTGCAGCGTCAGAACCACCGTTTTGACTACGCAGCTGAGTGCGGGGAGCAAGGCTTGGTCGATACTGCTCCATTATAAAGAGCCATCATAAAAAGACGGCTCTTTATTTTTGTTTGTATTTTATCTCAGTCGAAGACTATGGCAATGGTCTCTTCGAACTCTGAGAGTAGTTCCTCCAGACGTGGGTTGTCCTTACGGGAGAACAATGCGGTGAAGTTCTGCACACCGTCGAGCATTCCCTCCGCCGTGCGAATAATGTAGCGGTCCCGGTGCTCGTAAATATTGAACCAATGGATGAAGAGACGGTTGCGCAGGCCCTCCTTCTCGTCGCCAGTTTCGCAGAGGTATAGCATCACATCACTTCCATTGACCGTGAAGAACTCCTCGATGATGGTGAAGATGGTCTGCCGCAGTTTCTTGTCGCCAGGTGAACGCCCGTCACCCTCAACGTTGATGCAGAACTGGTAAGCTCCACTCGGTACAAAGGAGTATTCCAACATGAAGCTGATGGTGTACCTCAACCCGAAGTCTGTGTCGAAATAGAAGGAAAAAGGATTCTCTTCTGTCTGACCCACCATATAAGATGAGTGCAGATTGATGTTTTCCAATCTGAGTGTGTTCATAGCAAGAAAGGTTTTAGGTGGACTTTAGGAGTATTTCAGTTTCAGTTCTCCATTCCTGATCATCTCAAACTCCTTGTTGGTTTTCTCAATCCACTCTTTCTTGCGGCGGATGGTTTCCCTGACGGCGGCTCTCACCTCCTCGCGGGTACGTTTTTTCTTTGTTGTTTCCATAATTCTTTTAAGCTTTAAAAAGTTTATTTGTGATATTTGTCGGATGCAAAGTTACGAAGAATATTTGGAACGGCAAAACCTTTTCTGCAATTTCTATCAAGAAAGCTTGGAAAGTAATTCTCTTTTGGATGAAAAAGTGAAAAATAGACGAAAAAACTTGGAAGATAACAAAAAAATATTTATCTTTGCACAATAGAATTAAAAATAAGGATGAATAATGACGGTACTCAACGAATACCACCGCAAGGTGACAGCAGAGAAGATGAAGTCGGTGGCCTATTGGCAGCAGCATCCGATTTCGCACGAAGCGTGCTTGAGTCAATTCAAGCGCTTGCGGGAACAACGTCTTGCAAGGGAGTCCAAATTGCAAGACTAAAAGACTGGGCTATCAGCCATGAGTGCTGGATAGACAAAGATACACTTGGTACATATTCTGATCGTGGTTCTGAGAATGAAGTCTATACTTCATTGGATAGTCGGTTTGTGTACAAGCTGAATGATTTCCGCTATTCTGACGACAACCTCTCCCCTTTCTTCGAACGCATCATCGTTCATAATCAACTATTCCCTGATTGTGGCTATACCTTTCTTGGTTTTGCAGAAAATCGTGACGGAAAAGTCTGCGCTGTGCTTCGTCAGCCATTCATTCTGTCCCAGCGAGAGGCCACCCAGGGGGAGATTAACGAAGAAATGGAACGACTGGGATTTCAAAAAGAACAGGATGACGGCTATTTCACCAATAGCGACTATGACATCTTCGATGCGGTTCCGAACAATGTGTTAAAAGGCGACGATGGCCATCTGTATTTCATCGATACCATCATCTTCCGCTCGGGGACGGGAGGTTACGACACATACCACAGTCTATCGCCTCGCGCCAGCAGATAATCTTGCAAAAACACGAGCCGTATGTCGCAGAGCGCGAGCCGTAATCTCACCATCGACGAGCCGTAATCTCGTCGGAGACCTCCTTCAATCTCCGCAAAAATGCAATGCAATGCAATTTTGCAGTATAAGATGAAGAATAATTCAAAAAAAAGGTGTATATTTGCGGGCAAAATATTTAGAGATATGGATTATACCACAGTACCACGGTCATTAATTTATCGCGAACGTCGTTCCTTTGAAGAGTTTGGTATCTATGAAGAGGACAGTATCATGCGACCTTTGTCTGATGCCATTTTCGATTTTGACTTCATTAGAGCTCCGAATGCTGAGGAGCGCGCACGTTGGTGTATGAATAATGCATTTTATATTTGTACCATGTTTTTTTTGGAGCGTGATCCCAAATGGCGTTACGATCAATATAAAAGGATTGCAACCCCAGAAAAGAATGGTTTCCCAACAGATTTGCAATTCGTCACGTTGTCTTTGGTAGGATTATTGCTCAGCCGCCTTGAAGAAAACATTCCTTTATTAAGTACTAAAGGTAAAGTTAGGAATAGTTTTATTATGTCAATGCTGGAGAATGAAGAGCATAAGTATATTTTTTATCATTTATCTGATAGATTGGAGATCGACTCTTTTAAGCAAATGCGTATCCCCAACAGCACATTTGCTCCGAGAGTCATAAACGCCGAAGCCGTCCATGATGTTTTGATGGACAGCAATTATAACTGGGTCAAGTTTACAAATTATTGGGAAGAACGTAGCTTGAGGGACATCGTGAATGCCTTAGGGGAAACAGAGGAAGAGAAGCATTATGTAATTGACATATTGAGACAGACTTCACAAGGCTTCTACGCGAAAGGTTTCCGTTGTGAACAGGTGGATGATTTACTTGACGATATCGACAATGAGATACACCTGCAGTACAACCCCGAGGTTGATCATACTATAGCAAATGAAGATGGTGAGAAGGAGGATTATTTAGAACTCAAGCCTTATGAAGAGGCTCGAATAGATATGCTCGAACATGAAAATGTCAAACTTCGTGAAGAGATAAATCAGCTTAAGGAATACATTAAGGGCGCTATTACGATAGACGTAGATAACGAAGTTGTTGACCTTGGAGAATTCGGTTCTATAGTTGACAATGCTCCAAAGACACTTGGCGATGCAACCGACAAAGTAGAAAGGAATAAATCGGCAGATTCGCAACAGGAGAATGGGGAAGATGAAAATCTTCGTCAGAAACTGGCAGATGCCCAAAAGACGATAGATGAACAAGCTCAGACCATCAATGAGCAACAGCGCCTGATTGATGATTATGCTTCAAAATATGATCCTAAGGTGCTTAAGGGTAAAGAAAGAAAACACATCCTTACAGGTAAACAGCATGTGATTCTGTGTTTGGCTGTTCTAGCGCAATTCAACCGGATACCAAATGCGAGAACAAATTTGAGTTATCAATTAAGTTTCGTTGCGGGCCGTAATGAAAGCACAATGCAGGACTATCTGAAGGAGCGAATAACGACTGAAGAATGTGAAGAAACAGCAAAGCGGTTTGAAGCCGAAACACCTTATATTGCCAAACTTATTAAGGATTTACCAGAGAAATTGGATAAAGACAAAGCCGAAAAAAACAGGAACAAAGTGTTAAAGAAAAATAAAGAATAAACCAAGTGGAATCCACTTGGTTTATTCTTTGCATTTTAGGTGGAATCCACTTGGTTTAACCCTCTTGACTCATATTCGGAATTTTTGTAATTTTGCACCCGTAGAACAGCGCGTTCATCGGGTGCTTTCATACTGTGTGAGTAAACCCAGGACATAAATAATAAGGTATTAAAAAAGCAAGAAATATGAATACGCAATTGATAGAGCAACCAGTAGTCAACGAGCGCTTCACGATGTGGGGGCTTGGCTATATTAACAAGCATGGTGTGGCAGTGCTATCGGCCAAGCGTAAAATGGATATTGATATCGCATACGCATACCAATATATACGTGATGGATGGGCGAAAGTGGCCCAAGAAGGGCTTATAAAAATGATATCCACATCAACGAACAAGGAGCAGCAGGTGTACAAGGCACTGAATTTCGAAACCGTTTCATTTGCCGGTCGGTTCTCCTATCGCAATGCGAAGAGTCTGATAGAGCCAACTCCTTTCATGACTATTGACGTTGACCACTTGGGCAGTACAGAGCGCGCACGAGAAGTGCAACAGCTGTTTATCAACGACAAAGAGGTTGAGACAGCCTTATGTTTCCTGTCACCTCGGCAGGAGGGTGTAAAATGGGTCATCCGCGTGCCGGAATGGTGCGACCGCCCTATCTATCGGGACCGTTTTCTTTTAATGGTCGACTACGTTGGCTATGAGTATGGTATCACGGTTGATTCCGATGGCAGCGAAGTCCATCGTACTTGCTATTTGAGCAGTGATCCATTGTGCTATTGCAATCCAAGATATTTATAATCACCAAAATAATAATAATAATAATAATATGAAACAGAATTCTTACACAGATTTGGAACACCTGCATATCATTGCAGAGCGCTTCCGTGAGTCGGGCTTAGTCTTATCACTCACACACAAAGAATGGGTCACCATTGGTATGGGGTGTGCTTCGCTGGGCGAGGCGGCTCGTGACGACTTTCACACGATTTGCCAGTGCTTCGAGGGGTACACTTACGAAGAGAGTAATTCGAAATTCGACAATTGTCTGAAGACTACCCGCGGTGAGGTGACATTGGGGTCTATCATCCTCTTTGCTCAGCAGCATGGTATCGACACCAAACTCCCTCGTGGCCGACGCCCGATGACACCAGCTGAGGCAGAAGAGAAGCAGGCCAACAAAATTGTCCGTATCACGGAGGAACTGAGCACTAACCGTCAGTGGCGTTACAACGTACTGACTGATAAGCCTGAGTATAAGGAAAACGGCAAGGACTGGCAACCGATGAGCAACCGCAATTTCAACACCATTATCTCAAAACTGCGCATAATGGGTTTGGGTATTCAGGACAATGCGTTGAAATCACTCATTGGCAGTTGTGATTTCTCTTCCGACTTCAATCCTGTGGAGGAATATCTGAACAGTCTTCCTATATGGAATCCAGAGACCGATCCGGACTACATACATGAGACGTTTGCCGGTCACATGGTTCTCAAGCATCCAGAACATGAGGGGTATGTCGACATAATGTCAAAGCACTTTATGGTAGGCATGGTTAAGCTTTGGCGAGGTGAGATAGCAGAGAATCCTACCATGCTCGTTCTTAGCGGTCCTCAAGGCTTAGGCAAGACATACTTCGGACGTGGTCTGCTGCCGCCTGAGTTGCAACAATATGTGGCTAATGTTGGGCCGAACGACCCCATCAACAAGGACACTATCCTCATGCTCAGTGAGAAACTGCTCATCGTGTGCGAGGAGTTCGAGATGACTTCAAAGACAAAAAGTGATATGTTCAAGTACATCCTCAGTTTGAATAAATCTACGGTTCGCCGCTCATACGACCGCTACAGCGAAGACCGTCTGAGAATTGCGTCGCTCTTTGGTTCGAACAACCAGACGGAGTTTATCTATGAACCTGAGGGAAGTCGCCGTTTCGTAGGTATCGAACTGACTGGGTTGACAAAATTGTGCGATAAGCCCATCAGCTATACTGGACTCTACGCTCAAACCATGTATCTGCTGAAGGAAGGGTTTCCGCCCCATCCCAATGCCGAGGAGATTGCGATGATTGCTGAACACAACAAAGCATTCCAGCGTCCTGATGATTGCGAAGAGGCACTGCTGACCATTCTACGTAAACCTGAGGATGATGAGACTCCAGAAATTGTCTTGGTGGGCGAAATAATGAAGAAACTCTCTTATAATTTCCGTGGCCCGGCCTATTCAGCCCCTAACATCGGAAAGACACTTCGCAGAATGGGCATTTATACTCATAAAGGCCGTCGTGGGTCGGAAGCCTATGTCATCCTGCTTCGCAAAAAAGGCGAGACACAAGTTCCTACCGTTCAGGATGAACCCAAACAGACAGAACTACCATTCTGATAATTGACGGTTATCGTGTGACGGTTGTGACAGGAGTTCTTACCACTTCTCAATAATAAATCCCTAAATCCGTTCAATTTTAAATTGCTGATTTAGGGATTTATTTTGCTACTCTATCAGATTCTGCCGTCACTGCCGTCACACTCCTCATCACGAGCCGATGTATTTCTTGCTACGAAGCCTTCCAACACTTTTTTGAAAGCCATCGAAAAAGTGTTGGAAGGCTTCGTAAAAAACGGGGGTAAACCGCCGAAAATTAAAATAAACCGAAAAATATTTGGTAAAACCGAAATCTTTTCTTATCTTTGCACCAAAATTGAGAATATGGGAGTGATTTCATTTTCCATGATAAGGGATTTCGTTGCAAAACATGCAGATGCCGATGTTGCTATGCGTGACTGGTATAAGCGTGTTTGCAAAGCCAATTGGAACAGCTTTGCCGATATCAAGCAGAC
>JAEEGF012375165.1_pt1 | contig 17052 bp, 13 predicted proteins | sample 9134171 | NCBI WGS metagenome assembly JAEEGF01 (sample SAMN16246542, study PRJNA631951) | gut metagenome | biome: gut microbiome; feature: rumen; material: AP-attached | host: Bos | place: Iran: Karaj | collected 2018-10 | reverse complement strand
ATGCTCTACCTCTTCTGCCTCGCGGTGTACTACTACCTGCGCACGACCAACGACCTCAGGACGGTGCTAGGCGGCCTCGCGGCGTTCGTCGTCGTCAACATGCTGATGGTGGTCAAAAACCACTTCGAGGGCTACTATCAGCCGCATGGGGTATTCCCCCACCAGAACTGCATGGCCGTGGCGATGCACCTGTTCGGCGCGGTGTTCTTCGCCTACTACCTGATGAACGGCATGAAGACCGGCTTTGGGAAGCTCTGCACGATCGGCTTCATCTGCGCGGCCGCCGCCACGCTCAGGTCGTATTCCCGCGTGGCCATCGCGCTGATGGCCGTGACATACGGAACCACGGCTCTCGCCTGCCTCACCGCCGCGCATCCCATCAAACGCCTCAAGCGCCTTGTTCCGCTGGCAATCATGGGTGGACTCTGCTTCGGGGCGATGCTGCCGCGCGTGATAGAACGTTTCAAGAACGCGCCGGAGGCTTCCGGCCTGACGCGCCTGGAGCTTGCCGGAACCGCTTGGGAAATGATCAAGGCGGAACCCTGGACGGGCGTGGGCATCAACAACTGGGGCATCAAGGTCAACCTGCCGTACGAATACGCCCTCAAGGCCGGACGCAAGACAAACCGCGGCGAAGACTTCAAGGACGGCATAGTCGAAACCGTGTATCTTCTCGTTGGCGCGGAGTGCGGAGTCCCGGCGCTTCTCGCGATGGTGGCCTGGTTCCTGTGGTACTGGGTCTCCTGCCTGCGCCTCATGCGAAAGCTCAAAGGTTCGCATTGGTACTTCATACCGGCCGGCCTTTTCGGCGGGCTTACCGCCACCTATCTCCAAAGCGCGTTCGAATGGGTCTTGCGCCAACAGCTCAACCTCATCTGCATCATGTTCATGTTTGCAATGCTTTCTTATCTCAACATGAATTGGCGCAAGCTGCGGGCAACCGAAATGACGGAAGGAAGGGAACGAAATGCATGACGAAATCAAGACAACTGTCGTGACGGCAGGCGACAAGGCCTTTGCCTGGGGAACGCTTTTGCTGGTGGCCAGCATGCGGAAAAACGGCATGCGGCATCCGATAGTTGTCGGCGCCATGGACTGGGCGGGCGACATGAAAGCCCGCGCCCGCGCAATGGGCGGGGTGACCATCCGCGAACTGCCGAGTTCGCGGCAGTGCGTCGCGTGCCAGAAGCCGATGCTCATGGGATGCGACGACGTGCAGACCGAATGGGTCTGCTGGGCGGATTCCGACGCCGCGTTCGTCGGCGACTGCTCCGAATGGCTCGTGGGCGACGACCCGGACGAAATCGTCGTGCGCACGTACTCGCCGCCGCCGCCCCTCCTGACCGCCGAAAGGCTCGCGGTCTGGCGGCGCGACGTCGAGGCGCTGTGCGGCAAGGCCCTCCCAGAAAGCCGGCTCGGCGACACGACCGTGAACAACCCGTTCATCGTTCTGCACCGCAGGTGGCGTCCGTTCCTCGAACGCTGGCGGGTACAGACCGAGCGGGTGATCGCCCCGGACGTCGTCACCCCGTGGCAGAAGGACTCTGCCTACTTCCAGACGGACGAAAGCGTGCTCGGCAGCCTTCTCTGCTTCGACCCCGACGCACCGAAGGTCACCGCCAACTACAAGGCGAACGGCAGTGTCGACAAGACCCGCTACTTCGCCCACTTCGCATACAACCCCAAGCCCTGGCAGATGTGGAACGCCCACTCCCTGAAGTGGCGCGACGTCGTGTTCCCGGTGGTGGATTGGATGGTCGAGAAGGGCATCGTCGGACGGGGCGACCTGCCGATCCCGCTGCGCCGGTCGTGGTGGTGGGCCTCCCGCGCAGCCGTCCCGCTCGCGCCATGGGCGTGGCGCGCCATGAAGCTGAAGAAGAAAATTTTCGGGGCATGAAGCTCGACTTCTCCAGGAACGTAAGGCGAAACATGGTCGCCAATGCCGTTTCCAGCGGCATCAGGCTCCTGTTTCCCTTCCTGAACAGGCCGCTCTTCCTGTGGCTGCTTGGCCCCGCGTATCTCGGCCTCAACGGGCTCTTCGGATCCATCCTCGGCGTTCTGATGCTCGCGGAGCTGGGCTTCGGCACGGCCGTCGTCTGTTCCATGTACAAGCCCGTGGCGGACGACGACCGCGGGCTTCTCTGCGCGTATCTCAAGTTCTACCGCGCGATCTACCGCCGCGTGGGCGTGGCGATATTCGTCATCGGGCTTTCGCTCCTGCCGTTCCTGGGCCAGCTCGTGCATGGCACGGTTCCACCGGAGATCGACCTGCGCATCCTCTACGTCATACACCTCGTCAACACGGCCGCGAGCTATTTCCTCTTTGCGTACCGTGGCGTCGTCCTAGGCGCGCACCACCGCAACGACGTGATCACCAACATCCGCACGGCGGTCTCCATCGCGCAGTACGTGGCCGTGTTCCTCATCCTGCTCGTCACGCGCAACTACTACCACTACGTGGTCGCGACCGTCGTGTTCACCGTCGTGCAGAACGTGCTGCTCGTCAAGGCGTCGCGGAAGCTCTTCCCCGACATAGAGCCGCACGGCGTCCTTCCGCCGGAGATGCGCCGCCGTGTCATATCCGACGTCAAATCGATCTTCATGCACAAGGTGGGCGGCGTCATAACGAATTCCACGGACAATCTCGTGATCTCCGCGTTCCTCGGGCTTGTCGCCGTCGCCGCGTATGGCAACTACTACTACGTCGTCACGTCCGTCGCGGGCCTTGTGGCGGTCGTCTATTCCTCGATGACGGGCGGATTCGGGAACAAGATATACACAGAGTCAAAGGAGGAGAACTTCAAGCTCTTCATGCGGATGAACCGCCTTTCAACGATCGTGATAATTTTCTGCGCGGCAATGATGGCGGCGCTGTACCAGCCGTTCATGCGCATCTGGACGAAAGACGATCCTGTGCTGGTCCGTCATTCTCTGACCCCGCTTCTCATGGTGTTCTACTTCTACATCATGCAGTCGCGCCAGGTGCTGCTCGTGTTCAAGTCGGCGGCGTCGCTCTGGAAACAGGACCGCTGGAAGCCCATCGTGGCAGGCGCCGTGAACCTCGGTGCCAATGTTTTGTTCGTCATTTTCCTTCCGGACGCCTACAAGCTCGATGGCGTAATCTTCTCTACGATCATGGGAGTCGCCTTAATCCAGATCCCGTGGGAGTCGCACGTCGTGTTTTCGGCGTTTTTTGGCAAGGCCGAGTCTCGCGCCTATTGGCGCGCCTACGCGGGTTCCGCAGTCTGCGCCATCGCAATTTGCGCCGTCGCGTGGCTTGCGGCTCACGCCGTGCCGCTTGACGGTTTCCCCGGGCTCTTCGCCAAGGCCACCGTCGCCACGGCGGCTACGGCCGTGTGCATGGCGGTTGCCTTCCGCGGCGACCTCCTCGACCTTCTCCGCAGACTCCGCCCATGATTTCCGTGCTGGCGCTGCTGGCTATTTTCAGGAAGGACGTCTATCAGTCTTGCGCACGGCGTTCGACGAGCGGATAGTACAAGCGCCTGAAGAACATCTTTGCAGGGAACTGCCATCCGCATGTAGCAAGCAGCACGAGCGGTAGGGCAAGTCGCTTCGGAAAGGACGCCAGCCTAGATATTTCCCGAAGCCGCGAACGGCCGCCGTTCATGGAAATCACTCTAAACGCTTCTTTCCGATCGGCGTTGGACACCTTGCGCGATGTGATTGGGTGGAACAGAAACCAATAGAGCGTCGAAAGCCATTGATTGCTCCATATTGCCTTGATGTCGGACGGAACATCGTGCGTGGCGGTGAAATCGGCCAGCGACCGGAATTGCCATGTAATATCGATCGCGATTCGCCCGGAGGCTTCGGTCGTCAGCGAACCAGGTCTACGCCGGTATACGTACAGCGTCTCGTCGAGATAGGCAAACGTTTTTGCGGCAAACCATATTCTGGGCGTACTCTCCATGTCCTCCATAAGCACACCGTCGGTTTGGTGTATGTCGTTTTCACGAAGGAAAGCCACGCGATAGGTGTTCATCCATGTGAAGTTGCGCAGCTGTCCGCCATTTCGTCCAGCACGGCGGATTGCCTCCAGGCCAGAAAACACTCCTTCCGTGTCCGTCGGTTTGAAATTCGTCAAGCGTTGAGCGCCATCAAGGTATTCGTTTTCGGATTCAGTGGTGACGGCAGCGAACGCCAGAACGTCTATCGGGCCGGTCTGCGCAAGTCGAGAGGCGATCTTCCCAAGCATGTCCGGCACAATCCAGTCGTCGCCGTCGATGACCACTAGATACTCGCCTGCAGCATGGTCGATAGCGTAATTTCTGGTTGTGGCCACGGCACCGCTCTTACGAGCGGACACGACCTTGAAACGTGGATCTCCCGCTGCCTTGGCACGGCAGATCGTGAGCGAATCGTCATTTGACTGCTCCACATAGCAAATCGCCTCAAAGTCCCCAAACGTCTGGCTGGATATGGAGTCCAGTGCCTTGGGAAGATACGGTGCGGTCTGATAGCCTGCAATAACGATGGTGAATTTCGGAGTGTTGCTCATTGTTTCAGCATCCCGTCCAGTAGTTTGCGTTGCCGTTTCATGTATGCCGTGCGGGAGAACGTCTTTGCTCGCCCAGCGCAATGGCGACGCATTTTCTCCCGGAACGTCTCGTCAGAAAGAAGGTGCGCCAGCATTTGCGCCGCCTCCCCGTCGGTTCTATACGCCAGTTCCTGCGAACCTACTATCTCTGGCGTACCCCCTTCGTCAGGGACAAGCACGATGTTTCCTGCCTTTAGGTATTCCGTGACCGATATGCCGAACATCTCGTCGCGCTCTGCGTGTATGGCGTATGTCGCCGAGAGAAGCAACGTCTTCTTGGCATCGCCATAGACACCTCCGACAAGCAAGACCCATTCCCTATGCGCCGCAAGAGCCTTGACCGCATCTACATACGCCGTCCTGCCGAGATGTCCAGCGATCACCAAGCGCAGGTCGCATCCCGATATCTCCCTGGCGCGTTCTACGATGGCGACGATGTCCGTGATGCGTTTTTGCGGGAATATCTGCCCAATGTAAACCACCTTGAGCGGATTTCGCGCGACATCCGGAACGTCGCCAACTTCAAAGATCGTTGGTGGATAGAACATAATGCCGTTGAAAACCCCGTAGAACTCTCGCATCACCGATTCTACGTAATACGAGTTCGGCAGGATACGTTCACGTGGATCTGCCAGGATCTTTCTGGTGGACCTAACCCCCAGCATCGGCCTTAGAATCTTTTCTGCCAGAAAGGTTCTTGTGGCCTGCCGAAGACGGGAAAAGCGGCTCCGTTGCGGAAGATGCCGCACATAGTCCAGAAACGCATTGTCTCCTAAAGTCCGCAGAAGATATATGAAATGCCATGCAGGTCTGCCGAAGTCGACAATGTTTGCCGCAGAAATGCAGATGTCGGCGTCTCTAGCCAGAGCTTTGAGCCGATGCGTCGAGAAGATCGGTAGCACGGAATCTATCTTTGCAAGGAATTTCCGCTTGGGCTTCACAACAACAACCTTGATATGGTTTGCGTCTATCGGAATACCTACCGCCTGTGCGGTTCGTGACACGTCGGAGTCCCAGTTTAACGCCATTGTCACGTCATGCGTTTTCTGTAATTCGGCGGCGAGCAGAAGTGGAAGATATTCACTACCGCCGGGAGTGGAATTGAACCCCGTAAAATACAAGAGAGCCTTTCTCATTTTCAGCGCCTCCTGTTGAGAAGTGGAAAGTAGAGGCGTGTGAAGAAGAACTCTGCGGCTGGACGCAAGACGGGAAACCTGACAAAAGCACGAATCCACCACCCTGCCACGCGCCTTGCGAACGAGGCGTATCTGAGCAGCGCGTTGAAATCCTCGAAGCCGGCCGAGAAGATTTGCCTGAGGGAATCAAGACGTTCCTGGCGCGGAATTTCTTTGACGAAATCGCGGCTGAACCATTTGATCTGGAGAATCGATATCCATGCGCGCGCCCACGCCACTGAAACACGCGTGTCGAAACCGGGTTCCTTTGTCACTTCCGCGTGAAAGGCGAGAAGGGAGCGGATTATAACCGTCCAGTCTTTGTAGAAGTAGCCCTTGCCCTTGGCGTTCGTCTGCACGGAGTTCTGCCGGATACGGTAGATGTAGAACGCCTCGTGCAGCGGAACGACGCTCTTCGCGCGATACAGCGCACGCGGCGAGAATTCGCTGTCCTGATTTCTCAATCCAGGTATGCATTTGAGGTTCCACGTTGCCAGAAACATACGTCGAAACACGGTCTGCTGCAGCATAGGACAGGGATTGAGGCAACGCCGTTCCAATAATAGCGTTGCCTCCGGGCCGGTCAATTCGTCGTTGAAATTCTGCGGATAGTTGTCGCGAAGCGCTTCGTCCTTCCCGGTCATGTCGTTGTGCACCTGGATTGCGCAGGGATAGAGGTCCGCGCCGGGACGGGCGGCAATCTTGTCGTGGAGGCGCTGGAGCGAGCCTTCGACTATCGTGTCGTCGCCGTCGAGGAAGATGATGTACTCGCCCGTCGCCATGTCGATGCCACGGTTGCGTGGAACAGAACACGATCCACTACGTGGCCCCGTGAACACCTTGAAGCGTGAATCCTTCGCCGCGTAGGCGCGTACGATGTCCTCTGTCTTGTCCTTCGAGGTCTCCACACCGATGATGCACTCCCAGTCCGTGAAAGACTGGTTCAGGACCGAGTCAAGGCTCTCGCGTACGTACTGCTCCACGTCGCAGCACGGAACGATGATGGAGAAGAAAGGCGCTTCAATATTCATAGTCCGTGATAATTGCGGTACCATTTCGCGAAGACGGGAATTCCCTCGTGGATCGTGGTCTTCGGTTCGTAGCCTACCGCCTTGTGGAGTTTTTCGATGCTCGCGTATGTCGCATAGACGTCGCCTGCCTGCATCGGGAGCATCTCCATCTTCGGCTTTAGGCCAAGCGAGTCGGCGAGGACGTTGATGACGTCGAGGAGCTTCTCGCTCCTGTGGTTACCGATGTTGTAGATGTCGTAGAGCGGTAGGTCGTCCGCCTCCACGACGCGGACGATGCCGTCGACGATGTCGTCCACGAACGTGAAGTCGCGGAACATGTCGCCGTGGTTGAACACCTTGAGCGGACGGTCGTGGAGCATCGCGTCCGCAAAAAGCGACAATGCCATGTCCGGACGGTACCACGCGCCGTAAACGGTGAAGAACCTGAGCCCGATCGTCTGCATCTTGTAGAGGTTAGAGTATGTGTGCGCCATCAACTCGTTCGCCTTCTTTGTCGCCGCGTAGAGGCTCACGGGGTTGTCCACTGGGTCTGACTCCTCGAATGGCATCTTCTTGTTTCCGCCGTATACCGACGACGAAGAAGCGAAGACGAGTTTCGGGACTTTCGCCGCGTGGCGGCAGCATTCGAGGACGTTGAGGAATCCTTCGAGGTTCGTCTTCTGGTACACGAACGGGTGGTCGATGGAATAGCGCACGCCGGGCTGCGCAGCCAGGTTGAGGACCACGTCCGGCGAAATTTCGGCGAACACCTTTTTCAGCCCCTTGATGTCGCAGATGTCGAGCTCGCGGAGCGAGAGACACGCGCCTTCGGGCTTCACCGCCGCGAGGCGGGCGGCGCGGTCGCGCTTGAGAGCAACGTTGTAGTAGTCGCAGAAGTTGTCGACTCCGACGACATGCCAACCACGACGCAAGAATGCCTGCGCCGCGTGGAAGCCGATGAAACCGGCGAAACCTGTAATGAGGATTTTCATGGTCAAAACTGTTGAGTCCTTGCCGATGCTCTTTAGTATACCAAATCTGACACAACGTGGGGTACTGGATTGACACCGAAATCTTAAAAGTGGTAAAATACACGTCATGAAGTCAGTCTCTAGACTCGCTGCCTACTTGACGCCGTTGATGGTTGTCGCTCTCTCCTTCGGCTACGCCGTGGGATGGGGGTCGTTTGTCATGCCGGGAACGGTTTTCCTGCCGGGCGCAGGTCCGGCGGGGACCGTCATCGGAATCCTTCTTGGCGCGGTGGCGATTGCCGTATTCGCGTTCAACTACCACCGGATGCTTCAGCGCGTTCCTGGGCCGGGCGGTGCTGTCGCGTTCACGACAAAGGCGTTTGGCGCGGACCACGGCTTTCTGCTCGCGTGGTTCCTGTGGCTCACGTACGTCGCCATCCTCTGGGCCACCGCCACCGCGCTTGTCCTCCTCGTGCGCTACCTCTTCGGCGACGCGTTCCAGTTTGGATTCCACTATACGATGGCCGGGTTCCACGTGTATTTCGGGGAAGTCTTGCTCTGCGTCCTCGCCATTGCCTTCTGCGGCGCGGTGTGCCTGTACCGCAAGCGGTTCGCAATCGGGCTTCACACGATCCTCGCCGGGGTGTTTCTCGCGGGCGTGGTCGCCGTATTCGCTGCAGCGCTCTGCCGGCACGACGGCAGCTTCGCGGCGATGGGGCCGGCTTTCGCGCCGGAGTGCGGACGCGTCATGCAGGTCGTCCGCATCCTCGCCATGGTCCCATGGGCGTTCGTCGGCTTCGAGGCCGTGGTCCATTCGTCGGCCGAGTTCCGCTTCCCCGTCCGCCGCATGTTCGGGCTCCTCGTCACGGCAATCGCGATTTCCGCTGCTGTTTACCTCCTGCTTGCCGTCTGGTGTCTCTGCGGATTCCTCCAGTACAGGCACGTGTTCCTTGTTGACTGGCTCTCCCGCTTCGGGCACACCATCGTGGTCTGGATCGGCGTCCTCGCCATGATCTTCTTCTCGTCGCTCATGTGGATCCGCCTCGCGGTATGCGACGCGTCCGAGGCTGCGTTCGGCGGCCTCATTGGCAAGACGGTCGACTCCGGCATGGTCGAGCGCATCATGGAGCACGTCGGCAACGACATGCTCCTGAAGATGGTCGTCGAGCTTCTGCTCTTCTTCTCGTCGCTTGCCATCATCCTTAATCTGTTCTACGTCCTCAGCAGGCGCGAGAAGCGGCTTCTCCAGCAGAAGATCGAGGCGGAGGAGAGCGCCGGCAAGTCCCGGAGCTACTTCTTCTCGACCGTGAACCACGACATCCGCACGCCCCTCAATGCCATCATCGGCTTTTCCGAGATGATGAAGATGGGCTTCAAGACCGATTCAGAGCGCGAGCAGGCGGTCGATTCGATCCTTGTCAGCGGCAAGTCGCTCCTGAGGCTCGTGGACCACGTCCTTGACTTCTCGAAGCTCGAGTCCGGGAACATGGAGATCGTGCCGACGCCAACGGAAGTCTCGAAGCTTGTCGGCGACGTCGTGGAGACGTTCCGCGCCTCGAACGCGAATTCCTCTCTCGACCTTCGGTGCAAGGTGGGTGCGCTTCCTGCGCGGATGGTCGATCCGCAGCGCATCGGGCAGATGCTGGTCGACCTCGTCGGCAACGCTCAAGAAGCTCTGCGACTTCGACGTGGTGATGGCTGCCGACGGGAAGCAGGCGCTCGCCGCGCTCGAGGCGCCGGATGCGCAGCCGTTCGACATGGTGCTGACCGACATGTGGATGCCGGAGCTGGACGGTGCGGGCCTCGTGAGGGCGATACGCGCCAGCGAGAAGTTCAAGGCACTGCCCGTCCACGTTGTGACCGCCGACGTGGAGCTGGTCAAGCGGCACGAAGAGGTCGGTTTCACGAGCATCCTCCTCAAGCCGATCACGGTCGATACGATACGCCCGGTTGTCTGCGGAGGTGAATCCTGCAAGGTGGTTGTGCCATGAACGAGATGAAACGCGGATTTTCGCCCTTTCCCATGAAAACTGCACTCGCTACCGTGGTGGCGTTGGCCGCGCTTGCCGCCTTCGCAAACGATGGCACGGAGAAAGAACCTTCCTCCTTCGCCGGCGAACTGGGCAAACGGCTTTCCTTCAACGCGTATGCCGACGTCGAATCCGCATACATCTGCCGTGGATACGTGTGGGACACGCGTCCGTACAGCGCTCAGTACGCGGGGGTCAATGTCGACCTGGCTCCGTTCGGAATCGTCGAGCCGTCCGTCTGGACGTACTCCGCAATGTCGCCGGACGGACATTCCGCCGCGATGAGGCGCTACGCCTACGCCGAGGCGGACTACCTCCTGCGCTGGTACTACGACATCGACATCGCCGAAGGCTGGCGGCTCAGGAACGGACTTGGTCGGCAGTGGGTGACGAATCCCGGCTTCAAAGGCGGACATACCGTCTGCGACTGGCAGGCTCTGCAGGTCCTCAAGACGCCGTGGGCCACGCCGTACTGGCGGGTCCGCCTCCTGCACCATCCCATCGACGAGGTGTACTGGGTCGTGGGCGTGAATCGCGCGTTCGAACTCATGGACAAACTCACCTTCACCGTGGACTTCTTTGGCGACCTCGGCGACAGCCGCCACTTCGCGAACCTCTACGGCCCGAAACGGCATCACCCCCACTCCAGCCACCGCGACGGACTCCAGGCGCTAAACCTCGTGTTCCGGCTCGACTACCGCCTTATGGATCACGTCAGCCTCTTTGCGTTCGTCGGACAGTTCGGGATTGTCTCTGACGACGCTCGCGACGCGGTGAAGGCGCTGAAGGCACCCGAGGCGCGCCGTGACCTGACATACGGCGGTGCCGGCGTTTCCATGGACTTCTGAACCATTTGCTTCTGCCGCCTCGGCGCGGTTGAGGACCTCTTCCGGCTTCGGCGAACACCTTTTCCAGTCCCTTTCCGCCGTAAATATGCTATAATTTATGGCGTCGATTTCACAGGAGATTCAGATGACGGGAACAACTATCAAGGCGTGCAGGGGGTGTCCTTCTTGTGGGGATGCTTCTCGCCTTTGCGGCGCTGGCGGCGGATTCGTCGTCAGCTGTCTCGCCGATTGTGGTCCGCAAGGACGAGGAGATGCGCGACCCCGTACTCCGCAACGCCATTTACGGTTTCCGCCTCGCATGTTCAGAAAAATGATGAAAATACTTGCCCCAGTTATCCTTGTCGCCTCCTTCCTGGCGGGATGCGTCAGTTCCTCTCCCTACGACTACGTGGAGAGCTGGCTCATCCGGGAGGATCCCGTGCGCACGTTCGTCGTTCCGTCGGACCTGTTCTACGTGCAAGGCAGCCTCTACTCAAACGTGGCGCACGTTCCGTTGATGCATTCCTACGCGCAAACCGAGGTCGGCAATAACCGCTTTTCTGGAATCGCGCGCGTGTTCTCCCCGCTGATCGCGAATTCCGACGATCTTGAGAAGGCCCTCGACTGGTACTTCAAGTACCACCACGCGAAGGGCCGCCCGTTCACGTTCATCGGCGAAGGCGAGGGGGGGGCTCTGCTGCAGGCCTACGAGAAGGAGCATGAGGAAAAGTTGAAGAGTATGGGTCTAGTGGCGAGCTTCTATACCGATAGGGCGCGGAAGGGCTTTGTCACGCAGGACACCGTGCGCCAGATAAAGGAGGCCGTCGCCAAGGCGCGTTATCGGACGGTGTGGGGACGTGATGCGCCGGAGGGCATGTTGAAGGCGCTATCGGCGGAGAAGCCATGATTGAGCTGCTCAGGAAAGTCAAGCGTGCGCTGGCCGCATGGATCCTCAGGGGCAAAGTGCGGCGCGAGGCAAACATCGCGTTCAGCTACGACCGTGCGCAGTTCATGGCCAATGCCGGGGCGCTGCACCTCGACAGAAAGGCCGCCGCATGCGCCGAGATCGTCATGGGTTACCACGTCATCGAGAAGGGACTCACCATGCCGCGCCGCCGCCTCGGATTCGGCAAGGGCGCGGTCGTGCATCTCGTGAACCTCATAAGCTCGTTTGAGAAACGGTTCGGAGGGGACGATCCGCAGGTTCGCCATGCCATCGGCGTTCTGCGCGCGTACCGCGAGCTGCACAGGGAAAGCCCCGATCCGATGCCGCGCCTCGATGCATTTCTCGCGGCGCACGGGGACGTCCCTGTGGCGACGCAGCCGCACGTGCGGCGCGAGGAATTCTTCGCTGCCAAAGACGCTCCGTTCCCCGCCTTCGCGGCATCGCGCCACGTCGTCCGTCACTTCGCGGGAACAGTCTCCCGCGAAACGGTGGAGGAGGCCGTCTCGCTTGCGCTCACAGCGCCGAGCGCCTGCAACCGTCAGCACGCGCGGGTGCATGTCGTCGACGATCCGGCGCTGAGGGATAGACTCTTCGCCGCGCAGGGCGGAACGCGCGGATTCGGCGTGGACGCCGACAAGGTCATCGTCGTGACGTCAGACCTCTCCGCCATACGCTGGGGCTGGGAGCGGCACGACTGCTATGTGAACGGCGGAATCTTCGTGATGAACCTCTGCTACGCCCTCCACTACTTCGGCGTGGCGCACTGCATCCTCCACTGGAGCGTTTCGCCCGAAGTCGACCGCGCGGCGCATGAGTTTCTCGGCATACCGGCAAACGAGGTGATCGTCCAGGTGATAGCCTGCGGAATGCCGCCCGAGGAATTTGACGTCGCCGCATCCCCGCGTCTCGCGGTCTCGGACGTTCTCACCTGGCACGGAGGCGGGAAATGAAGATACTTCTAGGAGGGATACCGCTCGGATGCGACAACATCGGCGATGAGGCGATAATCGCCGGTGTCGTGAAGATGCTGAAGGAGTCGCTGCCAGGCGTCGAGCTCACGGTCGCGACGGCCGATCCCGCGACGGCGGAACTGCTCGGCGTGAATGTCGTGCCGCCGTTCGGCTTCGCCGGACACGGCATAGGCGGATTTGTGGACGCGGTCCGCAGACATGACGCCTACATCTGGTGCGGCGCGACGGGGCTTTCAGATTATCCGCATGTAGCGCTCGATCTTCTTGAAACCGCGCAGAACGCCGGCCTTGCAACTTTCATCTGGGGAGTTGGGATGGACGACGAGCTGAACCCTGTGTTTTTCAAGACGCACGGGAAGCGGCGGCTTGTCCTTCGCTGTCTGGGTCTCGTCGGCTGGTACGAGCGGCGTCTGCGCGCGCGTCTGGCGCGCCGCATCGCGGCGCTTCTGCCGCGTTGTCGAGGCGTGTGGCTCCGCGATCCGGAAAGCGCCGCCATGCTCGCCTCGATGGGGTTCCCCAACGCCGGCATCACCGCCGACACAGCGATCCTAGTTGGAAGCGACAGGAGTGTCGCTTCCCCGAATGGCACCTCCTCTCGGGGAAGCGGCGCTCTCGCCGCTTCACCCACCCTCGGCATCTGCATTTCCACCCAGAGGCAGGTGGCCGACCTCGCTGGCCTTAAGAGAATGATCGCCGCCGTGCGCGAGTCTGGGGCGAGGATACTCGGCATTCCCATGAATCCGAAGACAGACCGCGCGCTGCTCGAATCGCTCGGCATAGAATGCATGGCGGGCACGACGCCCGGAGCTGTAATGGAGGCTGCCGCGAAATGCGACGTCGTGTTGTCCAGCCGGCTGCATCTCCTGATCCTTGCGGCGAACGTGGGAACGCCCGTTCTCGGAATCGCACGCGGGTCGAAGCTTGCCAACTGGCTCGCGAACTTCGGACGTGCCGTCGAGGGAAGCGTGTACGACTGCGACTGGGACAAGGTGACGGAGCATGTCCTCGCCGCGTTCAAGGACCGCGGCGAATGGGACGCGGTGCGTGAAAGGGCGTATGCCGGGCTGATGTCACGGCTCGAGTCCGCGCGCGGCGAACTCGTCGCGCGGCTCGTGGATGAACCTCCGAAAGACTGGCCGCGCGTCAGTGTGCTCGTGAGGGCGCATAACGACGAGGCGTTCATTGGCCGCACGATCTCCGGCGTGTTATCGCAGCACCCGCCGCCTTCCGAGGTGATAGTATGCGACGACAATTCAACGGACCGCACGCGCGAAGTCGCGGCGAAATTTCCCGTCAGGTTCTTTGAACGTCCCGCCGGACCATACAAGCCGGGGCGCACGCTGAACGCGCTCGTGCGCGAGGCTAAGGGCGACATAGTCGTCTTCAACAACTCCGACGCCGTTCCGCTCGACGAGCGCTGGCTCGCGGAACTCGTGAAACCTTTGACCTGCGCGACGGTAGGGGGCGACCACCGGGCGCCCCGCATCTTCGCGTTTGCCAACCAACTTCCCCGTCCTAATGCGCAGGCTCTCGTGCGCAAAGACTCCGAACGCGCCTTCGGCGACGGAAAGGTGCAGGCGACATGGCGCTTCTTCTTCTCGCTCGCCAGCTCCGCGACTTGGCGGCAGAACCTCATTGATACGCCTTTCGACGAAAAGATACAGTATTCGGAAGATGTTGAGTGGGCATGGCGCAATTCACGCCGTGAGAAAGATCCGGTGAAGATCGTGTATTGTCCGAAGGCGCGCGTGGAGCATTCTCACAACTACACGCTGCGCGAGTTCGCGAGGCGCTTCCGCGGCGAAGGTGCCGCTGACCGCGTCATATTCGGGGACGAGCCTTCGCTCGCGCGCGAGCTCGTCGGCGCCGCGCGCGAGACGCTGCGCGACTGGATGTATCTTCTGCGGAGACCGCGCGACTGGCGCGAGATTCCGTCCGCGCCTGTCAGGCGCCTCGTGCAGCGCATTGCGCATTGGAAGGGGATGAAACAGGCTTTTAACGCAGAGACGCAGAGGCGCAGAGAGACAGGTGGAGAGTTATGAAGATACTCGTCTATCTGGAAAAGTCTGATGTCCGCGGCGGAATTGAGATCTTCGCCGAACGGCACGTCGCGCGGCTGCGCGCCGAAGGCCACGAAGTGGAGGTTGTAGATTGTTTCAGCGAAAAAAGAATGACGGCAGGCGACTTCGACGAAGTGGTGGTACACAAGTGTTCCGACGTGGCGACGCTTGAGAAGTTTCCGCCGGAGAAGACGGTGTGCTACGTTCACGACCATGAGCCGATATGTCCTAGGACCTACGCCTACACGCCGCTGAAGCGCAACTGCTCGTGCGCGGGCGGATTGTGGCCGTGCCTATTCTGCGCGCCGCTCTGCAGAAACTGGAAGAGCGCGCTCAAAAGTGTGTTCGCGCAAAAGCGGCGCATCGCCGCGATGGGGCGATTCAAGAAACTCGTCGTCATTTCGGAATTCATGAAAAGCCGTCTTGTCGCGAACGGGCTTTCGGCCGAGACGATATCTGTCGAGCCGCCGGTGCTGGATGGTCTTGGCGCAGAGGCGGAGAGACGCGGAGACGGTGAAGGTTCTGCGCCTCCGCGTCTCTGCGTTGAAAAAATCGACCTTCTCTTTGTCGGCCAGCTCATCCGCGGGAAGGGCGTGCAGCTTCTACTTGCGGCTATGTCGCGCATGAAGACGCCTCGTACGCTCGACGTCGTCGGCACGGGGAACATGGAACCGAAGCTCAAGGCGCTTGCCGTGCAGCTGGGTCTTGGCGGCAGAGTGCGGTTCAACGGCTTTCAGACGAATCCACGTGACTGGATGCGTGCGGCAAGGTGCGTGGTGGTTCCGAGCTTCTGGCAGGAGCCGTACGGGCTTGTTGCCGCCGAGGCGGTCGCGCTCGGGCGTCCCGTCGTCGCGTTCGCGATCGGCGGACTCCCCGAGGCATGCGGCGGAAAGGCGACGCTCGTTCCGCCCGGCGATGTCGCTGCCCTTGCGAAAGCATTGGATGACAATTGCGAGGGGGCGTAGATTCACATGTAGGATATGGCATGTCATTGCATTTGACCGTGATATCGGCATCGAGCTGCAGCAAAGGTAATGTCATGATCACACGAGAATGTACATGAGGAATGTCAGATGGAAAATCAAAAAGTAAAAGTGTTTGTCTTCATTGACGCACTTGGTTGGAAACAGGTTGAGCGCTACGATTTTCTGCGCGACCTGCTGCCGAACAGGCGGAAGATCGAGATGCAGTTCGGCTACAGCTGCACGGCGATACCCACGATCCTCACGGGGGAGCGTCCGGCCGTGCATGGACATCTCGCGTTCTACGACTACGCGCCGGAGAAAAGCCCGTTCAGGAAGATGAAATGGCTCGCGCCTTTTCTTCGTCCGCGCTCCTTCTGGCGGCGCGGACGCGTCCGGAACCTGCTCTCGAAGCTCGTAAAGCGGCTTTACGGTTTCACCGGCTACTTCCAGCTCTACGGCGTTCCGCTGGAACGGCTTCCGAAGTTCGACTACTGCGAGAAGACGGATCTTTTCGTGAAGGGCGGGCTCGCCCCGGTCAAGAACCTTGCTGACGTATGGAGTGAACAGGGGCACCGCCATCTGATCTCCAACTGGCGTCTTCCCGAGGCGGAGAACTTCCGGATCGCGGCGGAGGCGTTCCGCAGGGGCGAAGTGGACCGCGCGTTCGTCTATTCCGCCGCTTTCGACGCCCTTCAGCACGACAATGTGGGGCGCGACGACGTGCTGCTGGCGAAGGTGCAGAAGTACGCCGAGTCGATCCGCGCCATCCACAGCGCTCTCGTCGACGGCGGCAGGCCGTTTGAGCTTACCGTGTTCTCAGACCACGGCATGACGCCGCTCAGGGGCGTTGCCGACGCCCCTGCGGCGCTCGCGAAGACGGGCCTTGTGTGGGGCGAGCACTACGCCAGCGCGATCGACTCCACAATGGCGCGCTTCTGGTGGCTTGAGGACGGCGCGGCAGCGAAAGTGCAGACGGCGTTCGCCGGTCTTCCCGGGCATTGGCTCACGGAAGACGAGATGTGCCATCACGGCATCTGGCGTGAAGACCACAAGTTCGGCGACGCCATCTTCCTCGCGGATCCAGGCGTTCAGTTCTGCCCGAGCGATATGGGCATCAAGCCGCTGGGCGGCATGCACGGCTTTGACCCGGCCGACGAAGATTCCGCCGCCTGCTGGCTTTCCACCGTGCCCGTTCCCGACGTGGTCACGCGCGTGTGCGACTATTTCAAGGTCATGACCGCATGACACTCTTCCGCAATGGCGGGTAAAGTGTTGCCATTGTGAAAGTTTACCCTAAAAACGGCAGTTGAATGCGCACGTGGTTTTTATATTTCCCGCAGAGGCGCAGAGACGCGGAGATTTATAAGAGTTTTGAAGCATTTGAAGAGTATTGCTGCTTTTCACCCAGGAGGTGAAGATTTGTAATGCTGTTTTGTTTAGGCCTAAGTGGCAGAATAACACAAATATCTAACATTCTCTGCACCTCTGCGTCTCTGCGGGAGACATTCAACTGTGGAGTTTAGTATGAACGTGCGACAA
>JAEEGF012406072.1_pt1 | contig 17054 bp, 16 predicted proteins | sample 9134171 | NCBI WGS metagenome assembly JAEEGF01 (sample SAMN16246542, study PRJNA631951) | gut metagenome | biome: gut microbiome; feature: rumen; material: AP-attached | host: Bos | place: Iran: Karaj | collected 2018-10 | reverse complement strand
TTTTTTATAGCCGTGTTCGCGGCGGTACTTGCGAACGTCGCGGAAGCGGTCGGTGGCATAGACGAAGTTGTTCAGGTCATCGTTGTCCACGTCGTAGATTTCGTCCTTGGTGCCAATCCAACCCACATGGCCCTTGTTGATGAAAATGATGTTCTCGCCGATGCCCATCACCGAATTCATGTCGTGGGTGTTGATGATGGTGGTGATGCCGAACTCGTGGGTGATGTCGCTCAGCAGTTCGTCAATCACAATCGACGTCTTGGGGTCAAGGCCAGAGTTGGGTTCGTCGCAGAACAGGTATTTGGGATTCAAGGCGATGGCACGTGCGATGGCACAACGCTTTTGCATACCGCCCGAGAGTTCGCTGGGATACTTGTTTTCGCTGCCCGTGAGGTTCACGCGGTCGATGCAGAACTGGGCACGGTCACGAATCTCGCCGGGGCTCATCTTGCTGAACATGACCAGGGGGAACATCACGTTACCCATCACCGTCTCGCTATCGAAGAGCGCCGAGCCCTGGAAAAGCATGCCAATCTCCTTGCGCAACTCCTTGCGTTGCTTGCGGTCCATGCGTGTGATGTCGCGTCCGTCATACAGGATTTCGCCCTCGTCGGGGTCAAACAGTCCCACAATGTTCTTAATCAGAACCGTTTTGCCCGATCCCGACTGACCGATGATGAGGTTAATCTTGCCGTCATAGAGTTTGGCATTGATGTCGAATAACACCTGGCGGGTACCACCCTCCTCCTTGAAGGTCTTGGAAAGATGCTTTACTTCAATCATTTTAGTCCCTAGTTGTTAGTTTCTAGTTTTTAGTTATCGTAACCCATTGTTGTTAGAGTAACAGGAGGGTTAGGATGACGTCGGCCACCAGAATCATGATGTTGCTCATCACCACAGTGTCGGTACTGGCCTTACCTACCTCGACCGAGCCGCCCTTGACCGTGTAGCCATAGTAGCATGCAATGGTAGACATCAGGAAGGCGAATACCAGCGATTTAATCAGTGCGAACCATACATACCACTCGATGAATAGCGACTGGATACCGAAAATGAAGGTATCGGGGTCGACTATGCCCGTAATAATGCAGATGAGCCAACCGCCGAAGAGGCTGGTTGCCATACAGATGACCACCAGGAACGGCAGGATGGTGATAAGGGCCATAATCTTGGGAGCAGCCAGGAAGTTGGCACTGTTGATGCCCATGATGTCGAGCGCGTCGATCTGCTCGGTGGCACGCATGGTGCCGATCTCGCTGGCGATGTTGGAGCCGATCTTACCCGACAGAATCAGGCACAGAATGGTCGATGAGAACTCCAGCAGGATAATCTCACGCGTGGTCAAACCCACCGTGTAACGTGGTAGCAGCGGGTTGGAGATGTTGAGCTTGATCAGAATCGTACACAACGAGCCGATGAACAGCGACACGATAATGATCAGCGGAATCGAGTCGATGCCCAACTTGGCAATCTCATCCAGATAGCGTTTGAAGAATACCTTCACCTTGTCGGGGATGGCAGTGACCCTCCACATGAACATGCAGTAGTCTCCAAACCTATCCAACATTTTTGTCAGTATCATATTTGTTTTAGTTTCTAGTTTCTAGTTTCTAGTCCTTAGTTTCTAGTTTCTAGTTGTTTTGACTTTTGAATTACTATTATCAGCCTTTTATCAGGTTGTTGAGCATGGCATAGACGGTGAGGCCTGCCACACTCTTGATACCGGTCTTGTGGGTGATGTTCTTGCGGTGGCTGATGACGGTGTGAACGCTCACGTTGAGGGCATCGGCAATTTCCTTGTTGGTCTTGCCTTGGGCCAACTGCACCAGTACAGCCGTTTCGCGCTTGGTCAGCTCATAATTGTTCTTTGCCACCTCTTCCTCGCCAGGAGCGGCCTGGGCTAGGGTGTCGATGATGACAGCGTGGCTGTCGCGGATGTCCACCACGGCGTCATACTGCTTGAGCAGGTCACGCTCCACATACTGATAGACCAATGCCACCATGGCCAACGGGCGCTCAACGTGCAAGTGCCGGGGATTGCCCAGCAGCGTGGGGTTGATGAGCAGGATGTCGGGGCGTGACATGGCGATGCGTTCCTCGAGGTTGTCGGTGCTGGACTCCGTGTCCAGAATCTTAAAGCGCCACTCATCAAGGACAGCTCGCAGCCCCTCGACAATCACCTCGGCAGGTTCGACAATCAACAGACGCTTTTTCATTTCAAGATGGCATTTTCCAGGTGCTGAACCAGCGGCACCATGATTTTCTCCTCGATAAAGGTATGCTTCTTGAGATCCTCGCTCAAGCGCAGGATGTCATACACCACATCCACCACATTGTCGTCATCGACCTGTGGCGGCAAGTACTTGAAGACGATGTTCAACAAATCGTCCAATTTGCCTTCTATATCGCTGTGCGTGTGCACAAACTCTCCAATGCTGTAGGTGGTGTCCTTCTTGCCACTCATGAGCGCCCCGATGTGCGGGAACACGTCACGCTCCTCGTGGGCGAAATGCTCCTCGACCTCACGCTTGTACTCCTTGAAGAAGCTGATGAAGACCTGTCCGATGCGGCCGCTCAACTTCTGGGCTATGGCATCGAGGTGGCGCTCGATGTGCGGTAAGCGCTTGTCGACATAATAGCGGTGCGACTTCTCAAGATAGGGCACCAGGCCGGTCATGTCAGTTCCCAGGATTGTAGCCGTCGAGGGAACGTAGTTATTGAAAGTATAGACGTTGCAGATGAGCAGGAAGAAGGCTGTATCTACCCCACTCTCTTCACACACGTCGGCAATCGAGCGGTCGCCAAAGCCCAGCGAGATGCCCAGCCGCGACAACAGCGTCAACAATGACGGATGGGCGGTGATGAGGTCGCTCAATCGGCTTTCGCTCGAGAATAGTCGTGATTTCATCATTACTTGAATTACGATACTGTTTACTTTTAACGGCTGCAAATATAGCACATTTTAGCCAATAGAGCAAATCACCACAATCAATGGGTCGAAAACCTGGGCACACGGTCGAAGATGAGGAAACGGCTGATGTCCCAGGCCTGGCGTTGATGGGGAGTGAGTGCTGTGCTGTCGCCGATGACCGACATGTTGCGGGGCTGGATGGCTCCTGCGACAGGATAACGCAGGATGCTGTGGCCAAGGCCCTTCCAGGAATAGGCATTGGCACCCATCACGTCGAGCAACGTGGGATAGACGTCCACCTGTCCGATAACGGGCTCGTAGCGCAAGGTGGTGTCACAGCCGGCGATAATCAAGGGGATGCCCCAATCGTCGGGCACGGCGTCATAGTCTGAAAGGCCCATGACACGGTTACGGTAGAGCTGGGTGTGATCGCTCACGATGGCAACAACCGTGTTGCCGGCCAAGCCGTGCCGCTGCAAGGCATCGATAAAGACACCTAGACAGCTGTCGGTGAGATGGACACAGTTGAGGTAGCCACGGGCTTCGGCATTGAGGGTGTCGCTGCGGTTGATCCATGTGGGCGGCACCTTGCCGTCGGTGTAAGGTGCATGCATGGTCATGGTGACCATCTCCAGTAAAAACGGCTGGCGCAGAGCGGGCAACAGGCCACTGGCAAAGTCCATGAGCGCGGCATCGTCGATATTGCCTTGACGCTGGAGTGCAGCAGCCAAGTGTTCACGGGTGTAAAGGGTGTCGAAGCCGTAGGTGCGGGCCGTGACGTTCTGGTTCCAGTTCACACCAGGGGTACAGATGACCTCACGGCAATCATAGCCCGGCAATGCGGCTGCCAGCGTGGGATAAGGGCCATCGCCATGATGCACGGCCACCACACCGTCGCGCAGGGGCAACAGGCCCGTGTTGTAGATGAAGTGGGCATCGCTGGAATGGCCGTGGCTGGTCTGGAACAACACGTGCGGGGCATAGATGACACTATCGCCCGCCACGAGGCGGTTCATCACAGGTGTCACCTCGCGGCCGTCCACCTGCATGCCGATGGGCCAGGTGTGCAACGATTCCACAATGATGAGGACCAGGTTGCGGCCCTGGGTATGGCAGTATGGGATGTCGCTGTAGTGCGGGCATTCATCGGCTAGGAAACGGTCCACCATGGCCCGCTCCTCGTCGTTGACCGAGTGGCTGTTGAAGAGAGCCTGGCTCAAAGAGTAGAGACCGTAAGGGATGAGTCCGTTTTGGGCAAAATAGTCACGGTTGCTGAAGTTGTACAGGAAGCGCTTCTCGTAGTTCTCGCCCTTGACCACATAACCCGCCAAGGCCAATACCAATGCACCCGCCAAGGTGAGCAGGAACGGCTTGAGACGGCCAGTTTCATGAGCGCTACGACGCCAGATAAATGAAACCGCAATCAGTAATAGATAAGGAACCAAAACCAGCAGGTCTTGCCAGCGCAACAACGACAACGTGCTGGCAGCCAATGTGGAATTGACGTTTTGGGTTAGCGTCAGGCTCTGCCAGGGCATCAAGTCGTCATAGGCGCGGCAGTAGCACATCTGCATCAGACACCAGACGGTGAGCAAGGTCATGGGAATCCACACCAGCCAGCGCCAGCGGGGTTTCAGGAGCCAGTAAGGAGACAATAGCAATAAGGCATTGGCCAACGAAATGGCCACCGTATGCCAGTGGTGCAAAATTTGCACCACGCCACCCAGCTGCGTGTCGAGCGCCATGACAAAACACTGCCATGCGGCAACAATGACACAGAGCAGGAAGAATGCGATATGTCTATCCTTTATTTTCAACTGACGGTTTATTGTTGGACGTGGCTAGCCACATCACAGGGGACCTGGTCGCCTGATGATGGGCGTTATACACGTTTAATGATGTGGGAGACGACGCCCCAGATCTGGAAATTGCTGTCTTCACCCACTTTCAGTTCGGGAAACGAGGCGTTGGCTGGCGTGAGGTAAACGCCATCGTCACGCACACTCAGGCGCTTGACCGTGAAATCGCCATCGATAAAGCAGACGGCGATGTTCCCGTCGTGGGGCGTGAGCGAACGGTCGATGATGAGCAAGTCGCCCTCGTTGATTCCGGCATCGACCATCGAGTCGCCAATCACACGGGCGCAGAAAGTGGCTGCAGGATTGGTGATGAGGGCACGGTTCAGGTCGATGGTGTCGGCATATTCGCCCTGGGCAGGGCTCGGGAAACCCGCCTGTACCCTACTCTCAAAGAATTGCAGTCCGGAGGTTTTCTCTTCGGGCTGCACTGGCGATATTTTGATCTCGTCCATTCTCTTAAACCTTTACAATCAGCCCGTCATAAGCCAGTTCCACGCCATCAGGCAACAATTTGGGGGACTCGGCATGCAGGCCCATGCGGTCGCTCATGTGGATGAGGAGCGAACGGCCAGGCTTGACGCGCCTGATGATATCCAATGTCTCGGCCAGACACATGTGCGACATGTGTTCGCCCACGCGCAAGGAGTTGATCACCAGCAGAGGTACACCAGCGAGGCTCTCCACCACTTCGTCATCTATGGTCTTGGCATCGGTGATATAGGCCAGAGGGCCGATGCGGAAACCCAGAATGGGCAACTTGTAGTGCATCACCGGGATGGGCTCGACCCGCACCCCCTCGACCAAGAACGGCGTGTCGTCATCAATGACATGCTGCTCGAACTGGGGCACTCCCGGATAGGGATTCTCGGCAAAGCAATAAGGAATGCGCTTGTGCAGGTTCATCAGCACATCGGCACGGGCATACAACGGCATGGGGCGCTCAAAGCAATAAGCCCGCAGGTCATCGAGGCCCGCCACATGGTCGAAATGGATGTGTGTCAACAACACAGCATCCAGGTTATCGTCGCTGGCACGCAGCATCTGTGTGCGAAAGTCGGGGCCGCAGTCGATGAGAATTCTTGCGCCCTGATAACGCACGATGGCAGACGTGCGCAAGCGCTTGTCGCGTGGATCGGCGCTCATGCACACTGGACAATGGCATCGCAGCATGGGTACTCCTGTCGAGGTGCCTGTTCCCAGAAATTCTATTTCAAGCGTGGTTGGTTCCATCATTTCCTGAATTGACTGAGGAGCCCGTCAACAAAGTACAGATAAGCCCCACCATCATAGTACCAATATTCCCTCATTCCCGTCTGATCGGGCCGCTCGCTGATGCCTTTAGGGCTTCCCAAAGCCAAACGGCATTCCTCCTTGGTCATGCCTTCCACCACCTGTCCGCGAGTGATGCGTTCCCAGTTGGCATCGGTGATGGTAGGATAAGAATCATGGGGATTGGCGACCGAGAACATCGCGTCAAAATCCCGTCCCAGCATTGTTGACAAGTTGTCGTTCATCCACACCATCGCCTGCTCGCGGGTGTCGGCCGTAGTGAACAGCACGCGCAGTGGCAAGACGGCGTTGCCGGGCAGGACGCTATCGATGCGCACCTTGATGAAGTGGCGGCCGTCCATCATCTGCTCGGTCTGACGGTCATACCAGATGGGCGTGCGGACATAAAACTCCTTACCGACCAACTGACGAGCGACATGGTCCACCATGTCCAGATCAATCAGCATCGGCAGAGAGAAAATGGCATGACCGGCTTCGGGGGCATTTACACGGTAATGAAGATACAAGTCTGTCTCCTCATCTTTAAAATCGATATATAGCCTTCGGTTATCGCCATTAAGGAATGCTCCACTTTTGGAAGCTCCCTGGTAAGTAAGGACATGCCCTGCCAGATGCAGGGTATCCTTGTCATAGCCATCGGTATCGGCAAGCATCTGCGTCACCCTGTCATCGGCCACCCAGAAGTGCTTACCGATTTTCCATGCAGGAAGCGAGTCAGTGTAGGCCTCTAGTGTTACGGCAGGCTGGCGTGTGTCAATCTTGTCCATGACCCGCTGCACGTCCTTGTCGGTCACGTGCTCGGTCACTTCGATGCCCGTGCCACAGGACGCCAACAGCAGGCAAAACATGGCGCCAACTGCTAAGCTTGGCAAGATGTCACGCACAATGCGCTGCATGCGTAAACAATGAGTGCTTACTCGTTACTATTGACTTTGAGAGCAGAGTCCATCGAGGCGGCCAGAGCACGGACGCTGACATCACCATTCAAGACGTCTTTTGTGACCTCTTCGACAGCCTTCTCATTGCTGACGCCGTTCTTAACCTTGATGGCTGTCAGATAGGGAGCATGGCGTTGACGCGAGTCGACAACTGCTTTACGGAAATCGGCAATCGCTGCCGTGTCGTTGGTTGCAATAATTTCGGCCTCGGCGTCGCGGATTGCCTTCTCGGCTGCCAGTGCGGCAGCGGTATCCTGCTTCTCGACAGCCTGGTCGAGCTGCTGGGACAGTTCTCTACCCTTGATGGTATACTGGCTGTCACTTGCACTACCTTGACAACCCATAAGTGACAGAGCAACAACTGCTGCCACCGACAAAATCATTTTTTTCATTCTTATAATATGTTTTAATAAATCAATCATGTTCAACATTATCCCTTTTGATTCATCGCCTGAAGCAAGGCATTGGCCAACTGGTCGGGACAAGAAGTGTTCTTGTAACCGCAACGAATGCCCTGCAGCTTGGAAACGGCCTCGGTAGCCGCCATGCCGCGCACTAGCACCGAAATGCCCTGAAGGTTGCCATGACACCCGCCTGTGAACTGCACGTCACGGATGACATTCTGATCATCAAGTTCAAAATCAATCTGGGACGAACACGTTCCCTGGGGATAATAGGTAAATTTCATTGTTTTCTCGAAAATATCATTTGTGGATGAACTCGGTAAGCCGGCTCGAATCCAAAACCCTCAATTCATTACTGGTATAGTCCACGATGTCTTCATCGGCCAGCTTATCGAGCGACGCGATGAGCGTGGTGCGTTGCGTGCCCAGGAGCACACACAGGTCCTTTTGCTTGAAGCGCACCGCCACATCGGTAGCACCAGCGACCGTCAAGGCATCTACAATCATGGCCAGGCGCTCCACGACAGAGCCGTCCTTGATTGCTAATATTGAAGCCGTGTTGCGCTGGCTACCCGACGAGAGGTAGTTGAGGATGTTGAACAAGAACACCTTGTCAAATGCCAACATCTTGATGTAATCACTCTTGCGCAACTGCAGGATGCCACAGGGGCCATCGGCAAAGGCCGAATAGGGATAGGTCGTTTCCCTGCCAAAAAGATATTCAGCAGCCAACACATGAGGCGTCTCTAACGTCTGCAACAGGGATACGCGCAAGTAGTCGCACGGGGTCTCAAGCCTGACACGGCCCGAAACGATGAACCGAATGTGCGAACATTGATCACCTGCGGCAAAAATCTGTTCCCCATTCCTGAATTTCAGGAAATGGAAAGGCAGTTTTTCGACAAGTGCCGTGATGACGTCAGTGCTCACGCCCTGAAAGAGCGGCAACTGCATCAACTGTTGGTACATGCTGTTCATAGCCAGGAATACACCTTATTATTAAGATATCACTTGCCCAACAGGTCAATGACTTGCTCGACGGTCAACGACTGCTGCTCGCCCGTGACCATGTTCTTGAGCGCGATGGTGCCATTTTGCACCTCGTCGGCACCAACGATGGCCACATAGGGAATCTGGCGGTCGTTGGCATAGTTCATCTGCTTCTTCATCTTGGCATTGTCAGGATACAGCTCAGCACTTATGCCGGCACGGCGCAAGGCCATGATGTGGCGCAGCGACATGGCTGCCTCCTGGTCGCCGAAGTTGACAAACATCACGCGGGCTGTTGCCATGGTGTCGGCAGGATACAGGTCGAGAGAGTTCAGCACATCATAGATGCGGTCGGCACCAAAGCTGATGCCTACACCCGACAGGCCCGGCATGCCGAACACACCCGTCAGGTTGTCGTAGCGACCTCCACCCGTGATGCTGCCGATGGCCACATCAAGGGCTTTGACCTCGAGGATGGTGCCGGTGTAATAGTTCAGGCCTCGGGCCAGCGACACATCAAGTTCGACACGGGCACGGGTGCCCAGTGCATCCACCTGGTCGAGCACATAGCGCATCTCCTCGATACCCTTCATGCCCACCTCACTGCTTGCCAGCATTCCGGCAAGGGCAGTCAGGCGCTGTTCGTTGGTGCCGTCCAGTGACAGCAGCGGTTGTAACGTGGCAATGGCCTCATCGCTCAAGCCTTTCTCCTTGAGCTCGGCATTCACGTTCTCGATACCGATTTTGTCGAGTTTGTCGATGGCGACAGTAATGTCGATGATTTTATCGGCTGCACCGATAATCTCGGCGATACCGCTCAAAATCTTGCGGTTGTTCAGCTTGATGGCGACATTGACGTTGAAGCGCTTGAACACTTCGTCGATCATCGTCACCAGTTCCACCTCGTTCCACAGCGAGTCACTGCCCACGATGTCGGCATCGCACTGGTAGAACTCACGGTAACGCCCCTTCTGCGGCCTGTCGGCACGCCAAACCGGCTGCACCTGGTAGCGCTTGAAAGGCATCTGCACATCGTTGCGGTGCTGGACGACATAGCGGGCAAAGGGCACCGTGAGGTCATAACGGAGGCCTTTTTCGCTGATCTTGGTCGTCAGGTGCAGTGAGTCATGTGCCGACAACAGGTCGTCGGGCGCATCCTTGAGGTAGTCACCACTGTTGAGAATCTTGAACAGCAGTTTGTCGCCTTCCTCACCATACTTGCCCATCAGGGTTGACAGGTTCTCGATGGCGGGAGTTTCAATCTGCTGGAAACCATAAAGCAGAAAAACGTCTTTAATGGTGTTGAAGATATAGTTGCGGCGCGCCATCTCGATGGGCGAGAAGTCGCGCGTCCCCTTGGGGATAGATGGTTTTTGTGCCATTAGATTATTAGTTATTAGTTTCTAGTTTCTAGTCCCTAGTTTCTAGTCCCTAGTTTCTAGTCCTTAGTTTCTAGTCCTTAGTTTCTAGTCCTTAGTTTCTAGTCCCTAGTCTTTAGTTTCTAGTTGTCTGTTTTCGTTGATTAGCGACGGCGGCCTAAGAAGATTGCAGCGTAATATAATAATGTAGCAAGCGAACCGATTGCAGCCACGACATAGGTATAGGCAGCAGCATGCAAGGCATCCTTGGCATAACCTAACTGTTCACCGCTAACGATACCCGATCCTTCGAGCCACTTGATGGCGCGACGGCTGGCATCCACCTCGACGGGCAGAGTCACAAAGCTGAACAGCACCGTCATGGCGAACAAGAGAAGAGCGATATAAAGAGGTATCACACTCAGCTCATACAGAGCAATGCCCGCAAGCAACAGCCACTGCACCGTCTTGGAAGCGAAGGAAACGATGGGTACCATCTTGGTGCGCAGTTGCAGCATGCTATAACCCACCTTGTGCTGAACGGCATGTCCGCACTCATGGGCGGCCACTGCGGCAGCTGCAATGCTGTTGGTGCCATAGACCGGCTCACTCAGGTTCACAGTCCTGTTGGCGGGATTGAAGTGGTCGGTGAGCTGGCCGCTCACACTGGTCACCTGCACATCGCCACAACCATTCTGCTGCAACATCGCATTGGCGACGTCACGACCAGCCATGGGCACGCCCAGAGGCACTTTACTATACTTGTCAAATTTTGATTTGAGGGAGTTCTGAACAATCAAGCTCAGGATAAAAATACCTCCCATTAAGATATACACAAACATACTGTAAGTATTTAGTTGTTAGTTTTTTTCGTTGTCAGACGATTATTTTAATTTTTTTGTGTCCAGCGACAAGTTTGGCACGAAAATTGTAGCAAAAGGCGCTGGACCAGATTACGCACCGCAAAGGTAAAGTTTTTTGGTCGCAAAACCGCCCAAAAGGACAATAAAAGTGCTAAAAAATGAAAATTGAGAGCAAAAAAGTTTGGTAATTCAAAAATAGCCGTTACATTTGCGGCGTTGATTCGTTTTATTATTAATTCATTTATTTTAAAAGTTGTTTTATTATGAAGAAGTTTTTATTGATGTTTGCAGCTGTTGCTGCTATCGCACTTGTTGGTTGCAAGACCGAAACCAAGCCCGCTGAGGAGGCTGTTGAAGAGGCTCCCGTAGCTGAGTACACTGTTGACGGCGTTGCCGCTGACCTGTTGAACTGCGCTGATGAGGCACAGGCACTTGGCCTGCTCGATGGTATCAAGGCTAAGGCTGAGGAGTTGCTGAAGGGTGGTGACCAGGCTGGTTACTTCAACATCATCAACATCCTGAAGACCGTTTGGGACAACAACAAGGATGCCATCCTGGCTAAGATCCCGAGCCTGGCTGAGAAGATCACCGGTTACATCGATGTTCCCGAGGAGATGAAGGCTGGTTTTGCTGAGTTCGTAGCAAAGCAGGCTGCTGAGAAGGTTGGTGAAGCTGTTGACGCTGCTACCGATGCTGCCGCTGAGAAGGTAGAAGGAGCTGTTGACGCTGCTAAGGACGCTGCCGGCAATGCCGTTGATGCTGCCAAGGAGAAGGCTGCTGAGGGTGTTGACGCTGCTGCCGAGAAGGTTAAAAATGCCATCAACTAATCATTGTACCTGATTATTCATTAATCCTAATAGATCAGGGCTGGCTCTCAACGGGCCAGCCCTGATTGTTTATTGATGCAAGCCGGAGGCTTGCAATACTCCGACAGGCTTGCAATACCATGACAGGCTAGCGGGATGCGGCAGACTTTTGATAGGCCAGACGCTCGTCGCCGCTGAGCAGGTAGATAATGCCGCAGTAGGTGAAGCCGTAACGGTCGATGACGTGACGCATGATGACGTTGTCACGGTGGGTGTCGATGCGCAAACAGCCCGCAACACCCATGCAGTAATCCATCACGTCGTTGAAGATGCCGTGACTTGCTGCCGTGCTAGCCAAGCGGTGCACCACATAGTAGGGCTTGTCATCCAGCCATTGGCCCTCGTAAATCTCCTTATAGGTGGGCTCGGGACCAGGAATGAAGGCGAATGAGGCCACAATCTCCCCACCCTGCTCCACACACAAGTAGCAATGCCCGTTGTTGATGTCCTCAACAATGGTCTCACGGCTTGGATAGCCGTCAATCCACTGGTTGACGTTGCCGCACGAGCGCATGATACCCCGCGCCTCCTCGATGAGGCGCATGATGACGGGCACATCGTCCATCCTTGCTTTTCTAAATGTCCTATTCATCGTTATCTCATGAAATTAATTATCAGGGCTCTTGAGTTGTGATGCCGTCGCGTCGCATCATGGCGTCGATGCGGGGCTCTGCGCCACGGAAACGCTTGTACAACGTCATCGGGGGCTCGGTACCACCGCGGGAAAGAACGTTATCGACCCACTGGCGAGCAGTCTCACGATTGAAGATGCCATCCTGCTTGAAGCGGTCAAAGGCGTCACACTCGATCACCTCGGCCCACTTGTAGCCGTAATAACCGGCCGCATAGCCACCCGAGAAGATGTGGGTGAACTGCGGTGACATGATGCAGCCCTCGACAGGTTCAAAGGCCTTCACATCGCGAGTCGCGTTATACTCGAACTGGAAGTCATCGCCCTCGTAGGGCTCGGTGATGGTGTGCCATGCCATATCGAGGAAGCCGAAGCCCAACTGACGCACACAGGCATAGGCCGCGCCATATTGCGACGAAGCCAACAGGCGGTCGATCAACTCCTGCGGAACCGGTTCGCCCGTCTGGTAATGACGGGCAAAACTGTCCAGGAATACACGCTCATAGACGTAATTCTCGTTGAACTGTGAGGGGACCTCGACAAAGTCACGATAAACATTGGTGCCCGAGAGGGACTGGTACTTGCAGCGGGACAACAGCTGATGCAAAGCGTGGCCGAACTCGTGCATAAAGGTCTCGACCTCGCGTACGGTGAGCAGCGAGGGTTTCGTGTCGGTGGGACGGGTGAAATTCATCGTCAAGGTGACCAGCGGACGCACGTCATTACCGTTCTCGTCGATGTACTGCTCGCGGAAACTTGTCATCCAGGCTCCACTCTGCTTAGTGGCACGTGGGAAGAAATCGACGTAAAGCATACCCACAGCCTTGCCGTCCTCGTCGGTCACGTCAAATACCTCGACCTCGGGATGGAAGACCTGGGCATCGTGATTGGGGATGAAACGCAGGCCATACATCCGCTTGGCAAAGCCAAACACGCCTTGGGTTACACGGGTAAGCTCAAAATAAGGCCTGAGCAACTCGTCGTTGATGTCAAACATCGAGTCTTTCTCCTTGTTGCTGTAATAGCTATAGTCCCATGGCATGATTTCGACTGGTTTGCCTTCCTGCTGGCTGGCAAACTCGGTGAGGCGCTGCATTTCCCTGCGTTCAACGGGCAGATATGCGTCACGCAACTGGTCGAGCATGTTATAGACCGCCTGGGGCCTCTCGGCCATCGCGTGCTGCAATTTATACTCAGCGTAACATTTGCAACCCATCAGACGGGCAATTTCCAGACGGGTGTTGGCGATGTCTCGTAGGATATCCAGGTTGCAGTATTCGCCGCTGGTGCACTGGCGGTTGTACATCTTGTACAACTTCTCGCGCAGGTCACGGCGTTCGCTATACTTCATGAACGGGATGTAGCTGGGCGCATCCAGCGTTACCAGCCAGGCATCGTCACGACCCTTGTCTTTTGCAGCCTGCTTGGCAGCATCCAGGGCGCTCTCGGGCAAGCCGGCAATATCGTCCTCGGTGAGCCAGAGTTCATAACGGGGAGTCTCTTTGAGGGCGTTTTGGTCAAATTTCAAGGTCAGTTCGGTCAAACGCTTGGACAACTCGCGATAGCGGTCACGGTCAGCACCTTGCAGGTTGGCACCGCTGCGCACGAAGCCGTCGTAGGTTTCGCGCATCAGCATCTGGTCCTCGACATCGTGCTTGGATGCATCAAAGTTGTCATGAACGTGTTTGACCCGTTGCCACAGCTGCTCGTTGAGGGTGATACTGTTGAAATGTTCACTCAATACGGGCGCCATGCGGTTGCTCACTTCCATCAACGCGTCATCGGCATGAGCCGAGAGCATGGGATAAAACACGCCCAGGACACGGTTCAACGTTGCCCCGGCACGATCTAGTGCCACGATGGTGTTCTCGAAAGTCGCCTCAGCCCCGTTGGCCGTGATGGCTTGTACTTCGGCATCATGTTCCTGGATGCCCCGGCGGATGGCCGGTTCATAATCGGCCGTAGTGATGCGGTCGAAGGGGATTGCCCCACCCGTTGTCTTGAACGGCTTGAAAAATATATTGTCCTCAATCATTGTCACTAATCTCTAATTACTAATCTCTATTCCAAATCAACTACAGTGATGCCCGCACCGCCAAACTGGACGTGCTCGTCACGGTAGGACTTCACGCCGCTAACGGTGTGCAGGTATTCACGGATGGCCACCTTTAGGGCGCCGGTTCCCGTTCCATGCAGGATGCGCACGCGCTGGGCACTGAACTGGATGGCATCATCGATAAAATAGGTAATGGCCTGCAAAGCCTCGTCGGCACGCATGCCTCGCACATCAATATCGGGTTTGAAGTTCAACTGGCGCGTGCGTATCTCGTCGGTTGTGGAACGTCCCAGCGACTCGGCTTTAGGCGTTTTCTCCTTGCGCATGGTGCGTTCCACCTGGTTGGCCTCGATGCGCGTTTTGATATTCCCAAAGGCCACCAATGCATATTTCTCGTCGATGCTGATGAGTGTACCCACGGTCGAAGTGCCCTTGATGACCACATTATCGCCCGCTTGCAGGGGACGGTTCTTGTCTGTCTGTTGGGGCTTAGCTTTCTTCTTGGGCGGCTTGCGGTGGGCTTTGTCTTTGGGCGTGAGTTCGGTGAGGCGGGCAGGAGCCTCGGGCTCCTCGGCATTGAGGCGCTGCTTGAACTCGTCGAGCTGGCGGCGCAGTTCTTTGGTGCGTTCCTTCTCGGCCTGTTCGCGGCGGATCTCCTTGATGGTCCGCTCGATTTGGGCATTGCTGCCCTGCAGGATTTCCTGGGCCTCGGCACGTGCATCGTGGATGATCTGACGATGCTCGGCGCGGATGTTGTCGAGGCGTTCGTCATAGTCGGCAATCATCTGGTCGAGGCGTTTCTCCTTGGCACGCACGTCCTGGCGTTTGTTTTCCCAGTAGCGGCGGTCACGAACGATGTCAAGCAGATACTTGTCCATGTTGATATAGTCGCTGCCCACGATTTCACTGGCCTTGTCGATGACCTGTTGAGGCAGACCCGTCTTGCGGGCTATCTCGATGGCAAACGAGCTGCCGGGATAACCCATCGACAACTGGAACAGGGGCTGCATGTGCTGGCGGTCGTAGAGCATTGCGCCATTGATGACGCCATCGGTCTCATCGGCAAAATGCTTAAGATTCTGGTAGTGGGTCGTAACCACTCCCATCACCTGGTGCTCGTTGAGCTGCTCCAGGATGGACTGAGCGATGGCACCGCCAATCTGGGGTTCGGTGCCACTACCCATCTCGTCGATAAGGATGAGCGTCTCCTTTCCCCCCTTGGAGAGGAAAAGTTTCATGTTCTGCAGGTGGCTGCTATAAGTGCTTAGGTCGTTCTCGATGCTCTGCTGGTCACCAATGTCGATAAAGATGTCATGAAAAATGCCCATGTGGGAATTGTCGCGCAACGTGGGCAACAGGCCGCACTGCATCATGTACTGTACCACGCCCACAGTCTTGAGGCATACCGATTTGCCACCGGCATTAGGGCCCGAGATGACCAGGATACGGTTCTGCTTGTTCAGGTTGATGTTCAATGGTACCACTTCCTTGCCTTGACTTCGCAACGAGAGCATCAGGGCGGGATGAATAGCCGTGTACCATTCCACAACAGGTTTGCGGTCGACGTGGCACAGCTGGGCACCCACGTCTTTGGCAAACAAGGCCTTGGCGCGGATGAAATCCAACTGTCCCAAGGTTTCAAGAACGCCTGCCAGTTCATCGAGATGCGGACGGATCTGGTCTGTCACCTCGGTGAGGATGCGGATGATTTCGCGGGCGATTTCGGCCTCGGTCTCGCGGATGCGATTATTGGCCTCGACGATGGCATCGGGCTCGATGAACACCGTTTTGCCCGTGGCACTCTCGTCATGAACGATGCCATGCAGTTTGCGCTTGTTCATGGCACTCACGGGCAGCACCAGGCGACCGTCGCGCAGCGAGGGCTGCACGTCATTGTCGAGAATGCCGTCCTGCTTACCCTGGGCAATGATGCGCCGCAGGGTACCGTTGATGCTGCTGGTCACACGGGCTATCGAGACCCGCAGCTCATGCAGGTGTGGCGATGCCGTGTCCTTGATATTGCCGGCCTTGTCGAGCACATGCCCAATGGCACTGCTCAACTCGGGAAAGGCCTGCATGCCGCTGGTGAGTTCGCGCAGGCGCGGATAGGGCGAATTGCCGTCGCCGTCGGAGGCAAAGAAACGTACCACCTGGCTCACGGTGACCAATAGGCGCTGCAGGTCAAACAAGCGTTCGGCCGACAGGAAAGTGCCCGGTGTGGAAACCTCCTTGAGCACCACACGCAGGTCAAAATAGTAACTTAACGGGAACTCACGGCCAGTCTGCACGATAGACAGGAACTCGTTGGTCTCTTCAAGCCAACGGATGACCTCGTCGCGACGGGTCGAAAAACGCAAGCGCGGCACATTGGCAGTACCCAACGCGCTCACGCAGTGGCGTTCCAATTCCCGCCTGACGGCATCAAAGCCAATCTTGGTCTCAAAAGATGAGGGATAAATCATAGGCACAAAATTAGTCTTTTTTCGCGGAATGGAGAAATAATTTGTATCTTTGCGGCATCATAGGGAAATATCCCTAGACATAATCATCAATCAAATCTTATCTATCTGATTCGAGAAAAAACGAAGCCTCGTTGTCGTTCAACAGAATGCAACGAGGCCCTTTTTATCATTTTTTTCACCAAAATTGGGCAAGAAACAAAAAAAAGAACTACATTTGCAAGTTAATCACCGAAAATTCAATTAACCTACACATTAATAACTAACTCAATTTTTATGAAGAAATTTTTATTCTTACTGCTCGCATCGGCTATTTCGTTCAACATGATGGCCGATAGCAAGGTTGTTGTCCCCGACAGCACCGGTTTCAAGTTCACCGACACCAAGGTTATCCGTCACACCCCCGTCAAGGACCAGAACAAGTCCGGA
>JAEEGF010501436.1_pt1 | contig 17056 bp, 12 predicted proteins | sample 9134171 | NCBI WGS metagenome assembly JAEEGF01 (sample SAMN16246542, study PRJNA631951) | gut metagenome | biome: gut microbiome; feature: rumen; material: AP-attached | host: Bos | place: Iran: Karaj | collected 2018-10 | reverse complement strand
TCATACCGGCGACATCTATTTAAATGGCAAGTCCATGTATGAAGTCTTTGACCTTAATTCCTGCATGCATCCGGCAAGGGATAACAGTTCCTTGGATCCGGCTTTTACAGAGTATGTATGGTTTACAGCGCAGGAAAATGACGAGACAGTTATCTATGCTAATTTCCAAGGCAAGAATCCCAATATAGAGAACGTAGAATTTTCAGTGCGAAAGGCTTGCTTTTTCCCTGAAAAAGAGGGACTAAATTACATAACAGTTTCTGGCTTTTCAATCAGGTGTGCAGCTACGCAGTGGGCACCACCAACAGCATTCCAGGAAGGAATGATAGGCCCTAACTGGGCGCTTGGCTGGATAATTGAGGACTGCGATATTTCTGAATCCAAGTGTAGTGGTATTTCCCTTGGCAAGTATTATCAGAAGGGCAATAACAACAAGTGGACTACAAGTTGGATAAAAGATGGCACGCAGACCCAGAGAGACAGTGTATGTCAGGCTGTTAATGAAGGCTGGAGCAAAGAAACAGTAGGTTCCCACATAGTAAGGCGCTGTGACATCCATGACTGTGGTCAGACGGGCATAGTAGGACATCTTGGCGGAGCCTTTAGCGTTATTGAAGATAACCATATTCATAATATAAACAACAAGCATAATCTGGCAGGGGCTGAGATTGCAGGCATCAAGCTTCATGCTCCTATTGATACTGTGATAAAACGCAATCACATAGATCATTGTACAAGGGGAATCTGGCTTGACTGGGAAGCTCAGGGCACCAGGGTTACTCAGAACTTCCTTCATGATAATGTGCCGCCACAGGGAACAATCATAGATTCAGGCTTATCCCTTGGAGAAGATATTTTTGTTGAAGTTTCGCACGGACCTACAATTATCGACCATAACCTGCTATTATCAGATATAGCCTGCAGGATTAGTACTCAGGGCATCGCTTTTGTACATAATCTCATCGCTGGCTCTTTTACCTATGTAGGAAATGGCACAGACAACGCAGGAAAGAGATTTGCAACAAACAGATATACGCCATATCATGTGCCGCACTCTACTCAGATAGCTGGCTTTATGACTATTCTTCATGGCGATGCGAGATTCTACAATAACATTTTCCTTCAGAAGACTGTAAGACAGGATCTTCTGGAGTACTGCGTTTCACAGAACCTTGATACAATTGACAAGAATAACTTTATCTGCGGAACAAGTGTGTACAATAATTATCCTTCTGCTCCTGAGTATTTTTCAGGCTTCTATAAGGGAGCAGAAAAAGATAAAGGGTCTAAAGACCACTATTACGACCACCTACCGGTATATTTGTCAGGAAATGCATATTTTAACGGTGCAAGACCCTGTGATAATGAGAAATGCCACGTGGACAAGGACCACAAGATAAGTTTTTATGTAGACGAAGAGGATGGAAGATACACTCTTCATACAAATCTTTATGAATTCCTGCCAAGGAACATTTCTTCTCCGGTCAATTCGTCTGTTCTAGGAGTTGCCTTTGAACCTGAGGCAAGATTTGAAAATCCGGATGGGACTGAACTTGTTTTTGACAGAGACTATTTTGGCAGAAAGAGGGGAATCCACCCTGTAGCTGGGCCCTTTGAGGAGTGCAGAACTGACAGATTTACCGTTCAGACTCCCGGCTTTGGCTCCTATATGATTCGCTATGAGGAGAAAAAGAGAATCTCTGAAAAGAAAGAAAGTGACGAGGAAATCCTTGAAGAAGTAAAGGAGTCACAGACTATCTACGTAGAGCCTAAAGATGAAGCTCCTGACCTTGAAGAAATTAAGGAACCAAACTTTACCATCGATGAGGACGAGTTTGGAAATGAAAGCAGAGTAAGCGAGATCAATTCAAACGTCCTTCTTACAGGCTGTGAATCCTGCGATATCAAGTTTCCGTTTGAGGGAGGTCTTTTCCAGGTAAGTGACATGTTTGTAAAGGGCAATGAAGTCTGGCTCTATGATGGAACTAACGAAAGACTTGTAGAGCTTGATCTTGAGTATGGAATATATCATAACCTGAAAAAATGGTCTGTTGGGTCTTTGCAGTCTCTTGATGTTTCTGATGAGCCAAATATAGAGGGACTTGTCCGTACTGCAGGAACGCTTCTGTGCATCCTTAGTAAGAGCATGACTCATGATGCTGCAGATACCTGCGAGACTATACAGAGCAAGGTCAATAGTGAGATAGAAGCTAAGGGAATAAAAATGAGGCTTACTCCCAAGTACCTCAAATTCATTAGAAATAAGAAATTCATATCTTTAGAAGATGTAATATACCGCATGAGCAGAGGTTCTATGGATGTGGTGACAGAAAGGTTGGAAAATTGATTTAATGGCAAAAAGTAGAAACTGGTACGAACTAGATAATGCTGCCAAGATCGTACCTTCAACAGCAAAGGGAGCCAATACCAGGGTCTTTAGACTTACCTGTCAGTTAAGGGAGCAGGTTGATGAAGACATCCTTCAGAGAGCATTGGACGAAATAATAGAGGATTTCCCTATCTTCAACTGTGTGCTTCACAGGGGCCTTTTTTGGTACTATCTGGAGGAGACTGACCTAAGGGTAAAGGTTGAAGAGGAGAATACTCCGGCTTGCGAGCCAATATATATTCCGGGCCGCAAGAACCTCCTCTACAGGGTTAATTACTATAACAACAGGATTAACCTTGAAATGTTCCATGTTCTTGCTGACGGAACTGGTGCCTTTATGTTTTTCAAAAATCTCCTCACAAGATATCTTGTGATCAAGCATGGCATAGATGCTGAGATCAAGCCTACTGATGATTTCTCTATAGAGGAAAAAAATGTAGATGCCTTCGATGATTTTTACAGCAAGCAAAGAGGGCTCAAGCAGCTCAAGGAGATGAGATCAGTTAAGGCATATCAGATAACTGGTGAGATAGATGATAATCTTTTGCCACATCTGATAGAAGGAACTATATCAGCCAGTAAGTTCCTTGATATAGCACATGAGTATAAAACAACAGTCGGAGTTATGTGTGTTTCAGTCTACATAAAAGCCATTATTCAGGGAATGAACAGGGCACAGAAAAAGAAGCATATAGTCGTAAGTGTACCTGTTAACCTAAGGCAATACTTTAAATCCGGCACCAGCAGAAATTTCTTTGGCGTAATAAACATCGACTATGATCCCGCAGATTATAACGGAGATATGCAGAGCATCATAGCCAAGGTTGATAAGGATTTTAAAGAAAAACTCTCTCCTGAGAGTATTGAAAAGACAATGAATTCCTATGCTGCACTTGAGCATAATATTGGTATCAAGATGATCCCGCTTCCTATAAAGGATATTGGAATCGGCTATTTTGACAGGGCTGCCAAGAAGGGCGTTACAAGTTCTATGTCCAATCTTGGACAGATCAAAATGCCAGAGGAGGTTGCAGATTATATTGACGGCTTTAGTGCCTTTATGACCGCTGCCAGTCAGCAGGTTACAGTTTGCTCCTACAAGGACAGACTGACCTTCGGAGAAGCATCCCCTTACAAAACTCATAAGAGTATGCTTAACTTCTTTAGATGCCTTACGGAGATGGGGCTTGAAGTAGAGCTTGGAACAAATGACTATGACAAGGAGTAAGTTAAATGCAGTATTGTCCTAAATGTAAGGTAAATATAAGAGGCCGCAAGGAGTGCTGCCCTTTGTGCCAGGGACAGCTCCGCCAGATTGATGGCGAGCCTGAGGCACCTTTCCCAACTCTTAAAAAGAAAAAGATCAGTAACATAACACTTTTTAAGATGGTGACTTTTATCTTTATTGCGTCAGAGATTATATTTGGAACGATCAATATTCAGACACAGAAGATATATCCTGTATTTGGAATCATGATGTTGGGATTTTTGGTTGCCTGGATTACCTTTATAACCACAATGTACCTTAGAAACAACCTGATAAAGGTAATAACCTTTGAGGTGGTTGTGGCCATAATTGTTGATGTTTACGTTGATATTAAGACAGGCCCCCACGGCTGGAGCGTAATGTGGATGGTTCCAAGTACACTTTTTGGACTTGCTATAGCCACCATTATTACTGCCAAGGTCCTGAAGCTAAGACTTGATGAGTATATTCTATATCTGGTCCTTGATCTGTTCATGGCCCTATCACAGATAATATTTATTAAAAATGGTATGAATACCTTCACATGGCCTGCCGTTGCGGTGATCATGGTGTACCTCATACTCATTGCAGCCCTCATCATTTTCAGGTTCTCAGACCTTAAACGGGCTGCGCAAAAAATGTTCAACCTTTGATTCATGGAGAAATATGGGATTAAAAGATAAGACCAACAAAAGAAACTTTAAGCGCGGAATTGTTTTTGCGTCAAAAGTTGGAGATTACGTAGAAAACAGAATAGGCAGAGCAATAGAAGAGAGTAGCTTCAAGGCAGAAAATCTCCCCAGTGATCCCAAGGAAATGACCTGGTACAAGGTACCTCTTGAAAAGGGACTGTCGGGAGATGGGTCAGAGTACCATATCTATGTCAAAAAAGCAGATCCTGACAAGCTCTGCATTTTTTTATCAGGAGGCGGTGTTGCCTATAACGAGTACATGGCCGCACGGCCAGTGACTGGAGGCAAGGTAGCAGCAGGGCTTCCTAACTATTACTGGAATAATTTAAGACCCTTTACCCAGATTATGAACATAAACGTGGGGATCACTGATATCATGTCAGACAAGAATCCCTTCAAGAATTGGAGCTTTGTAGTTATTACCTATGCCACTGGGGATTTTCATGTGGGCTGCAATGATTATCCATATCAGGGTGAGGATGGCAGCGATAACATACTTCATTTCCATGGGTATGTAAATTTCCTTGAGAGTATGAAGGTGTCGAAAGCTCTTTTCCCTAATCCAAAGAGCATTCTCATTGCAGGTAATTCGGCGGGAGCTTTTGCAGTACCCGCGCTGGCATCCGAGATAGCAGATGACTATTATCCTAAGACCTCCAATATTACGCTGTTTTCTGATAGCGGGCTTTTGCTATACAAGAACTGGAGGAAGACTGCAAGAAACATCTGGCAGACCAAGGATTCTATATGGAAATCAATTCACGGGGATAACATAACTCTGGACTGGTACAGAGCCCTCTATGCCAAGCATGGTGACAGGTTCAGATATCTTTATTCAAGTTCTACTCATGATTACCTTCTGAGTGCCTATTACAACGATATCATCCGCAAGAAGTACAAGACAGATCAGGATGTTCAGAATGAATATTATCATCAGCTGATCCAGATGGTAAAAGAGCTAAAGGAGATCACGCCAAAGTTTGGCATGTTCATAGATGATTGGAAGATTCCCTTTATTACTATGGGCGGCACAGTTCACACTAGTGTCCGCGAGCCGCATTTTCTTCTTTTTACTGAACAGGGAATTACCATGGCCAAATGGCTTATTGATGCCTGCGAGGGCAAGGTATACGATGTGGGAATGGATCTTCTCAAACAAGAGTGAAGTAAGAACATAACAAAGAATCTTACAAGAAAGAAGCGCATAAGAAAGGCCGCCTTGCGGCGGCCAACAAGTGGTCTATATGAATTAGTCGACAAAACATTCTTCTATCTGAGCTTCATACTCGCTGCGAAGCTGCTGAGGTATATCGTACTCATCCAAAGCCTCAGCTACTGACCAGTGCTCATTAGCCATAGAACGAAGGATGTTGCGTATAACTCTTGAATCAAGAGCCTCAATATCGGCAACATTACTCATAATTCACACCCTCCTCAAAAACGAAATAAAAATCATTTCTTAACTACAATATATTGTAGTACAAAAAAATATAGATACAAGTATTGACATTTGTTTTGAAATAATTTTTGTAGAATATGCACAGAAAATGAGAGGGAATTTCATGCATATAACAACAATTGCTCTGATAATTTCTATACTGGGTCTGATCAGCTCTTTTTTTGTTGTGGGAATAATTCCGTCCATAATGGCTTTTATTCTGAATATTCTCTGCATCAGAGAAGAGAAGTCTATACGTACAGTAAGAGCCCTGGCTATTTCTTTTGCCGGGATACTGCTTCCGATTGTGATGTATCTAAATAGTTTTGGTTTATCTTTTCCCTATGAAAAGCTTAAGGGGCTTAATGCAATTAGCCAGATCATGTATGACAATTACGGCAGGTTAGGCCTGGATGTTAGTTTTATGGTCCCGAATGAGGCAGCTGGTGAGAATACGGAGCTTGTCTCAGAAAATCCAGATGGGATGTACTATGTCAGCGATGGCGTAGTGGTAGACGATGATGGAATGCATCTGGATGAAAAGGCACTTAACAACAATGCTAAAGAGAACTCTGACGGGGCTGCAAGCACAAGTACTGCAGATGATATTGCTCTTGAGATAGATCCAAATAGCATCTTTGAAAGTATAGACAGCCTTGATGAGAGCGCAAAAGCTGAGAATGATTATGGCAGTGATAAAAAAGGCGCTTCAGACGATGATATGCCTTCCTACGGGGGACTTCCTCTGGGGGTCAGGATCCTTGGGCAATATTTTAGAGAGGACTACCACAACTGTAATCCAATCCTGGTTCTTAAGAATGAGACTGGAAACGACTGCAGATTTGAATGTCTTTTTACTGCAAGAGATGGGGATGGCAATGAACTTGCAACCTCCAATAAGACTGTTGAGGTGGTAAGTCAGGGAGAGGCTTTTGTCTTGGAGGGAAGATTTGATAAAAGGCTTCTTAACGGGACTCTGCCTTCCATGTATGAATTTCTGGTAACCAAAAGAGATCCCTATGAGGGAAATCTCTATGACGGCGTTTCAGTTTTTGGAGAAATAGTTGAGAATTCAGCAGTTGTGACTGCTCAAAATACCACAAAGAAAAGAGCAAAGGTGGATGCTTATGTTTTGTTCTTTGACGGAGAAGAGCTTGTAGACTGCATTTGGATGATTCCTAAAAATGGCGGCGAAGTGACAATCGACCCAGGAAGCAGCGCCTATATAAGGGGCGATGCTTATTATAAATTTGACAGGATAGAAACCTATTACACAGCCTACGAGGCAGTGGGAGAGTAGGTCAAGGCGTATCTGGCTTGCCGCTTTCTACCATCATATTTATGGCTTCGAGAGCAACCTCGTAGATATTAGCAAGATCCTTGGCGCCTTCATCGTCTCTGCCCGCAAGTTTTCTGTACTGATTCAAAAAATAGAGACGGGACTGTTCAATAGTATTTTTGGTGATCACATGGCCATTGCAGAAGATATTGCCAGTCTCGGCATTATATTTGCCAGCGGTATATTTGGCTTTTTGGGCGTCACCCATTCCCATTGATTTTGCAAGTGAGTGGATAAGGTCTTCTCTTCCTAATGACATAATGTGCGGTCTCCTTTTTATTTTTCCTATGCATTTTTGACTTATGACACCTAAATGCTATACGAATTGCTCCATGACTAACTTCATTTTCGTGATTCTACAAATATATTTACAGTTATATTATATAACATTTACGAACTAATGGTTAAACGAATATGGCAATCATCCGAAATATTATTTGAGATATGCGAGTTGATTATTTCTAGATTATAAAATATAATTTTATGCAATCGACGTTTGGAAATTTCGGAGGATCATTCAGATGATAGGTTATTATATTGCGGTGATACTTATTGGTATCCTATATATCGCATTTCTGGAACTATCCAAGAATATGCTGATAGGCTGGTTTGTGGGAATTATAGCCACAGTGGCCATGATTGCTTTTGGTTATATTAGCAAAAAGGCTCTGCCAAAGGAAGATGATTTTTACAATAAAGTCATGAAAAAGAAATCCTACGGCGGAAAAAAGCTCCTTCTTGCATTTTTAGTATTTGCTGTAGTTCTGGTGATAAACGCTTTGCTTACAAAGCCGCCAGTAAAGCGGGTTCCAGCTGTAGAGGTCAGAAACCCTGATGTGACAGATGTAATTACAATAGATCAGGGTAAGCTAACTGGAGTGTACAACAAGGATCATTCTGTTAAGGTTTACGCAGGAATTCCTTATGCTAAGCCGCCGGTTGGAGAATTTAGATTTAAAGAGCCTCAGGCCCCTAACACTTGGGAAGGCGTAAGAGCCTTTGATCACTTTGGGCCAAGAGCTATGCAGACACAGGGCTCAGTATTTATAGATTCTTTATCTCACATACTTGGCTGGCATGATTACAAGATAAAGTTTGGCGATGAATATGTTGAGGAAGTTTCTGAAGACTGCCTGTATCTTAATGTCTTTACACCTGCTGATACAGAAAAGTTTGCACAGGAAGCAGGAAGTGAGTTTCTTCCAGTAGTTTTTTATATCCATGGAGGTTCCCTTACGACCGGACAGTCCTCATACACAGAGTATAGAGGAGAAACTCTGGCTTCCAAGGGAGTAATATTTGTAAACTGCGCCTATAGGCTTGGAGTATTTGGATACTATGCAGCGGAAGACCTTGCTGAGGAGTCTCCAAACGGAACAACAGGTAACTATGGCCTTCTTGATCAGATAGCAGCTCTTAAATGGGTTTATGACAACATCGAAGCCTTTGGCGGAGACAAGAACAGGATCACAATTGCCGGCGAGTCTGCAGGCTCATCAAGTGTCAATGCTATCTGCGTATCACCTCTTTCCAAGGGACTTTTTAACTATGCAGTAGCTGAGTCCAGCGGTATTGTGGCGAAAGAGCCATTTCATACCTTCAGATATTACGGAGAAGCCCTTGAAACAGGAAAAGAAGTCAGAGAAGAATTTGGAGTTACAACCTCTGAAGAACTCAGAAAAATACCTGCCTCCAAGCTTGTTGAGACTAAGACATCAAATGGCTCAATGACAGTAGATGGCTATGCCATAACAGAACAGCCATATCTAACTTATGAGAAGGGACGTAACCACGAAAAGGCTCTCCTTAATGGCTTTAACGTAAAAGAAGCAGATGCCTTTTTACTATCAACTGAGGCAACCCAGGATAATTATGTTGATCTTCTTTCTGAGGATATAAAAGAATATGCCCAGGAAATGGCTCAGGTTGTGCCATCAACACTTCCTCAAAGGGATCAGCACTTTATAGTTGATGCCATGGGAGATGCCAAGGGTGCGCTTAACGTAGCTTATAGCGCGATGTGGTTTTCTTATTCCCACTATGTATGGAATAACTACATGGTAAGTCATAACAGACCCGCATACGAGTACTATTTTACCAAGACCAACAATATGCTCTCCAACTATCATGCAGGAGAACTCCCTTATCTATATGGAAATCTGTGGAGACACCCTGGGCTTTATGATGAAGAGGACTACAAGCTCTCTCAGATTATGCAGAGTTATCTTATAAACTTTGTCTACAGCGGTGATCCAAACGGATTTATCATAAACGATGACGGAACAAGGAGCACAGAGACACTTCCTGTCTGGGAAAAGAGAGAAAAAGGCCAGGACAAGCTCCTACAACTTGATACAACTGTACAAATGATAGATGACCCTAATAATGAGATTTACAAGGTCATAGACAAATTCATGGACAGCAGAGTGAAGTAAGTCAAAAAGTCCGGCGTTGAAGGTGTCGAGGCAAGAATGCACAATATTTTGCGACTTTTTAAACCACGGAGTCGAAACCTATCAATCTCAAGTGCCTATGCACGCAGAGATTGATGCTTAGGGTTCGATGGAGTGCTTGGTTTAACAGGAGCAAAAATTGTGTATTTGCCGCAGATGCCTTCAGCGACGGACTTTTGTACTGCTTTTCGTAGCAGGGTTTTAGCGGTAGAGTTTACGGTACTCCCTGGGGGAGTGACCTGTAATTTCATGAAAGGCCTTATTGAAGGCGGTGGTAGACTGAAAGCCGGACATAAAGGCACACTCTGTTATAGAAAGGTTTGCATCTGACAAGAGCTTAGTGGCATTTCTAACCCTTACACTTGATAGGTAAGCTGGAAAAGACATGCTCATATAGCTCTTAAAAATCTTTGAAAAATAAAATGTACTTAGACCTATTGCTTCAGCCACATCTTTCTGAGTAATATTCTCTGTAGAATTCTCAACTATAAAGTTACAGGCCTCATGAATATACCTGTAAGCTGCGCCGGAGTTAAAGCCGGCCGGGATGGCATCTTTTCTTTCCCTTAAAACAAATTCACCTATATTGACGAGAATATCGTAGATACAGAGCTTGCACTTGGTCTCGGTGAATGGATCAGAGGAATTTCTGATATCCTTTATCTCCATTACCCGGTCCGCGATATGCCTTGTAAGTTCAGGGTGCTCACTGGCTGAAATATGATGGCACTCATATATAAGCTTTGACATGGAGACCAGATCAAGGTTGCTCTCAAGGATTGCAGAAGAAAACTGGGTAAAAAGAGCTCCATCCTGCGGAATATTTACAGTCTCATGAATCTGCTGCGGCCATACCAAAAGAACATCACCTTTTTCAAGCTCGTAGAGATTGCCTTCAACTTTATAAAGGCACCCTGACTTTCTGGCAATAGTAAATTCCAGAGCATTGTGCCAGTGTGAAGGGAAAGACTTGGGATTATTATTTTCTTCTGTAATTGATATCTCAGCAAAAATGCCGAATTTTATAGTTTCTTTTTTAATGGTATTCATATTTCTATAATAACAAAAAATGGGCAATATTTGCCAAGTTTTAGATTCTTTTTTTTATGGAATAAGAATAGTATGTTCATAGACCTAAAATTGTGTTTTGCAGGTCTGCGTTTTTGAGGAGATTATTATGGGAAATACCACAAATAAGGCTTTTGTTAAGAAGGAAATTGACTTCACTACAGGAAGCTCTTTTAAGCTGATCATGGCCTTTTACTGGCCACTTCTTATGACCAGTATGCTTCAGCAATTTTATAACTTTGCCGATACCTGGATAGTAGGAAAAGGCCTTGGAGATGACCAATTGGCCGCTGTTGGAAACATGGGATCATTGTTCTTCCTGATTATTGGCTTTTCTTTTGGCCTGGCCAACGGCTTTGGTGTGCTTGTAGCACAAAGCTATGGCGCCAAGGACATGGACAAACTAAGAGCAAGGCTTGCCGGGATCGTGAAGCTCGGTATCATGCTGGCTATAGCCCTTACCACATTTAGCGTTGTCTTTTTGCCTCATGCACTTAGAATCCTAAGGACAGATGAAGTCATAATGCCAGATAGTCTAAAGTATGGCTATATAGTCTTTGGCGGTTTATCAGCAGGAATCTGCTACAACATTTCAGCGGCAATCCTTAGATCCCTCGGGGATAGCAGAACGCCTTTAAAGGCAATTATCTTTTCATCAATTCTTAATCTGACACTTGATAGCCTCTTTATTTTTGTTTTACATACAGGAGTTGAAGGAGCCGCGATTGCTACAATCTGCTCTCAGGTAATTTCTGCTTTTATCTGTATCAGGAGACTAAGTCAGATTCCTGAGATACATCTGCAAAGAAGTGACTTTGACAGGCAAAATACAAATCTCTATGAGCTATTAAAAAATGGCCTTCCGATGGCGTTTATGAATTCTATAACCGCAGTTGGATGTATGGTAGTCCAGTCCTTTGTAAACAGCTATGGAGTTGTTTATACTGCAGCTTATGCAGCATGCAGCAAGTACTTGAATCTTTTTATGAATCCGGCTTCTACAGCGGGCAACGCCATGACAGCCTACACAAGCCAGAACTATGGGGCTGGGAAGTTTGACAGGATAAAAGAGGGACTTAAGACTTGTCTTTTTATCTCAACAACAGCCTACATTTTGCTGGGATCACTTATGGTATTTGCAGCAAGGCCTCTTGCGACAATTCTTTTAACAGGTCAGGATCAAATAAACCTTGTGTGCAAGTTCCTGCCAAGATGCGGAGTTATGCTTATCTGCGTTGACACGCTATTTGTAGTAAGAAGCGGAGTGCAGGGAATGGGAAAGCCCATGCTGCCTATGCTTTCTGGAATACTTGAGATGATACTCAGGATATTTACCATATCTTTTTTCATCGGCAGGATTGGCTTTACAGCAACTGCTTACGCAGAGATCAGCGCCTGGATAGGAGCTCTTTTGGTAAATGGTTATGCATTTTATATTGAACTTATGCCAAGGCTAAGGGAAATGAGAGGCCAGGGTGGCATGATAAATACGAAAAGACACAGACTACTTAAGGAGGGGTAATAAGATGAAGGCATTGTTTATTGGCGGCACAGGGACTATCAGCATGGGCATTATCAGAAAGCTATCAGAGGATCCTATGTGGGAGGTTTATCTTTTAAACAGGGGAAATCGAAGGGCAGAAGTGCCGGAAGGAATAAAGCAGATCACTGCTGATATTGGTGACGAGGCCGATGTTGTAAAAAAGCTTGATGGAATGCAGTTTGACGTAGTAAGCGATTTTATAGCTTTTGATGTAAATGCAGTAGAAAGAAATTACAGGCTCTTTAAGGATAAGACAAGGCAGTACATCTTTATAAGCTCTGCATCTGCCTATAATACGCCTGCCTCCAGCTATATCATCACAGAAGGAACGACCCTTGCAAATCCATATTGGGAGTATTCCAGAAATAAGATTGCCTGTGAAGAGTTCCTTATGGAGAAGTATAGAAAAGAGCAGTTCCCTGTAACTATAGTAAGACCAAGTCACACCTACGACGAGAGGAGTGTTCCTCTTGGGGTTCATGGCAATAAGGGCTTTTATCAGGTTATAAGGCGTATGCAGCAGGGCAAAAAGGTTCTTATTCAGGGCGATGGATCATCACTCTGGCACCTTACCTTTAACAGCGATTTTGCAGTTGGCTTTATCGGGCTTATGGGAAACAGCCACGCTCTTGGTGAGGCTTTCCAGATCACAGGAGATGAGGTCCTTACCTGGAATCAGATTTATCAGACTATAGCGGATGCCCTTGGAGTTGAGCTAAAGCCTTATTACGTTACTACAGATCTGTTAAGTGATATAGGAGGCAAATACGGCTATGACTTTAGAGGAAGCCTTATGGGAGATAAGTCAGTATCCGTGGTATTTGACAATAGTAAGGTAAAAAAACTTTCTCCTACGCTTACAACAACTGTGCCTTTCCACAAGGGAGTCAGGATAGCTCTTGACTATGTTCTTTCTCATCCTGATAAATATGAGGAAGATCCTGAGTTTGACAAGTTCTGCGACAAGGTCATTGCCTCTTTAGACAAGGCAAGAGAAGAACTTCTTGGAAACGTATGATAGCCTCATTTTATGAGGCTTTCAGAATAAATAATTGAATACACCTTTTAAAGAGATGGCGCGGACTATATGGTTCGCGCTGTTTCTCTGTATTGCAGAGCCGCTGATATGAAATATGTCAGCTAAGCTGACCAGCGGCTCGCAGACGAGTAGGAAGACTGACCGTCTTCTACTCGATTGCAGATATGCGGATATGAATTGCAATTGTGATATGTCACAAAAAGAAAAAATGAATTTGTCTAATATATACAAAAATGACGCAAAAAGATGGAAACTATTTAGAACATGTTGAGTTTTTGGCTGCCAGAGATTATTATTAAATTGTACTTTTGTTCAATATAGAGAGGAGTTTTTTGGGTATGGCAAAATATATTATGGCTCTTGATTCAGGCACAACTAGCAACAGATGTATACTCTTTGACCCCAAAGGCGATATGTGTAGTATTGCACAAAAAGAGTTTACGCAGTTCTTTCCACAGCCTGGCTGGGTAGAGCATGACGCAAGTGAAATCTGGCAGACACAGCTATCTGTAGCGCGTGAAGCCATGAATAAGATAGATGCTAAGTTTGAAGACATTGCGGCAATTGGAATTACTAATCAGAGAGAGACTGTTATTGTCTGGGATAGAAAGACTGGTCAGCCTATTTCTCACGCTATAGTTTGGCAGTGCCGCAGAACATCTGACTTTGCTGAGGAGATGAAGGCAGCTAATCCTGGAATAGTAGAGCTTTTCCAGAAAAAGACAGGTCTTAAGTTTGATCCTTATTTTTCAGGAACTAAGATCAGATGGATCCTTGATAATGTAGAAGGGGCAAGAGAAAGGGCAGAAAAAGGCGAGCTATGCTTTGGAACAGTTGATTCCTGGCTGATCTACAAGCTAACAAAGGGCAAGGTTCATGTAACAGATTACTCTAATGCATCCAGAACTCTTTTGTTTAACATAAATACCCTTAAGTGGGATGAGGAACTTTGCGAGATCCTTGATATTCCTATGAGCATGCTTCCTGAGGTTAAGCCTTCCAGCTGTATTTATGGCGAGACTGACCCTGAATTCTTTGGAGGCCCTGTCAAGATTGCAGGAGCTGCAGGAGATCAGCAGGCAGCTCTTTTTGGCCAGACCTGCTTTAATGAAGGCGATGCCAAGAATACTTATGGCACTGGTTGCTTCATGCTGATGAATACTGGAGATAAGCCTGTTTTTTCAAGCAATGATCTTTTGACTACAATTGCCTGGGGAATTGGAGATAAGGTAACCTACGCAATTGAAGGTTCAGTATATGTTGCAGGAGCTGCTATACAGTGGCTTAGAGACGAACTAAGGGCTATAGATTCAGCTCCGGACTCAGAATATTTTGCAACTCAGGTCGAGGATACAAATGGGTGCTATGTAGTGCCTGCATTTACAGGCCTTGGTGCTCCCTACTGGGATCCATATGCCCGTGGAGCTATTGTTGGACTTACAAGAGGCGTCAACAAGTATCACATAATCCGTGCAACTGTAGAGTCTCTGGCTTTTCAGACTGCAGATGTTCTCCATGCTATGGAGCTTGATACAGGCAAGAAGCTGACGTCACTTCGAGTTGACGGAGGAGCATCCAAGAACAATTTCCTGATGCAGTTCCAGTCAGACATCATTGATACTGAGGTTGTAAGACCAAGCTGCGTTGAGACTACCGCTATGGGTGCGGCCTACCTTGCGGGACTTGCTGTTGGCTGTTACAAGACCAAGGAAGATGTAATTAAGAACTGGTCAGTAGACAGAAAGTTTAATTCACAGATGGCTCCTGAGAAGAGAGAAAAAGAGCTAAAGGGATGGCAACAGGCTGTTGCTTCCACCAGAGGCTGGGCCAAGGAAATCTGAAGCTATTGAGAAATATCTTTTGACAGATTAAATATATTTGGGTTACAGAAACAAAAAAGAGGAGAGTATTATGGTAGACGTTATTGTAATTGGGGCCGGCGTGTCCGGCTGTGCTATTGCAAGAGAGCTTTCAAGGTATGACGCAAGCGTATGTGTCCTTGAAAAATGCGAGGATGTCTGCGAGGGAACAAGTAAGGCCAATTCAGCCATTGTTCATGCAGGCTTTGATGCGGATGAAGGCTCACTTATGGCTAAACTAAATGTAAAGGGCAACGAGATGATGGATGATCTGTCCAGAGATCTTGATATTCCATTTAAAAGAAATGGTTCTATGGTTGTCTGCATTCACAAAGAGGAGCTTGATGGTCTCAAGACTCTCTATGACAGAGGCGTTAAAAACGGTGTTAAGGGCCTTAAAATCCTGTCTAGAGAAGAGGCTCTTGAAATGGAACCTAACCTTTCAGAAAACGTGGAAGGAGCATTATACGCACCAACTGGCGGTATCATCTGCCCATTTGAGCTTACTATAGCCATGGCAGAAAATGCTAATGTTAATGGCGTAGAGTTTAGATTTAACACGAAAGTTGAAGACATCAAAAAGGGCCAGGATGGTCTTTGGCACATCAGGACTAATAATGGCGAGTATGTTTCTAGATATGTTGTAAATGCTGCAGGTGTCCATGCTGATGAGATCCACAACATGGTTAGTGCAGATAAGATGCACATAATCGAGAGAAGAGGTGACTACTGTCTCCTTGACAAGCAGGTTGGAAATTATGTGTCACACACTATTTTCCCTCAGCCTACTAAATTTGGTAAGGGAGTATTAGTAACACCAACTGTTCATGGAAACCTTCTTGTTGGACCAACGGCTATCGATATTGAGAATAAAGAGGGAACAGCAACAACAGCAGCTGGTATAAATGAGCTAACAGCCAAGGCTTCTGAAAATGTAAGGAACCTTCCAATGAGAAATGTAATTACTTCCTTTGCCGGACTTCGTGCTCATCTTGAAAGGCACGAGTTTGTCATCGAGGAGGTTAAGGATGCACCTTGCTTTATCGATGTAGCTGGAATCGAGTCACCAGGTCTTTCTGCTTCTCCTGCAATTGGCCAGATGGTGGCAGATATGCTCAAAGAGAAGATGAGCCTTATCCCCAAGGATAACTGGATCGGCACCAGAAAGGGTATCACCAGAACAGAAGGACTCTCAGTAGAAGAGATGAATGAGCTTATCAAAAAGAATCCTGCCTATGGAACTATAGTTTGCAGATGCGAATCTATAACAGAGGGTGAAATTCTTGATGCTATTCACAGACCGCTTGGGGCAAGAAGTCTTGACGGAGTTAAGCGCAGAACAAGAGCCGGAATGGGTAGATGCCAGGCGGGCTTTTGCTCACCCAGGACCATGGAAATCCTTAACAGAGAGCTGGGGCTTTCCTATGAAGAAATCACCAAATCAGGTGGCAGGTCCAATATTGTTATAGAAAGAACTAAAGGGGAGGTATAAGGATCATGAAGACATACGATATTGTAATAGTTGGTGGTGGTCCTGCAGGCCTTGCAGCTGCCGTGGCTGCCAAGGAGGCTGGCAATGACAGTATCCTCATCCTTGAAAGAGATCACGAACTTGGCGGAATCTTAAATCAGTGCATTCACAACGGCTTTGGTCTTCACACCTTTAAGGAGGAGCTTACAGGCCCTGAATATGCTTATAGATTTATAAAGCAGGTTTATGATCTTGGAATTGAATATAAGCTAAATACTATGGTAATGGATATTGCAGAAGATAAGACAGTAACTGCTATGAACAGAGAAGATGGAATGTTCCAGATTCCTGCAAAGGCAGTTATCCTTGCTATGGGCTGCAGAGAAAGGCCAAGAGGAGCCCTGAACATTCCTGGTTATAGACCTGCTGGAATTTTCTCGGCTGGTACTGCACAGAGACTTGTTAATATTGAAGGCTACATGCCTGGAAGAGAAGTTGTTATCCTGGGTTCAGGTGATA